>RCMY010000624.1_pt1 | contig 33471 bp, 18 predicted proteins | sample 2041341 | NCBI WGS metagenome assembly RCMY01 (sample SAMN09708234, study PRJNA481090) | Marine sediment metagenome, whole genome shotgun sequencing project. | reverse complement strand
GGCGTCGGGCTCGGCAACGTCGTGTACGACGCGACGAACGATCAACTCTCCGTTTCGAACTGGGAGGACGGTCACATCTATCGCATCGCGATGGACGGCACGATCCTCGATGCGTACGACCCGGATGCAACCGATGACGGTTCGGCCGGTATGGCCAACGGTCGTGTGCCGTTTGCGCTCGAGACAGCAAACGACGGGTCTCGTCTGTACTTCGGAACCGTGCTCGGCCGCGAGGTCTGGTCGATCGACCTGACGCCGACCGGTGGTTTCACCGGTGGATCCAGCGTGATCGGCGGGGTGACCGTTCACGCCAACTCGTCCTCGGAGACGATCAACCAGACGATCTCGCCCACGGGCGGTGAACCATCACCAGGTTGGCTCAACGGCAATCTGATGTTTTTCGTGTCGGACCTCGAGATCCTTCCTGCCGGGCAGATGCTGGCGGGTCTTCGGGTCGGGTGTAACAACAGCCCACATGGGGCGTACAACCACCAGGGTCAGACCCATCGATTGACCGCCAACGGTGCCGGTCTCTTCACGGGAGACAACGGAGCGCTCAACATCAGCGCAACCGGTGATGCGGGCCTCGACGACAACTATGGCGGCGTCGACTTCTTCAACAACCCAACGACGGGTACGACACAATTCGCCGTCACCTCGGCCGACATTCTCGAAGAGGTCGGTCCGCACGGTCTGGCCGTGTTCGCCAACTCCTCAGCAGGTGGTGGCCTGAAGACCCCTTTGGGTGCCATCGACTACGGCACCGACAACGACCCCAAAGGCATCGCCGGTGATGTCTCGATTCTGAATCTCCAGGTGTGCACGCCCTCGCCACTACAGATCGGCAACCGGGTATGGCTCGACCTCGACAACAACGGTGTGCAAGATCCGGGTGAGGCGGCGCTCGTCGACGTGACGGTGACCCTATTTGCTTCCGACGGCTCCACAGTGCTCGATACCACGACCACCGACGGGAATGGCGAATACTCCTTCGGCGCAGCCAGTGGAGTGACCTCGAATACCAACTTCGTGCTCGGCTTCGACGCGCTCACCTCGAGCACGTCCCTGCCGGGGGGATTCACGTCTGCGGACCTGCTCGCAACACTCGCCGACGTCGGCGCGACGTCGAATCCCGACCTGACCGACTCCGACATGGTCGGCACCACGATCGCTGTCACCACCGGTGGGCCAGGCGAGAACGATCACAGCTACGACGCAGGTTTCACGCTTCCCTACGACCTCGCGCTCACCCAGGTCTACACATCAGACACCTTTGGCAACACCAGCGATGGCGTAGTCGAGAACGGCACGGATGTGACGTTCACGATCACCGTCACCAATCAGGGGTACGCCCCGGCCTCCACCTATGAGCTGACGAACTACATTCCGACAGGGTTCAGCCTCAACGATGCGGCGTGGACCGACAACGGCGATGGCACGGCAACGTTCAGCGCTGGCGCGCTGCTCAGTGGAGAATCCGTGCAGATTCCGTTGACGCTCACTGCCGACTCGGCAGGCGCAGGCGACGTCGTCAACTGGGCCGAGATCAGCGTTGACGATGGCAACGATGTCGACTCGACGCCCGACACCGATCAGGGCAACGACAATCAGCCGGCCGCCGTCGGCGATCCGACCGATGATGTCATCGACAACACCGGTGGCGATGAGGACGATCACGATCCAGCGGGTGTGACGGTCGTTGCGTACGACCTTGCACTCACCAAGTCCTACACATCGGACACCTTCGCCAACCCGACCGATGGTGTGGTCGAGAACGGCGAAGATGTGACCTTCACGATCACGGTGACCAACCAGGGCACGGTGACGGCGAATTCGTTCGAGGTGACCGACTATCTGCCCAGCGGTTTCAGCCTGAACGATGTGTCGTGGACGGACAACGGTGATGGCACGGTCTCGTTCAGCGCAGGTGCGCTGCTGACTGGCGCGAGCGTCGACATTCCCCTGACGCTCACGGCCGACTCGGCAGGTTCGGGCCCGATCGCCAACTGGGCAGAGATCAGCGCGGACGATGGTAATGACGTCGACTCGACCCCCGACTCGAATCAGGGGAACGACAACCAGCCGGCCGCGCCCGGTGACCCAACCGATGATGCGATCGACAATGCACCCGATGGCGCTGGTGATCCCGATGAGGACGACCATGACCCCGCAGGAATCGTGGTCGACGCGTACGATCTCGCCCTCTCGCAGGTGTACACCTCGGACACGTTCGACACGACGACCGACGGTGTCATCGAGGAAGGCACCGACGTGTCCTTCACGATCACGGTGACCAACCAGGGCAGCCTTGACGCAACCACGTACACCATCACCGATCATCTCCCCTCAGGGTTCGTCCTCAACGATGCTGCATGGAGCGACGGAGGCACCACCGCAACGATCACCGGTGGGCCCTTGACCGCTGGCACCTCGGAACAGATCACGATCACGCTGACAGCGACGTCCGCTGGTGACGGTTCACACGTGAACTGGGCGGAGATCTCGAGCGATGACGGCAACGATGTCGATTCGACGCCAGATGGCGACCCGAGCAATGACAACCAGCCCGCAAGCCCGGGTGACCCGACCGACGATGTCATCGACAACACGGGTGGTGACGAGGACGACCATGACCCGGCAGGTGTTCTGATCTCGTCGTACGACCTCGCGCTCACCCAGGTCTACACATCGGACACGTTCGGCAACACCAGTGATGGTGTGGTCGAGAACGGAGCTGACGTGTTGTTCACGATCACGGTGTTCAATCAGGGCACGTCCGCGGCAGCGGCGTTCGAGGTGACCGACTACCTCCCCGCTGGCTTCAGCCTCAACGATGCGGCGTGGACCGACAACGGCGATGGCACGGCAACGTTCAGCGCAGGTGCGCTGTTGTCTGGCGCGAGTGTCGACATTCCCCTGACGCTCAGGGCGGACTCGGCAGGCGCCGGGGATCTCGTGAACTGGGCGGAGATCAGCGTTGACGATGGTGCCGATGTCGACTCGACTCCCGACGTCGATCAGGGCAACGACAATCAGCCTGCCGCGGTCGGCGATCCGACCGACGGGGTGATCGACAACACTGACGGCGATGAGGACGATCACGATCCGGCCGGTGTCACGGTGATCGCGTATGACCTCGCGCTCATCAAGTCGTACACGTCGGACACTTTTGGTGACCCGACCGATGGTGTCATCGAGAACGGGTCCGACGTGATGTTCACGATCACGGTCACGAACCAGGGCACGGTTGCGGCGAATTCGTTCGAGGTGATCGACTATCTGCCCAGCGGTTTCAGCCTGAATGATGTGTCGTGGACCGACAACGGTGATGGCACGGCAACGTTCAGCGCCGGACCGCTGGCCGCGAGCGCATCCGTCGACCTGACGATCACGCTCAGCGCCGACACTGCAACCGTTGGGCCGAAGGAGAACTGGGCCGAGATCTCCGCGGATGACGGCAACGACCCCGACTCGACGCCCGACTCGAATCAGGGTAACGACAATCAGCCAGCCGCCCCCGGTGACCCGACCGATGATGCGATCGACAACACCGACGGTGACGAGGACGATCATGACGTTGCCGGTTTTGCGGTTGCGAGTTATGACCTCGCGCTCATGCAGGTCTACACGTCGGATACGTACGGAAATCCCTCCGATGGCATCGCCGAGTTCTCGAGCGACGTGACCTTCACGATCACGGTGAACAATCAGGGAACCGTCGATGCTGCGAGCTACGAGCTCGTTGACTACATCCCGACAGGTCTGACCCTCAATGACGCAGGCTGGACCGACAACGGCGATGGAACGGCAACGTTCAGCGGCGGTGCGCTGCGAGCCGGTGCGAATGTCGACATCCCGATCACCTTCACCGTTTCCGCGCAGAACGCTGGCGACTTCGTGAACTGGGCCGAGATAAGCGTGGACGACGGCAGTGATGCTGACTCGACGCCCGACACCGACCAGGGCAACGACAATCAGCCTGCGGCGGTCGGTGACCCGACCGATGACGTCATCGACAACACCGGCGGCGACGAGGACGACCATGACCCGGCTGGAGTCACCGTCGAGATCTTCGACCTCGCCCTCACCAAGGACTACACGTCCGACACCTTCGCCAACCCGACCGATGGGGTGATCGAGAGTGGAACGAATGTCGTCTTTACGATCACCGTGACCAATCAGGGAACGATCGACACCACCACGTTCGACGTGATCGATCACCTCCCAGCGGGGTTCAGTTTGAATGATGCGGCGTGGACGGACAACGGTGATGGCACGGCAACGTACACCGCCGGCATGCTGCGCGCTGGAGCCTCGGTCGACATTCCTGTGACGTTGCGCGCCGACGCCGTGAGCCCAGGCATGTATGTGAACTGGGCGGAGATCGGCTCCGATGACGGCACCGATGTCGACTCGACACCGGACAGCGACCCGACCAATGACAACCAGCCCTCGAACCCCGGTGATCCAACCGACGGTGTTATCGACAACACAGACGGTGACGAGGACGACCATGACCCGGCCGGGGTCAACGTTGCGTTCTTCGACTTGGCGCTCACCAAGGTGTACACGTCGGACACCTTCGGCTTCTCGACCGACGGCGTGGTGCAGGCTGGCGCCGACATCACGTTCACCATCGAGGTGTTCAACCAGGGCACGATCGATGCGTCGAGCTTCGAAGTGATCGACTACCTCCCGGCGGGATTCGTGCTCAATGATGCGGCGTGGACCGACAACGGTGATGGCACGGCAACGTTCGTCGGCGGTGCGCTGCTCAGTGGCGCTTCCGTGCAGATTCCGTTGACGATGACCGCCGCGACGGCATCGGTGGGCGACGGTGTGAACCTCGCCGAGATCAGTGCCGATGACGGCAACGACCTCGATTCGACGCCCGATACCGATCAAACGAACGACAACCAGCCGGCAGCCCCAGGTGATCCGACCGACGATGTCATCGACAACACCGACGGCGATGAGGACGACCACGACATTGCTGGGTTCACTGTTGTCGAGTACGACCTTGCCCTCTTTGAGGTGTACACGTCGGACTCGTTCGGTGACCCGACCGACGGTGTGATCGAGAACGGCGCGGACGTGACGTTCACGATCACCGTGATCAACCAAGGCACGATCGACGCGACCAACTTCTCTGTGACGAACTACGTTCCCACGGGGTTTGTCCTGAACGACGTGGCGTGGACCGACAATGGTGACGGTACAGCGACGATCAGCGCCGGTCCGCTGTCGAGCGGAGCCTCGGTTCAGATTCCGTTGACCCTCGGGGCGGACACGGCAGGCGCAGGCGACGTCGTGAACTGGGCCGAGATCAGCACGGATGACGGGAACGATGTCGATTCGACGCCGGACACCGATCAGACGAACGACAACCAGCCCACAGCGGTCGGTGACCCGACCGACGATGTCACCGACAACACCGACGGCGACGAGGATGATCACGATCCCGCCGGTGTCACGGTTGCCGAGTACGACCTTGCGCTGAGGAAGGTCTACACCTCGGACACCTTCGCCGATCCGAACGACGGAGCGGTTGAGAACGGTGAGGAAGTCACGTTCACGATCACCGTGTTCAACCAGGGGAGCCTCGACGCCACGGCGATCACGGTCACCGACTACTTGCCATCAGGTTTCGTACTGAACGATGCCGCCTGGACCGACAACGGCGATGGTACGGCAAACCGCACAGGCTTCGGACCCATCCTTGCGGGCGGTTCTCTTTCGACGACGATCACCATGACCGCCACGACCGCAGGCGTCGGCGAGGCGAAAAACATCGCCGAGATCTCGGTTGACGATGGCAGCGACGTCGACTCGATCCCCGACGGCGGATCGAGCAACGACAACCAGCCCGCAGCTCCGGGAGATCCGACCGATGATGTCGTCGACAACACCGGTGGAGACGAGGACGACCACGACATCGCTGGCGTCGTCGTAGAGCAATACGACCTCGCGCTGATCACGACGTTCGCATCGGACACCTTTGGTGACCCAACCGACGGGGTGATCGAGCCGAACACCGACGTGACCTTCGCTGTGATCCTGACCAACCAGGGCACGATCGATGCCGCTGGTGTCGAGGTGACGGCGTACCTGCCAGGCGGATTCGTGTTGAATGACGGGGCGTGGACCGACAACGGTGATGGCACGGCCACGTACACCGGTATTGCGCTCGCCGCTGGCAATGGTGATCCGGTGACGATTCCGATCACGACGACCGGTGTCGGTGTCACAACGGGTACGTACGTACTCTGGGCCGAAATCTCGACCGATGATGGCAACGATGTCGATTCGACACCGGACACCGATCAGTCGAACGACAACCAACCATCGAGTCCTGGCGACCCCACCGACGATGTCATCGACAACACCGATGGCGATGAGGACGATCATGATCCGGCCGCAGTGGGTGTCGAGAACTATGACCTCGCGCTGATCAAAGCGTTGACCGACGACGGCTTCGGCGATCCCAACGATGGCCTGACCGAGAACGGCGCCAATGTCACGTTCACGATCACCGTGATCAACCAAGGCACGCTCGACGCCGCGAGCTTCGAGGTGACCGATCACCTGCCCGCTGGTTTCGTGTTGAACGATGTGGCGTGGGTCGACAATGGTGACGGCACGGTCTCGTTCAGCGCCGGTGCTCTCTCCAGCGGAGAATCCGTCGACATGCCGTTGCGGGTCAGACTCACCGGTGTTGCCAATGGTGACTACGTGAACCTGGCCGAGATCAGCAGCGACGATGGCAATGACGTCGACTCGACGACCGATGGCGACCCTGCAAACGACAACCAGCCAACCGCGCCTGGAGACCCGACCGACGGGGTCACCAACAACGCGCTCGATGGCGCCGGCGACCCTGACGAGGACGACCATGACATCGCTGGGTTGACCGTCGGTTCGTTCGACCTCGCACTCGTCAAGACCTACACGTCCGACACGAGTACCGACGGCAATACGACCGACGGTCGAGTGCAACCCGGTGACGACGCCACCTTCACGATCTCGGTGATCAATCAGGGTGATCTCGAGGCCTCGTCGTTCGACGTCATCGACACCCTGCCAGACGGCTTCACCCTGAACGATGCAGCGTGGACCGACAATGGTGATGGTACGGCCACGATCACGGGCGGCCCCTTGGCCGCGTCGGCGTCGGTCGATTTCCCGATCACGCTGACGGCAACCGGCCGGATCGCAGGCGAGGCGGTCAACATCGCAGAGATCACCTCCGATACCGGAATCGACGTCGATTCGACGCCCGACGCCGATTCGGCCAACGACAACCAGCCGGCTGCGCCTGGTGATCCGACCGATGACGTCACCGACAACAGCGGTGGCGATGAGGACGACCACGACATCGCAGGTCTGACCCTCGACGTCTACGACCTCGAACTTGCGAAGGACTTCGTGTCCGACACCAGCGCAGATGGCAACGCCACCGATGGGCGCATCCGGTTGGGCGACGATGCGACGTTCGACATCAGAGTGACGAACGCTGGAACCGTCGACGCTGCGAGCTTCGAGGTGACCGATTATCTACCTGCTGGCTTCGTCTTGAACGATGTGGCGTGGACCGACAACGGCGATGGGACGGCTTCGATCACACGAGGCCCCCTGGCTGCATCGGGCTCGGAAACTATTTCCATCACGATCACGTCGGTGACCAATGGTGCAGGTGATCTGGTCAACTGGGCCGAGATAAGCGCCGATGATGGCGACGACATCGACTCGACACCAAACGACGACCCCGACGACGACCCACCGTCGGAGGACGACATCGATGACGCCCCGCTCACGGTCGAGGCGTACGACCTCGCGCTTCGGAAGGTCCGCACGTCTGACACGAGCGCCGATGGCAACGCCACCGATGGCCTTGTCGAGCTGGGTGACGATGTCACTTTCACAATCACCGTGTTCAACCAGGGCACGGCCGATGCCAGCAGCATCGCCGTGACCGACTACCTGCCCAGTGGCTTCACGCTCAATGACGCAGCGTGGACCGACAACGGTGACGGCACCGCCACGATCGGCACCGGTGCGTTGTCAGCGGGAACGAGCCGCGACATCGTCATCACGATGACCGCGACGACCGCAGACCTCGGTGACCACCTCAACGGTGCCGAGATCAGCGCGGACGACGGCCTCGATGTCGACTCGACGCCGAACACCGATCCATCCGACGACGGCCCGGTCACCGACGACGAGATCGACAACACCAATGGTGATGAGGACGATCACGACACCGCGCCACTTCGCGTCGTGCCGCCGTCCGAGCTCGAGCCGGTGATGCTTTCCTTGGGCAACGTGGTCTGGTTCGATGACGACTTCGATGGCATCTTCGATGCTGACGAGGATCCCGTCGCTGGGGTGACACTCGTGTTGCTCGACGAAGAGGGCCAACCAATCCTTGGCGCCGACGGAGAACCTCGTTCGGTCGTGACCGCATCCGACGGCACCTACCTGTTCGACGATCTCGACGAGGGCACGTACATCGTGGCCGTCGTCGCCTCGAACTTCGCCCCCGGCGGGCCGCTGGCCGACGTGGTGACAACCGTCGGCAACGACGTCGCTGCTGGTCTCGCCCCCGATCCAGACGACGACGTCGACCAAGACGACAACGGCAGTTTCGTTCTTGGTGGCGGCGCTGTGTCGCAACCGATCGTGCTGTCCATAGGTTTGGAACCCGACGGCAATGTCAATCTCACGGTCGACTTCGGATTCATTCCAGCGGCTGGACTTGGTTCGCTCGTGTGGTTCGACAACGATCGCGATGGCTCGCAGGACGTCTCGGAGTCCGGGGTGCCCGCCGTCGAGGTGACCGTCATCCACGCCGCCAGTGGCCAGGTGTTTGGTCGGGATACGACCGATGCAACCGGCAACTGGTCGGTGACCGGGCTGCCGCCAGGCGACTACACGGTCACGTTCAACGACCCCGAGAACCGTCCGTACACGAACATCGACCGTGGCGACGACGCCCTCGACTCCGATGCCCAGCCCAACGGCACGACCGGAGCGGTGGAGCTGAGCGCCGGTGAGTACGACCCGACGATCGACGCTGGCATCCTTGCGCCGCAACCGACGCCGCCGACGATTGCGTTCACCGGTTCGGCGTGGGCAATGGCGTTGCTCGCCTGGGCAATCGGACTCGGGTTCGTTGGTTGGGCACTGGTTCTGATGAGTCGTGATCCCGAGGAAAACATCTACCTCAACTGAGCTGTATCACGCAGCTGGCTCCGCCAGCTGTCGGCTCAGATACGTGAACTCGAGGGCGGTGCGTTTGGCAGCTTCAGTTTGGTTCGCTGCTGCGGAGTGCCCGCCGTCGATGTTCTCGTAGTACCAGAACGCCAAGCCAGCCTCCTCGAACTTCTTGGCCAGCTTTCGTGCATGGCCCGGGTGCACCCGGTCGTCTTTCGTCGAGGTGACGAACAGCGGCGTCGGGTAGGGCTTGGTCGGGTCGAAGTTCTGATAGGGCGAGATCGTCTCGAGGAACGCTCGCTCGTCGGGATCGTCGGGTGAGCCGTACTCGTCGACCCACGACGCCCCGGCGAGCAACAGGTGATACCGCAACATGTCGAGCAGCGGTACCTGCACGACGACAGCACCCCAGAGGTCCGGCCGTTGATTCAACATGACGCCCATCAAAAGACCACCGTTCGAGCCGCCCATGGTCCCGAGATGTTCCGGCGAGGTCAGCCCCGATTCGATGACCGATTGTGCGACCGCGATGAAGTCGTCGTAGATGCGTTGGCGATTCATCTTGAGCCCTGCTTGATGCCAGGCGGGGCCAAATTCGCCCCCACCACGGATGTTCGCCAGCACGAAGGCTCCGCCTTGCTCGAGCCAGTTGCGACCGATCGTCCCGCTGTACGACGGGTTGAGCGACACCTGGAAGCCGCCGTATCCGTACAACAACGTCGGAGTCGACCCGTCGAACGCGACGTCGGCTCGGCGGACGACAAAATACGGAACCACGGTGCCGTCTGCGGACGTGGCAGCCAGCTGCTCGACGACCAGACCGTCGGTCTCGAAGCGATCGGGGAGAGTACGCAACACATCGATCTGGCCGGTCGCACTGTCGAGGGCGAGGAGCGAGGTTGGCGTGAGAAAATCCTCGTAGTTGAGGAGCACCGTGGTCTCCTTGTGGTCCGAGAACGCAATGCCGACGTCTCCGGTGCCGGGAAGTTCGATCTCACTGGTGGTCCAGCCCGACGATGTCGGTTCGAGACGCAGCACCTGGCCAACGACGTTCTCGCTGATCGACAGCAACGTCCCGCCCGAAGCCACGGCGATTCCATTGACGGCCTGGGTCGCCGAGGGGCGAAAGACCAACTCGACCGGAGGCAACTCGTGGGTCTCGAGGAACGTGTCGATGTCGAAGGCCACGAGGTCCCCGGATTGGAACGCGAGATCGGCCGTCTGCCAGTCCTGTTCGAGTGAGAAGATGAAGCGGTCATGGGCGATGCCGTTGGGTGTGGCCTTCGGCGGGATGGGCCACTGCACGGCTCCGTCGTCGGTGAAGAGCCAGTATGTCGAGGTGAAGAACGTGTCGGATTGCGCCGCACCGGCGAGCAAGGTTCCGTCTTCCTTCTCGATCGTGAAGGGATGGACGCCGACGTCGGTCGGTGCGCCGCGAAGGAGCTCCTCGGCATCCGCGAGCGGTGTCCCTCGTGTCCAGCGCTTCACGACGAACGGATATCCCGACGCGGTCATCGTGGTGCCAGCGTGATCCCAGTCGGTCGCGACGAGGACATGGTCGGGGTCGATCCACGCGGCGCTTTGTTTCGCCTCGGGTGTGCTGAACCCATCGTTGACGAACTGACGTGACTCGATGTCGAACTCGCGTTGGACGATGGCGTCCTTGCCCCCGTCGGAGAGCGAGATCAGGCACAGCGAGACGTCGTCGCCGTGGGGCCGAAAGACATTGGCGCCCTTGAACACCCAGTTGGCCCCTTCGGCTTCGGCGAGCGCGTCGATGTCGAGGATGACCTCCCAGTCGGGTTCGCTGGTGCGGTAACTCTTCAGTGGAGTGCGCCGCCACAAACCACGAACATGCTGGTCGTCTTGCCAGAAGTTGTAGACGAGACCATCGCGGATCGTGCCGTACGGAATCCGGTCCTGCGATGTCAGCACCTCGAGGGCCGCTGCCTCGAAGCCGGCATAACGAGGGTCGGCCTGGAGGTCGGCGAGCGTGCGTTCGTTCTGGCGTCGCACCCAGTCGAGTGCCCGTTCACCCTCGACCTCTTCGAGCCACAGGTGTGGGTCTTGTTCGTCGTTCGTCACGTCAGTTCTCGTTCCCGTATTCGGTCGCCAGTCCAGGTCGCACGCCGAGTCCCATCGACGCGTCGACGACCGCCCCGTGCATGGGCGTCGAATACGCCGAAGCCAAAAACACGACGATGTTCGCAATCTCCACGGGGTCGATGAGCCGACCCTTCGGCATCGACCGTTCGAATAATTTCTGCTCGTTTGCGGACAGGTGATCGAGCGAGCTCTCTTGGAACATCTTGGTGTTGGTCGCTCCGGGACAGATGGCGAACACGTCGATGAGCGAGTCGGCCTGTTCGGCCGCCAGTTGGCGGCTCAGCGCGGCCACCGCCGCCTTGCTCATCCCGTCGGAAAGGCGGAAGCCGGGGAAGGTGCCGATTCCGCCCCCCACCGAGCTGAAGTTGATGATCTTCATCGAGGAGGTGGTCCGGGCGTGACCCATGAGCTCGAGGAAGGTCTGGCAGACCTTCAGTGTCCCGTCGGCGTTGATCGTCAGCATGGCCGAATCCTGCGTTGCGACGTCGTCAGCGAACGCGGACACGCTTGCCGAGCCGACGGCGGCGGCGTTGATCAGGATGTCGATTCGCCCCCAGCGATCCATCACCTCGGTCATGCAGTTCGTGATCGAGTCGATCGAACGGAGGTCGAGAACATGCGCGGACACGGTGTCGGGATGTTGCGTCACAAAAGTCGACGCATCGGCGGTCGATGCGGCTCCGGGTGTGTGCGTGAGGGCGACCTGTGCGCCGTGTGCGACCAGGGCACGCACACACTCTCGGCCGATGCCGCCCAAACCACCCGTGATGAATGCGACCTTTCCTTCGATGCTGGGCCGGCAATCGAGGATGTTCGGTTCGGGTTGCGTCATTGGCGCATCGTACGCGGTCGACAAAACGGTTCCGCGGAACCGTTTTTGTGGGGCGGGCGGGGCAGTTCTGCGTGTCATACCCCAGTCGTAGGTTTTGGTGTGTCGTCAAAGAGAGGTTTGAACCATGGACACCACCACCGACATGAAACTGCTGGCAGAGATGCCGCTCGAAAGGCTCGAAGAGGAGATCTCCTCGTTTGCGGGTCGGCTGGCGTCGTCAACGGCGATGTGGCTGTGCTGGATCGCTGCGTACGACGCCCGCGAGGGTTGGGCCGGGTGGCAGGCCAAATCGTGTGCGCACTGGCTGAACTGGCGGTGTGGGGTGTCGATGCGGACCGCTCGCGAGCATGTTCGTGTCGCTCGTGCACTCGACGAGCTGCCGCTCGTTCGACAGATGTTTCTCGATGGCGAAATCTCGTACTCCAAGGTGCGGGCGATCACCCGGGTCGCCATCCCCGAGAACGAGGACTACTTGGTTCGCCTCGCTCGTGACGGCACGGCCTCACAGGTCGAACGGGTGTGTGCGGGCATACGGCGACGGAACCGAAACGAGGCGAAGATGCCAAGAACGCCATCGACAACCAGCAGGTGAAGTACGTGAACAACGGCGATGGCGCGGCCACGATCAGCATCACCGCACCCGTTGCGCAAATCAAAAAGGAATGGCCCGCCGAGACAAGAACATGTGCGGGTTCCCAGGCTGTGATGCGACCCGTCGGCTGCACGCTCACGATGTGGTCCATTGGCTCGATGGTGGGCCGACCGACCTCGACAACACCGAGCTGCGACTGGTGCAGGCCTAGCGGTCGGAGCCGGGGTGGTTGGAGTCGTTGTCGTCGGAGTAGTAGTGGCCGGCGACGAGGTCGGGATAGCTGCGCTCGAAGTAGTTCCAGAGCTGTTGGCCGTAGGTGTTTGCTGAAAGCCCGCCCTGCATGTCGGCGACACCGGCGTCGGTGTCTGCTCGTGCGGCCATGAAACCGGCCGAGGTATGCCGCGGGCTTGCGGCCACAGCGTCGACGAAGCGTTGGGCGAGGGGAAGTGGATCGAGGGGTGCGTCGAGGCTCGGGCCGTGAAAGTACCCCGCGGACATGCGGGCCTCGTTGGTGATCACGCGGTGTGGGGTTGCCACGAAATAGTTGCCGGTCATCGCTTGGAGCATCTCGCCGAGGTTGACCACGAAGCTGTCGGGCACGATCGGCACGTCGATCCACTCACCCGACGGACTCTCGACCTGCAGCCCAGGCGTCGTGCCCGCCGCGAGGACCGTCAGGAAACCGGTGTCGTGATGGGCATTGACCCCAGCATGACCTTCGGGTGTCGGGGGATAACTGATCAGCTTGGTGAGCGACATGGGTTGGTCACCGAAGTAGTGCTTGAAGTGTTGCTCGTCGAGGCCGAGGCCCAGTGCGAGAATGCGGAGAAGATCGTCAGCGAGGGATCCGAGTTGGGTCATCCAGTCGAGGACCAGGGTTCTCTGGCCGGGTGCGAGGTCGTCGGGCATCCATTGGTTCGGGCCGAGTAGACGGAGATAGTGCGGGTCGACATCTACCGATCGGGCAGGCCACTCGCTCCACACGTCGATCTGCTCTCGCATGTCGGGCCTGTTGTTGGTGTTCTCGGCACCGACGGGCTCCCAGCCTCGAAAGTGGCGCGATGCCCGTTTGTCGATGCGCAGCTTGTCGGTGTCGTCGAGCGCGAAGAACTGTCGCATCGATTTGAAGACGCTGTCGACGGTCGCCGGGTCGACGCCGTGATTCACCACGACGAAGAAGCCGACGTCGTGACAGATGGTCGCGAGCCGTTGTGCGAGTTCGGCTCGAGCCTTCGCACCCTCGCGCAAGGGTGACAGATCGACGATCGGGACATCGGTGAAGTCGGCAGCGCTCACTTGATCGACGTTAGGAGAAAAGGGAACCAATCGGCATGGCTGAGCGTAGAAAGACCATGAGACGATCTGTGAAACGGCTGATTCTGGTTGTGGTGACCGCAGCGATGGTGGCTTCCGCATGCGGAAGTGATGTGGTCGAGAGCGCTGGCCCGAGTGGCACCGAGGGCCCGCCTCCCGTCGAGGTCGCCGATCGAACAGCATCTGACGGTGACCCGACGCTGGCGGGCCAGGCCGTCAGTTCCTTTGGAACCGACATCTTCGAGGCCGCTCGACAGGAGAACCCGACAGAGAACCTGACCTTGTCGCCGCTGAGCATCGCCGTTGCGCTGGCGATGCTCGAACCCGGAGCGGGTGACGAGGCGCTGGCCCAGTTCAAGGAGGTCTTCCACTACGACGACAGCGAGGCCTACCACGCATCGATGAACGCGCTCGAGCAGGAGCTCGAGTCTCGTGTGGTGGACGATTACGGCGAGGACAATGATCCCGGAGAGTTGACTCTGCGCATCGCGAATGCGGCGTACCTCCAGGAGGGGTACCCCTTCGAGCAGAGGTATCTCGACGTCGTCGGCGCAAACTACGGACCCGTTCTGAACGAAGTCGACTTCATGGGCGACACCGAACAGGTTCGACTCGAAATCAACGACTGGGTTTCCGATCAGACGAACGAACGGATCCCCGACCTCATTCCTCCAGATGTGTTGCAACCCTCCACGGTGCTCGCCCTCGTCAATGCCCTCTATCTCAACGCCTCCTGGTTGGAGCCCTTCGAGGAGTCCCAGACAATCGACAGCACCTTCACCGGGCTCGATGGAAGCGAGGTCGAGGTCCCGATGATGCAGGGCCGTGGTGACTCGTCGTCACGAGGCGATGGCTGGGTCGGTGCCACCAAGAACTACACCGGGGGCCTGTCGATACAGTTCTTCCTTCCTGACGAAGGCAAGTTCGACGAGGTCGCTCACAACCTGCCGAGTGTCATTGCGGCCTACCCTGCACAGCAGTCGGGGGGCACGACGTTGCATGTGCCCCGATTCGAAACACGCACCAGTGCCGAGGTGTCGCCGCTCCTCCAGTCGCTTGGGCTCACGTTGCCCTATGTCGGAGGAAATCTGTTGGGTGTCGCCGATGACCCAACCCTCGCCGTCGATCAGGTGATCCACGAGACGTGGGTGTCGATCGACGAGGACGGAACCGAAGCAGCCGCAGCGACGGTCGTCCTGGTCACGGCCACGAGTGCGCCCGCTGCAGAGCCGGTGCCGGTGATCCTCGATCGACCGTTCCTCTACCGGATCATCGACCAGAGAACTGGCGCAACACTCTTTATCGGTCAGGTGATGGACCCCACTGCGTGAGCGGCCCTTTCCGCAGTTTGCTCAGTTGATCTCGGCAACCAGGCCGGCGCCGGTGATTCCAGCGATACCCGCAATCTCGTCGTTGTCGGAGTTGTCACCGCTGATACCGACGGCGCCGATCGTGGCACCCGAGCTGTCGTTCACCAGGATGCCTCCGCCCACGGGACTCAACGCGCCACCGAAGGCGCCGGCGACCGACGAAATGAACGCCGGGCGGTTCTCGGCCATCATTTCCAACCATCGGCCACCCTTTCCGATGCTGATACAGCCGTGCGCCTTGGCGTACGCGATTTCGAATCGTTTGTTCGCCGAATTGTCTTCTCGTTCGAAGGCGGTGAGGTGTCCGCCCGCATCGAGAACGACGACGCTGAGCGGCATGTACCCCTGCTTGTGGCCCTCGGCCAACGTGCCTGCGATGATTGCTCTCGCCTGGTCCAGAGTGATGTTGCTCATCTTGGTGCCCCTGTGTTCGGTTGTATTCTGATGAAATCTGCTTGGAGATGCCCCGGCGAAACACGGAGAACCCTATGGCCTCGAGTATTCCTGATCGCGCCGAAGTCGTCATTGTCGGCGGCGGCATCATCGGCTGCAGTATTGCTTACCACCTTGCCCGCCGGGGGCTGTGTGATGTCGTGGTACTTGAACAGGGAACGCTTACCTGTGGCACGACGTGGCACGCCGCTGGTCTGGTGAGTCAGCTCAAGTCCTCGCACTCGCTCACCAAACTGGCCGCCTACTCGGCACGGTTGTTCGAAGAACTGGAGGACGAGACGGGACAGGCAACCGGCTATCGAACGCCGGGATCGATTTCGGTTGCCGACAACGAGGAACGTTGGGAAGAGATCCTTCGCAATGCGACCATGGCCGAGGGTGTCGGTGTCGAGACTCGGGTGATCGATCTCGACGAAGCATCCACTCGATGGCCGCTCATGCGGACCGACGATCTTGTGGGTGTGTTGTACATTCCCGACGATGGTGTGGCATCGCCCGTTGACACCACGATGGCGCTGGCCAAGGGAGCCCGAGCCCGAGGAGCTCAGATTGTCGAGGGGGTGTCCGTGACCGACTTGACGACGCAGAACGGCACGATCACCGGTGTCGTCACCGAGCAGGGAACGATCGAAGCCGATGTCGTGGTGCTCGCCACCGGCATGTGGACCCGGCATCTCGCAGCAAAGGTTGGTGTCAATGTGCCGCTCCAGGCATGTGAGCACTTCTACATCGTGACCGAACCCCTCGAAGGTATGGAACTCGGGACCCCAACCTTGCGGGATCCCGCGAACTACACGTACTTCAAGGAGGAGACCGGCAAGATCATGGCTGGTTTCTTCGAGCCACGCGGCAAACTCTGGCGAATGGACGAGATCCCGCGGGACTTCAGCTTCGGCACACTTCCCGAGGACTGGGAACACGTCGGCCCACTATTCGAAAAGGCGATGCACCGTGTGCCGGCCTTGGGTGAGGCCGGCATTCAACTTTTCTTTAATGGGCCCGAGGCTTTCACTCCCGACGGCGCTTTTTACATGGGCGAAACCCCCGAGGTCGACGGGTGTTACGTGGCCGCAGGGTTCAACTCGGTGGGCATCCAGACCGCCGGCGGAGTCGGGTGGGCACTGGCCGATTGGATCGCCGACAAACACCCACCGATGGACCTCAACTCGGTCGATATTCGCCGGGCGCAGCCCTTCCAGTCTGATGAGACGTACCTGCGTGATCGCATCTCGGAGAGCCTCGGGCTGCTCTATGCGATGCACTGGCCGTTCCGTCAATATGAGTCCGCCCGCGGCATACACGTGTCGCCGCTGCATGATCGGATCGAAGCGGCCGGGGCGGTGTTCGGCGAGACCGCTGGATGGGAGAGGCCGAACTGGTTCGCCCAGGACGGTCAGACCAAGGAATACGTGTATTCCTATGGCAAGCAGAACTGGCACGAGAACATGGTTCGTGAATGTGTCGGCGTGCGTGAGGCGGTCGGCCTGTTCGACCAGACGTCATTCGCCAAAGCCCGAGTGCAGGGCCCTGATGCGGTCGCCGTCCTCAATCGCCTCAGCGTGGCGCAGATCGATGCGCCGGTTGGCAAAGCTGTCTACACCCAGTGGTGCAATCGCAAAGGAGGCATCGAATCAGATCTCACCGTCACCCGTCTCGGGCTCGACGAGTTCTTCGTCGTCACCGCTGCGGCAGCGGAGAATCGGGACTTCACCTGGCTCCGCCGGGGGTCTCGTGGGATGGACCTCACGATCACCAACCTCACCCACGACATGGCGATGCTCGGCCTGATGGGTCCGAACAGCCGACGCCTCCTTGCCGAACTCACCGAGGACGATCTGTCGAACGAGGGGTTCCCGTTCGGTTGGAGCCGGAGAATCTCTATCGCGGGTGCCGACGTGCTTGCGCTACGCATGAGTTACGTCGGCGAGCTGGGTTGGGAGCTCTACATGTCGAACGAAGACGCTCCATCGGTGTTCGACGCCATCATCGATGGGGGTGACGCTCATGGACTCGTGCACGCGGGATACCACGCCATGAATTCGCTCCGGCTCGAGGCTGGTATGCGTCACTGGGGTCACGACATCACCGACGAGGACACGCCGCTCGAGGCCGGCCTGGGATTTGCCATCGACTGGGACAAAGGTGACTTCGTCGGCCGCGACGCCCTGATCGCACAGAAGGATCAACCCCGTTCGAAGCGGCTGATCCAGTTCCGGATCGAGGATGCTGAGCTTCTCGCCATTCACGATGAACCGCTGTCTCGCGATGGAGTCGTGGTGGGTCGCACCTCGTCGGCAATGTGGTCGGCGACGGAGGATCGCTGCTGCGCCATGGGTTATGTCGAACACCCCGACGGAGCGGCGGTTACGAAGGAGTGGATCGACTCGGCTGCATGGGACACCAATATCGGCGGGCGACGGGTTGGCCTGTCCGCGTCCATCCGCTCCTGGTATGACCCAAAGAATCAACGTCCCCACCTGGCTGACTGAGCAGCTCAAAGAAGGCGATCGCTGATCTTCCCGCAGGCATCGATGAGCACGCTTGCGATTTCAGCCTCGGGCCGGTCACCGGGAAAGCGATAATCGGGGCCGTAGACGTTCAGCGCGCCAACGACATTGTTGGCACTAGTTCGAATCAGAGCGGCGGCGCCGATGACATCATCGGAGAACTCTTGGCGAGTCCACACGATGCCGTGCTTCGACAGGTGTTCGAACTTGGTGTCGAGGCCTTCTCGGGTCAACACCGTCGAGGAGGTGAACGCCTGGAGTCCACCCGCTACAAGCGAATCAACTTTTTCGGAGGGCCACGTGGAGAGAAGAGCCAACCCGCCAGATGAAGCGTGGTAGGGAAGACGTTCACCGGTCCAATCGGTCACTCGAACCGCACTCTCGGCAACGGCCGTGTCGAGGTAGAGCGTGGCGTCGCCATCCTCGATGGTGAGCGAGACGTTCTCGCCGAGCTCCTCTGCGATCTCGACCATGTACGGGCGAGCGATCTCTTTCAGTGCGCTTACGGGCGCACTGTGATGCGCGTACGAGGCGAGCCCTGGGCCGATCGCATAACGACCCGCAACCGTTTGCACCGCGCCCTGCTCCTCGAGCGCTGCCAGCAGGCGCAAAACCGTACTTTTTGGAAGCCCACTGGCCCTGGTGACCTCGGCAAGGGAGCTGGTTCCTTGCCGCCCTGCAAGGGTCCTCAAAATGGTGAATGCGCGCTCGATTGTTTGCATCGTCTGGTCTACACTATCGCCCGTTAGATGAAACGTTCCACTCAGTGAAACACCACGGTAATCGGTAAATGGGGGTTCCTCGCTCATGCGAGAAGAAGCACGCGTCGTCATCATCGGAGGAGGCGCCATGGGCGTCGGCCTCGCCTACTACCTGGCGCATGAGGGTTGGGGGTCAGACACAATCCTCGTGGAGAAGGGTGAGCTCACGTCAGGGTCGACGTGGCATGCCGCCGGCCTCGTCCCGAACTTCATTGGCGACCTGAACATGGCCAAGGTCCACGAGGAGGCAATCCAGCTTTATCCCAAGATCGAGGAGGAGACGGGTTTGTCGGCTGGCTGGCATGGTTGTGGTGCCATCCGATTCGCGATCAGCGACCAGGACGTCCTGTGGCACAAGCAGGTGCACGCCCAGCTCAACCAACTCGGCGTCGAGAGCCATCTCATCAACCGAGAGGAGATCCAACGTCTCAACCCACTCTTCGAGAACATCGATGACGTGCAACTCGGTTTCTACACACCGAACGATGGCTGGTCTGACCCCACCAGTTCCACCAACGCAATGGCCAAGGGAGCCCGCCAACTTGGTGTCGAGATCAGCCGGAACAATCCGGTGACCGACATGAACCAGCTGCCCGACGGCCGTTGGGAGATCATCACGAAGGAGGGTCGAATCGTCAGCGAACATGTGGTCAACGCTGCCGGCTGCTACGCACCGCAGCTCGGAGCGATGATCGGCCTCGACGTACCGATCGTTTCGGTGATCCACCAATACATCATCACCGAGCCACTCGAATCCATGATGGCGCTCGACTTCGAGCCGCCCGTGACCCGCGACCCCCGCTCCTCGTCGTACTACCGCCGCGAGATCGACGGCATCCTGATCGGCCCCTACGAGATGGCCGGTGCACAGGCCTATGGCGTCGATGGCATCGATTGGGACCTGCACTTCTACCTGACTCCACCCGACCACGAGGTGATCGCCGACTGCCTCATGGACGCACTCGAGCGGGTGCCGTCCTGGTCGGACGCCGGAATCAAACAGACCGTGTCGGGGCCGATCACCCACACGCCCGACTCGGGGTATCTGCTGGGGCCAGCGCCCGGATTCCGCAATTACTGGCACTGCAATGGTGCCTCGATCGGTATCACCCAAGGCCCCGGCGCCGGCAAGTACCTGGCTCAGTGGATCGTCCACGGACAGACCGAGATCAACGTGCGGGGTATGGACCCGCGGCGCTTTGGTTCGCACACCGGCGCAAAAGGCGAATTCGCCTTCGAGAAGGCGATCGAGGAATACCACCTCATGTATCAGTCCCGTCCACCGGGGCTCAACTTCCCTGCCGCTCGGAAACAGAAGGTCAACCCGATCTACGACAAGCTCGATGCCCTCAGCGCACAATGGCAAGAGGTATACGGCTGGGAACGTCCCCAGTACTTCGGCGAGCCTGAGAACCACACCTTCGAACGCTCCAACGCCTTTCCGATCGTGGCCGAAGAGGTGAAGGGCACTCGCGAACGTGTCGGTATTGCCGACCTCACCGCGTTCGCCAAGTTTGAGGTCACCGGAACCGATGCAGCAACCCTGCTTAACCGGGTCTCTGCCAACAAGATCCCGGGCAAGGACGGCGGCATGCGCCTCGTCCACATGCTTACGGATCTGGGCGGCATCGAGTGTGAGATGACCATCACCCGATTTGGCGAGAACCGCTACTACATCAACTCGGCGATCATGGGCACTACCCACGACGAGGACTGGCTCAACGAGCACATCCTCGCTGGTGAGGATGTCACCGTCACCGACGTCACCGACGCTTATGGCATCCTCGCGGTGACCGGCCCGCGTGCCCGCGACGTCCTCGCTGGTCTCACGGACGTCGACCTCACGAACGACTCATTCCGTTGGCTCACTGCCCAGGAGATCGACGTTGCCGGTGTGGCGATGAGGGCGCTACGCGTGAGTTATGTCGGTGAGCTCGGCTGGGAGCTTCACATACCGCTCGAATCGATGGAGTCGGTCTACGACGCCATCGTTAAGGCAGGTGAGCCGCACGACATGGTGCACTTCGGTGCCTATGCAATGAACGTGATGCGCATCGAGAAGGGCTACAAAGCGTGGGGCAGCGAACTGACCACCGAGATCACCCCGATCGAGGCCCGCATCGAACGATTCGTAGATTTCGACGGCGAATTCGTCGGCAAGGATGCCACCGTTGCCCGACGTGATCAGGCCCATCCGCTTTCGACGGTGCTCGTGTACTGCGAGATCGACGATGGCGACAGCGACCTGCTCGGCAACGAGCCCGCCTACGGCAGCGATGGCGCAGTGATGGGCATCGGTACCTCGGGTGCCTTCGGCCATGCAGTCGGCAAGAGTCTGGCGTTCGTCTACGTCGAACCCGACTACGAACCGGCCGGTTCGACGTTCGAGATCGAAATGCTCGGTGTCCGCCGCACAGCAACCGTGCTGGCTGATCCCGCCTACGATCCGAAGAGCGAGGCCCTCCGCGCATGAGTGAAGAGACGCCACGACGACCCGAAACCAGAAGACGGAGCGGTGGACGGGCTGCGCGAGTCGCAACCCGACAGAGGCCCCTCGAGGAGAGCGTCCGTCCCGTTCGGCCGGGTCTTCCCGGCGGGCTGTTCAAGCCGCTCGGCGATGCGCAACTTCGATTGGTCTATGAGACCGCACTTGAGTTGCTAGAGGATGTCGGCATGGGCACTCCGGTTCCCGAGTTCGTGCAGGTGGTCACCGAGGCCGGCGGGCATGTTGACGAGCACGGCCGACTCCGGTATCCGCGGGGTCTAGTCGAGCGGGGGATCGAGCTCGCTGCCAAGGAGTGGATCTGGTACGGCTTCGACGAGGACAAGTCGATAACCGTCGGCGGCGATCGGGTCCACTTCGGCACCGGCGGCGCCGCAGTGCTCATGTACGACAGCGTGAATAACAGGTTCCGGCACTCGTCGACACAAGACGTCTACGACACCGCCCGTGTTGCTGATGTGTGCGACAACATTCACTTCTTCGGTCGGACCGTCGTGGCTCGCGACCGCGAAGACAGCCGCGAGCTCGACCTGAACACTGCGTTTGCAACGATGGCTGGAACGTCGAAACCGCAAGGTACATCGTGGTTCGAGCGTGCTCATGTGTACGAGACCGTCGAGATGTATGACATGGCGCTCGGCGGCGAAGGCATGTTCCGGAAACGGCCATTTGTGACCGCGCAGAACACCTTCGTCGTGCCGCCGCTGCGGTTCGCCGAGGAATCGACGAACTGCATGGTCGCTCAGGTGGAGATGGGTATGCCGATCAACCTGCTGTCAGCAGGACAAGCGGGAGCCACATCACCGGCAGCATTGGCCGGGTCGCTGGCCCAGGCGCTTGCCGAGTGCCTCGCCGCGCTGACGGCTGTCAATCTGATGAGCCCGGGCCATCCGTGTGTGATGGGACTGTGGCCGTTCGTGTCGGATCTTCGCACGGGTGCAATGAGCGGTGGTTCGGGTGAGGAGGGCGTGCTCAACGCGGCGGCCGGGCAGGTCAGCAACTACCTCGGTCTCCCATCGGGTTGTGCCGCTGGCATGACCGACTCAAAGGTGCCCGACAACCAGGCGGGTTACGAGAAGGGCATCAACGTCACCCTGGCAGGCCAGGCCGGAACGAACCTCGTATATGAGAGCGCCGGCATGCTCGGTTCACTCATGTCGTGTTCGCTCGAAGCGCTCGTGATCGACAATGACATGCTCGGATCGATCAACCGGACGGTCCGTGGCATCGAGGTGAACGAAGCGACGCTGTCGGTTGAGGTCATCAAGGAGGCAGTGCATGGGGTAGGCCACTACCTCGGGTCACAGCAGACGCTCGACCTCATGCAACGCGACTACCTGTATCCGACAATTGGCGATCGGGAGTCTCCCGACAATTGGATGGACGCCGGCGGCAAGGATCAACTGCAGGTCGCCCGCGAACATGTGCAGACCTTGCTCAAGCAGCACCCAACTCATCTCCAGGCCGATCGCGACAAGGCAATCCGCGACAAGTTCCCGATCGTGTTGGAACGGCCCGGGGCCGATTAAGAAAACGGTTCCGCGGGACCGCTTCTTGCTCCGAGCTAATGTTCAAACATGCGTCCAATGTTCGAACGTGCTCTTTCGGGCGGCATGATTCTGGGGACGATCTTGCTACTCGGGGCCTGCATTATCGGAGGCGATCCATGGCATGTTTCAGCCATCGGCAATATCGAGGGCACGAGCGCCATGGTGCGCGGAGAAGTGGTCGACAAACGCGACGGTGACAGGTTTGGCGAGACCGTCACGGTCAGGCTCGACGCAGATCCTGTGGATCTTGGTTCTACCCGCGTGAGTCAAACGTCGCTTGAGCTAGGTCTTGGTGACGAGCTCGAGATCAGCTACAGCGAGGGAAACTACCGAGAGGGGCGGTCATATGCGTTCTTCATAACCGACACACCAGACGACACCCTTGGTATCTACGGCCACGATCTCGAAACAGACGAACCGGCCGATGAGTTCGATGACAACAAGGGTTTCGCCGACGTGGCCCCGATCGATGTGCTCGACTGTCTCGTCAGATCGCAAGGCAACCATGGAGAGCTCCCTCGTTTGGCGGCGGCGGTACAGGCCGCGACCAGCAGTAACCAGCTCGGAGTGCTCAGTCCTGAACTCGAGGCCTGCGAGTACCCACACCAGTAGGTCGCAGTTCGGTAAGCCCAAAACGGTCCCGCGGAACCGTTTTTGTGGTGCCAAGAGTCAGCGGAGAGTGTCATACCCGAGGAGTAGTTTTTGTTGTGTTGTCAACAGAAACTGAGGGTCTGACCATGACTTCGAGTGCACCTGAATTGCTCACTACTGATGTGGACGCGCTGGTCGCGATGCCGTTGGAACGACTCGAGGCAGAGATCTCCTCGTTCGCTGGTCGCCTAGCTTCAGCAACGGCGATTTGGTTGTGTTGGATTGCGGCGTATGACAAACGCGAGGGTTGGGCTGGGTGGCAGGCCAAATCGTGTGTGCATTGGTTGAACTGGCGTTGCGGGGTGTCGATGCGCACTGCCCGTGAACATGTTCGGGTTGCACGCGCTCTCGAGATGTACCCACTGATTGGTTCGACGTTTCTCGACGGCACGATCTCGTATTCGAAGGTCCGGGCTATCACGCGGGTCGTCATTCCCGAGAACGAGGACTATTTGGTGCGGCTATGCCTTGATGGAACAGCCTCGCAAGTCGAGCGTGTGTGCGCCGCTCGCTTCGCTCGCTAACCGAGTTTCGGCCCTGGGGGCCAAAACATCGACGGTCGTCGATTGTGATGAAGAACAACGCTGATGGGACAGCCACGATCCTGCTGACGGTTCCGGTGGCTCGAGCAAAGCAGGTGTACGAAGCGGTCCTTCAACGAACCAACCATGTGATTGCGGAGAAAAAGGTCAAGGACGAGACGAACAGCGACACGATCGAACGTTTGGGAGGCCTTGGTCGGGTCCGCGCCGAGACGGCGTGTGCGCTGCTTGATCACACGATCGAGAAGGTCGAGATGCCACCGACCGAAATGTTGCTCATCGTGGACGAGGACACAGTTCGCGATGGCCCCGGCGACGGCGCGGGGGAGTGCACATTCGGGCACGAGCGAGTGTCGACGCTGGTGGCGAAACGGCTGGCGTGTGATGCACGGTTACAACTGGCAGTTCAGGACGCGTGCGGTGATGCGTTGGGAATCGGTCGGCAGTCGCGCGTAGTGCCCCGCCGCATTCGGCGTGCGATGGTCCGCCGGGACAAAGGCATGTGCCGGTTCCCGGGATGTGATGCGACCCGCCGGCTGCACGCCCATCACGTGGTTCATTGGCTCGAGGGCGGACCAACAGAGCTCGATAATCTCCTGTCGCTCTGCCATTTCCACCATCAGGCCGTGCACGAAGGTGGTTGGAACATCGTGAGTGACGAGCCTGGCAAGTTTCGGTTCATCGATCCGGCCGGGTTCGATCATCGGGTGCCCAAACTCTCGGGTCGGTCAGCGAGCCGAATTCCGGAGCAACAAAACGGTTCCGCGGAACCGCTTGCCGCATCAGGTGAACGCACGAGCATCGAGTACGTCACGGATGTAATCCTGTCGAACACGGCCGTTCGACACGGCGGATGATGGAGCGAACAGTTGTTTGTCGAACGGGTGTTCGGCTAGGGTGATCCTTCGTCGGGCGGAGCACCCGTTGATCACCACTGCTGAGGTAGCCCACATGAGCACACATTCACGACACAGCACCACCCGTCTCGAGAACACCAGCGCCGCACATCGCCGGCGTCGACATCTGTCGGTGTACCACCGAGCGCTTCGCTCAGCCGAGACACCTGAGCAGCGTGCAGCAGTGGCTGCTCGGTACCGTCAGCTCTTCACTGTCACAGTCGCCTCGTAGGTTCTCCGACATGGCGAAGTCCAAGACCGTATTCATCTGCAACCAATGCGCCCACGTTGCGCACAAGTGGATCGGGCAGTGCCCGGACTGCGAGGAGTGGAACACCTATGTCGAGGAGAGCGCCGATCGCATCGCCGCTGCGCCGGTGCTGGTCAGTGAGGCCCCACGGCCAATCACCGAAATTACTTTCGACGACTGGAGCGCCACGCCAGTTGGTATCGGCGAACTCGATCGTGTTCTCGGCGGCGGTTTCGTCACTGGTTCGGTAACCCTCGTCGGCGGTGAACCGGGTATTGGCAAGAGCACCCTGTTGCTTCAGGCCGTCGCCTCGCTGAGTTCCCAAGGAAAGACCTGCCTGTATGTCGCCGCCGAAGAATCGGCGGGACAGGTGCGCCTTCGTGCCGAACGATTGGGCTCCGTGGTCGACAACCTGTGGCTGGTGTCCGAGACGTCGCTTGCAGCAGTGCTCGCACACTGCGACCAACTCAAACCCGACTATCTCGTCGTCGACTCGATTCAGACGATCCTCGATACCGACCTGCGATCTGCCCCGGGTTCGGTGGGTCAGGTTCGCCATTGCGCACACCGGTTGGTGCGAGAAGCCAAACGCCGCGGAATGACCACGGTGCTCGTCGGTCACGTCACCAAGGAAGGCGGCCTCGCTGGCCCACGTGCCCTTGAACATGTGGTCGACACGGTGCTCGAATTCGAAGGTGACCGCCACCATGCCTTGCGACTGCTCCGAGCGAGCAAACATCGCTTCGGGGCAACCGACGAGCTTGGCGTGTTCGAGATGGCTGGCACAGGACTCCAGTCAGTCGACGACCCCAGCCGTCTGTTCTTGGTCGACCGGGCAAAGGGTGTCGCTGGCTCTGTCGTTGTTCCAACGCTCGACGGCCACCGTCCGCTCCTCGTCGAGGTGCAGGCGCTCGTGGCCCAGTCGAACTTGGCGAGCCCGCGTCGCTCGGCTCAAGGAATCGACAGTGGTCGGCTCTCCTTGATCATTGCGGTCCTCGAACGCCGGACCCAGATCGGCTTCTCGAAGACCGACGTGTTCGCGTCCGCCATCGGCGGGGTGAAGATCAGCGAACCAGCTGCCGACCTCGGCCTGGCCCTCGCCCTCGCGTCGTCGGTGACCGGGCAAGCGCTCGACCCTGGTCTGGTGGCCTGCGGTGAGATTGGACTCGCCGGTGAGTTACGCCAGTCGGCACAGACCGAACGTCGACTGGCAGAGGCAGCTCGAGTTGGGTTCACCAAGGCGGTCATACCAGCCGGTGCGCCTCCAACGCCTGACGGCATCATCGGCCTTCGCGCCGAGTCGATCAGTGAGGCCCTCCACCTCACCGGTATGGTCGGCAACTTCCGTGAAGACTGGAAACAGGTCGAGCCACTTCGGCCGAACGAATACTGACCGATCCGAGGCCGGGTCTCGGGGGAAACCCTGAGACATGTGGTCAGGGTCGTCCCTCCCGAGGATGAGGCAGATCGGCCGAAAAAGCGTCCATTGTGACGACCCGTGGACCATCCCGTGGCCTGACGACGCCGTGCATCGGCTCCCGCACGATGAGGTGGTGGCTTGCAGCGGGCAGGCCCAGGAATATCGGAGGACTCGAGATGATGGTCATGGAAGCACCAGTGCAGGCCGCAATCGCCGCACGAACCGAAGGCGCAACGAAACGTTACGGAGACGGGGACACCCAAGTCACGGCACTCGACGGAGTCGATGTGTCGTTCGGAGCTGGAGAATTCACCGCCATCATGGGTCCGTCGGGTTCGGGCAAGTCCACGCTGATGCACTCGTTGGCCGGACTCGATCGGCTCACCTCGGGCCGGGTCATCATTGGTGACACCGATCTCTCCCAGCTCTCCGAGAAGGACCTGACGCTGCTGCGTCGCACGAAGATCGGGTTCGTCTTTCAGGCCTTCAACCTCATCCCCACGTTGACGGCGGAGGAAAACATCACCCTGCCGCTCGACCTCGGAAACACCAAGGCCGATCCGGGTTGGATCGATGAGGTCGTTCGAGCCGTCGACCTCATCGACAGACTCGGTCATAAACCCAACGAACTCTCAGGCGGTCAGCAACAACGCGTCGCGGTCGCGCGAGCGTTGGCGTCTCGCCCTGAAGTGGTTTTTGCAGATGAACCCACCGGCAACCTCGATAGCCACACCGGCGCTGGAATCCTCGATTTCATGCGTCGAGCGGTTCGCGAATACCACCAGACCATCGTGATGGTCACCCATGATCCGGTCGCTGCCTCGTATGCGGACCGAGTGCTCTTTCTTGCCGATGGTCAAATCGTCTCGGAGCTCCGCGACCCGAACACCGATTCGATCCTGTCCGAACTTCGTACGGCCTCGGGCCGCTGAGAACGACACCACAAGGGAACGGGAACAGACACATGTGGAACATCACGAAGAAAAATGTTGCGGCCAACAAGATTCGGCTCGCACTCACCGCCCTCGCCATCGTGCTCGGGGTCGGATTCATTTCGGCCGCGAACATCTTGAGCGACGGCTTGCAGGAGTCGTTCGGTGACCTCGCAGCCGAAATCACCCAGGGCACCGATCTTCAGGTTCGCCGAGACGGTGACGTACCGCTGACCAGCGCCGAGGTGGCAACACTCGCCCGTGTCGATGGCGTGCGGGTCGCCGAGGGGCAGTACGAGGTCGATGAGAACACCGTGCTTCCAATCCGACGTGACGGAGAAGTCATCCAGCCGTCTGGGCCGCCGGTCATTGCCTTCAGCTGGACCAAGGACGCGCAGCTCAACCCAACGACGATCGAAACAGGTCGAGCCCCCGATGGACCCGGTGAATGGGTCATCGACATGGGCTCGGCCGCCGACAATGATCTCGTCGTCGGCGAGACCTACGACCTGGTGGTACCCAACGCTGCGGGCAAGACGACCGCGGAACTCGTCGGAACATTCCGCTTCGGTGCCGAGAACCAGACCAATGGCGCCGTGCTCATTGCATTCGAGACGAACGCGGCGCAACCGTTGTTCGAAAGAGACAATTTCTCGAACATCGCCATCGCCACCGATGGCAGCCGGCCGATTGGCGACGTGCAGGCTGATGTCGAAGCGGTGATGGGCGCGAAGTACACCACGCAGGACACCGCCGACCTCAATGCCGAACAGAGCGCCGAGTTCAACTCGTTCGTCGATATCTTCGCCTGGGTGCTGCGAGCCTTCGCAATCGTGGCGCTCTTCGTGTCGATCTTCATCATCGCCAATACGTTCAACATCGTCATGAGCCAGCGGGTGCGCGAACTCGGATTGCTCCGTGCGATCGGCGCTACACCAAAACAGGTACAACGAGCGGTTCTCGGAGAGGCATTCGTCGTGGGGCTCGCTGCCTCGGCGGTCGGGCTCATCGTGGGCCTCGGGCTCGCCTACGGACTCGAAGCGGCACTGAACGCAATTGGCGCCGAACTGCCCGACTTCGCCAAACCACTCTCGGTACCGACGATCCTCATCGGTCTCGGGGTCGGCATTGGTGTGACGCTGGTGTCGGCCTGGGTCCCCGCGCGCAAGGCCGGTCAAATCGCTCCCGTCACCGCAATTTCGGGACACGAGGATGTCGATGCCGAAGGCCGCCGATCTATCGTGATTGGAGCGCTTCTTTCGCTCATCGGTGCGGGGCTCACTGCCTACGCGCTGTTTGGAGGTATCGACAGCACGGCCACACTTCTCGGCATGCTGGGGGCCGGCGCCGCCGTGCTCTTCATCGGTATCACCTTGCTGAGTCCCACGGTCGCTGGGCCGATCTCTCGGACCTTAGGTGCACCCATCTCGGCCATCTACCGGACTCCGGGATCGCTGGCCAAGGAGAATGCTGCGCGGAACCCGAAGCGCACCGCAACCACGGCGGCGGCGTTGATGATTGGCCTCTCGCTGGTCTCGATGGCCTTTGTCGTCGGTCAGACCCTCAAGAACGATCTCAATGCGCTTCTCGAGACCACGGTGCAGGCCGACTATGCCGTCTTCCCGTCGGGTGATGCCGGGCTCGTGCCGCTCGGTGTGGTCGGCGAGATGGAGGCAGCCGAACACATCGATGATGTCACCCCGGTCAAATATTGGGACGCAGAGATCAATGGGAACAACGAGGAGGTTGCGACCCTGCCGCTTGACAATCTCGATGCATCGTTCGACCTCGGATTAGTCGATGGGAGCTATGCCGAGATCGATGATGACTCGATGGCGATGCGCAAGTCGATCGCCGACGATCTCGAGCTCACGATCGGCGATTTCGCAACGGTCGAACTCGCTGACGGAGGAACCACCGATCTCCAGGTGGTCGCGATATTCAAGGACGCGACGATCTTCTCCGGAGTCGTCGTCACCGACGACCGGTGGGACACGATTGGCGAGCAGGACAGTTATGACTGGGTTGCAGCATCGGTCGCCGAAGGGTCGGTGTCGTCACAGGCCGCAGCCGAAATGGAGGCGCTTGGTCGTGAGTACCCCCAGCTCTCCACGCAGTCGACCGGTGAATATCGCGAGAGCATCAGCGCTCAGGTCGACCAGCTCCTGTACATCCTCACCGGCTTTCTCGGACTCGCGATCATCATTGCGTTCATTGGGATCATCAACACGATGGCGCTCTCGATCTTCGAGCGCACTCGTGAGCTCGGGCTTCTTCGAGCAGTCGGCATGAGCCGTCGGCAGATGCACCGAATGGTTCGATGGGAGGCCGCAATCGTCTCGGGGGTTGGCGCTCTTCTCGGAGCAGGTGTCGGCGTGGTGTTCGGAACCCTCGTCGTCGTGGCGACACCCGACGAGATACTGCAGCGACTCGCCGTGCCGTGGCTGCAGCTGGTGATCCTCGTGGCGGTGGCGATCGTTGCCGGATTGGTCGCGGGATTCCTGCCCGCTCGTCGAGCCGGAAAGCTGAACGTCTTGGACGCCATTTCGCACTAGCTGTCGCAATAGGCTCGGCGGATGCGTTCGTACGATTCCGCCGATGCCGATGCTGTTCTCGCAATCAACGAGGAGTGCGTCCCCGAGGTCGGTGGGCTCACCGCAGAGAGGCTCGCCTACTTCGAGGAGAAGGCGGGCTTCTTCGCTGTTGTCGAGGTCGACGACACGGTCGTCGGTTTCCTGATCGGCCTCGACGAACACGCAAGCGATTACGAAAGTCCGAACTACTCCTGGTTCAAAGAGCGATATTCGCAGTTTGCGTACATCGACCGAATCGCCCTCTCCTCATCTGCTCGTGGACTCGGATTCGGCCCGGACTTGTACCGGGCCTTCGAGGCGTGGGCGATTGGCCATGGAAAACCCGTGCTGCTCGCTGAGGTGAATACGATCCCGGACAACCCTCGGTCGCACAGGTTTCACGAAATTTTCGGGTTTCGAGAGCTTGATCGCGTGCGGCCCTATGGTCCCGAGGAAGAAGTGGCTATGTACGAAAAGTTCCTCGACTGAACGATTTGTCGAGTGCGGCAAGTGCATCGGCCTCGACGTCCTTGAAGCTCTGGTTCGCGTCGATGTCGAACGCGTCGGGCCATGGCGCTCGTCGCACGGCGAGGTGGTCGACGATCTCGGGCGTCGCGTCGGAGATCGACGTGGGGTCGGCCATTCGACGAGTGATCCGTTCTTTGGCGACCTGATCGGGAATGTGGCAGTCCAGTGCCGTCAGCTGTGCGTTTCGCTCGTTGGCGAGCGCACCCGCGAGAGCACGATGTCGGTCACTGTTGAAGGACGCGTCGAGGATCACGGATTCGCCCGCGCGAAGGAGAAGATCGGCCTGGCGCAATAGTTCGACGTAGGTCTCTTCGGTTCGTTCGGCGGTGTACAAGCCAGCATCGGGACGTGCGAGCTCGTGCACGGTCCGCTCCACGTGGGCGAGGTCCTTTCGGATCCCATCGGTCGAGAGCACGGGGCAACCAAGTTGCTCCCCCAGTGCGGTCGCCAACGTCGTCTTCCCCGAGCCTGGCCCACCTCCGACCAGAATCAGACGGAGGCGCGCGCGTTCCAAGTGATCGAGGCAGAGCTGGTGGTACTGACGAACGACCGCTGCAAACTCGTGTTCCAGGCTGTCGACTCGGAGGCAGGCGATCTTGCAGCGAACATGGGCCCGGTAGGCCACGTAGTAGTGGGCGAGTGACCCGGGGTGATGCTCGCCTGAATACTCGGCGTAATACCGAAGAAGCATCTGCGCCCACGCTGGCCCACCGAGGCGATGGAGATCCATCGCCAAAAACGCGATGTCGTCGAGGACATCGACCAGTCGCAGGTCGTCTCGAAAGGCGAGGCAATCGAGGATCTGTGGGCCATCGTCCATGCAGAAGATGTCATCGGCGAGAAGGTCCCCATGCCCGTCTCGTAAGTAACCATCGGCGACTCGCTGGTCGAGTAGCTCACTGTGAGAGTCGAGCCACATCGTCGACAGCTCGGTCACCCGGCGTGCGTCTGCCTCGCTGATCACCCGACCAACGAACGGTTGGAGCTCGTTGGTGTTGTCGTTCCATCGTTCTCGGTGTGCGTCTGCGGCGTGTCCGACAAATGGTTCGGCTGGGAGCGATTCGTGAAAGATGGCCACCTTTCGTGCGATCGCCCGGACGTGATCGCTCGTGAGTGCATCGGCTGCGAGCAATCTCGTCACGCTGCGGTCCGCTGGAAGCCGTCGCATGACGATCATGCGATCGGCCAGCTCGCCATGTTCGACGACATCAGCCGTGCCGAGGTAGATGTCGGGGGCGATCCGAGCGTTGAGTTCGACTTCACGGCTGGCAGCCGCGCAACGGACGTCGGTGTCCCGATGATCGAGAAAAGCGTTGCCGATGTGCTTCAGCAGTTTGAATACGCGATCTTCGGTGAAGAACAGGGTACTGATGTGGGTTTCGACCGAAGTGGGCTTCATTGTTCAAGCCTGCCCATCGGTGGCGTCGGTGAGGAGGGACTTTTGACTCTGCTGACTGAACAGCAGACGTGAGACGGTCGATTCATGACAGTTGCCGAGGGTGCACACGCATCTGAATACGCAGGAGCAGTTGCGGAGGTCGAAATTCGTCGGGCCGCGCTTCGGGCCGCCACTGCGCTCGGTTCTGCGCTCGGACCCGGAACGTACACCTGCGACACCGGCACGGTGTATGTGATCGCCGAAAGTGGGCCACGAATGCGGGTTCTTCGCAATTATATGCCCGTCGCTGGACCACTTCTCAGTTCCGATCAGCCCTCCCTCAGCGAGTGTTGGGACCTTCTCGGAGAGCTGACCAGCGCTCCACACTCATTCAGTTCTTAGGAGAAACGATGTTCAACGAGGTATTGGTTCCCTTCAACGGTTCCGATGACACGATCCACGCCGTCGAAATCGGTGCAGGACTCGCTCGAGCTGGCTCGCGGCCACTTCGCGTACTCGCGTACTCGAGCAGCGACGGCGGACCCATTCACTCGAGAGCCCTCTTCGACATGATCGACTCGATCGGTACTCGGTACGGATTGAGCCCCCAGATCACGTCGATCCAGTCGCCGCGGTTCCTTGCCGAGGAGCTTTTACTCGAAGCGACGAGACGCACTGGGTCGATCCTTTGTATTCCGTCGCAAGGACTCGGACGAAAAGCGCTTCTCACCGGATCGCTGGCGACCGAAGTGCTCGCGGAGGCGCCTGGTCCCGTCGTCCTCATCGGACCTGACTGCGAGGCAAAGATGTTCGATCACGCTGGGCCATTGGTGGTTGCTCTCGATGGCTCGAGCAAGTCCGAGAGGATCGTCGACGTCGCCCACGAGTGGGCCGCCGACTTTGATCTGGCGGTCGAGGTCGTGACCGTGCTCGATGCCAAACCAAGCCCAAGTTTGGCGCAAGCCATCGCAAGTGGCGATGTACACGAGAGCTCCTATGTCGCCGGCGTCGCCAGGCACTCGTCGCTTGCATCCAACAAGGCGAGCTACGAGATCTTGCACGGGAAGCCGGTCACCGAGATCCTGCGAGAGGCGAACATT
>RCMY010004767.1_pt1 | contig 33472 bp, 37 predicted proteins | sample 2041341 | NCBI WGS metagenome assembly RCMY01 (sample SAMN09708234, study PRJNA481090) | Marine sediment metagenome, whole genome shotgun sequencing project. | reverse complement strand
CAGCGTGGGCGTATAGCTCAGTGGTAGAGCACTTCGTTGACATCGAAGGGGTCGGGAGTTCAACTCTCTCTACGCCCACCATTTCACGGGACATTGCACTTATCAGGCGGCGAGCGCTGTCGACGCTCCGGTGTCCTGACTTGGTGGATGGCCATACCAGCTTGTATAAGCGCGAGTGAAAGCGCTCAATTCGCTATAACCCAGTTTCGCGGCAATTTCGGAGAGATTCCGCGTGCCTTCGAGAAAATACAGATGGCAGGTATCCCGCCGGACCTGCTCCAGCAGCTGGCGATAGGACAAGCCTTCGGCCACCAATTTGCGCCGCAATGTCCGCTCCGCCATACCAAATGTTACAGCAGCAGCATCCAGGCTGAGGCCGGATTTGTCGAGCAGGTACAACAGATATTCATAGGTCAGTTTAGCGAGATTCTCCCGTTCAAATCTGTCCCGCGCAAACACCGCCTTTTGGCTCCCGGTGGCGGACACAATCGCGGGATTGTGACGCGGCAACGGCTTGGTCATCGCCGATTGGTGATATTCGAGATAGGTGGACGGCCGATTGAAATGGCAAAGGATCGGTTCACTGTCCGAATTTCCGTCCGGAAACCCCCTGAACCCGTCCGGCCGGGCGTGAGCGAAATGCGCTGCTTTCACAGTATGGAAGCGACCTTCCGCCAGCGATTCACCGCAATGGTAGACAAGGGCAAAGACGATATGAACAAGATCGGGCGAGACTGCCCTATCATGGTTCCACACAAGGCGGTCACCGGAGGACAGTGACATGATTTTTACGATTGGCTTTTCGCCGCCCAAGCGTTGCTCCGCAACAAGCTGGATCAGCGCTTCACCAAAACTGGGCTGGAAAAAGGCACCAAAACCAAGGTCAGAAAACCCTCGCGGAACCATTTGTTTGCCGATCGCCGAATGGATATCTGTCCGGTTGAGCTCTTCCCGTGCCGCCTTACAGAGACTGACAATCGACTCATCTCTCAATTGAAAGCCGGGATCTCGCAATTCCGACTCGGAAGATTGCAGGGCGCTCAATAGCTGCGGCTTGCGGGCCTGCAGAGCATAACAGCCGAGATAGGCGCGATATAGAAACTGGGCGGAAATCGTCAAACATGTGGATGTCGGATAGTCCATGCCGCCAAGCTAGGGGCCGGAATGCAATTATCTCAACTGGCTTTCGACAAAGATGTAAAATTAGCGATGAATATGCCGGTTTGGGGCTTATCCATGAACGACAACAGCGCGTTCAGTAGCGGATGACCGACGCTCCCCAGGTGAATCCGCCGCCCATCGCCTCCAGGACCAGCAAATCACCAGCCTTGATTCGACCATCGCGCACCGCGGTATCCAGAGCCAGCGGGACCGATGCTGCAGAAGTATTGGCGTGCATATCAACGGTCTTGATCACTTTCTCCGGTGAAAGATTTAGCTTTTTGGCGGTTGCATCCAATATCCGTGCATTGGCCTGATGGGGAACCACCCAGTCGACATTGTCGATCGATTCTCCCGCTTCTTCCAGCACTTCTTTCAGAACCGAAGACAGATTGACGACGGCGTGGCGAAAAACCTCTCGGCCTTTCATGCGTAGCTTACCGACCGTCCCCGTCGTACCGGCTCCGCCGTCAACATAGAGAAGCTGGTTATGCGCACCATCGGCGTGCAAACGGGTGGCGAGGATGCCGTTTTCACCATGTTCGGCCGCGAGCACGATTGCGCCGGCGCCATCACCAAAAAGCACACAGGTCCCGCGATCTTCCCAATCCAGTATGCGGCTGAACGTTTCTGCGCCGATCACCAGCGCGTTTTGCGCGCTGCCGACCCGAATCATGCTGTCCGCCACGGAAAGCGCGTACAGGAAGCCCGAGCAAACTGCGGCGACATCAAAAGCGACACAACCATTGCAGCCCAGTGCATCCTGGACAATCGTTGCTGTGGCCGGAAATGTCTGGTCGGGAGTCGCTGTCGCGACGATGATCAGGTCGATATCGGCGCTGCTAAAGCCTGCCGCCTGCATGGCCTTTTCAGCCGCTTCGATAGCCAAGGTAGATGTGGTTTCATCATCCTCGGCAATATGGCGGAACCGTATGCCGGTGCGCTCGACAATCCACTCATCTGTCGTATCGACCCGCTGCGCCAGTTCGGCGTTGGAGACACGGGTCCGCGGCAAGGCTGAACCGGTGCCCTTGATGACCGCACGCCTGGTGGCAACGACGCTCATTTCGTCACCTCTGCTACCGGCGTCGCTTCATTGATTTTAGTCAAATCTTCGCTGATACGTTCCAAAATACTGTCCTCCACCAGCCGAGCGGCGACTTCGACAGCATTGGCTACGCCTTTTGCATCCGCGCTCCCGTGGCTTTTTACCACCACACCATTCAGGCCCAGAAAAACAGCTCCGTTATGGTTGTTGGGATCGAGTTGGTCGCGCAGCATTTCGGTCGCCGGCCGGGATATCAGAAACCCGATTTTGGAACGGAGGCTGCTCAGAAAGCTTTGCCTCAGCAGGTCGGTGACAAACCGCGCGGTTCCTTCCAGCGCCTTGAGCGCCACATTGCCGGAAAAGCCATCGGTCACAATCACATCGACCTCGCCGGTGGATATTTTATCAGCCTCGGTAAATCCGAGAAAATTCATATGCAGCCCGGCAGCGCCTTTCAGCGTCGCAGCGGCTTCCTGAATCGTCCCGGTACCCTTTGCTTCTTCTGTCCCGATATTCAGCAGTTTCACTTTGGGGCGATCAAAACCGTGCATGATCCGGCTGTAAGCCGCACCCATCACCGCGAACTGCACGAGATTCCGGCTGTTGCATTCGGTGTTTGCACCGAGGTCCAGCATCACCACATCGGTGTCTTTCATCGTCGGGAGCAGCGCCGACAAGGCCGGTCGATCGATACCCGGCATCGTGCGCAGCGCCAGTTTGGCGATGGCCATCAGCGCACCGGTATTGCCAGCACTCACCGCAGCGCTAACCTCTCCGGTCTTCACGGCATTGACAGCCATGCCCATGGATGTTGTTTTGGAACCGCGCAGCGCCTGTCCCGGCTTGTCATCACCGGACACGACGTCCGGTGCATGCAATATTTCGGATGCCGCGCTGAGATTGGGATGATTCTTGAGCGCTTCTCTGATCTGCGCTTCATCACCTACAAAAAGAAACTGAAAACCGGCATGGCGGTGACGCGCGAGCGCCGCGCCTGCAACCATGACGCGCGGGCCTTCATCTCCGCCCATCGCATCAATCGCGATTCGCGGCCTCATTCCCACCGGTTATTCCCCTTGATTGCGCGTCAGAAGCCGAGAGACTAGCTGATTAAAGATCAGCGGCCAAGACTTCACGGCCATTATAATGGCCGCAGGCTCCGCACATATGGTGCGGGCGCTTCAATTCGCCGCAATTCGGGCATTCCTGATAGGCTTCGACTTTCAAAGCATCATGAGACCGGCGCATACCGCGTTTCGACGGTGTAGTTTTTCTTTTTGGTACAGCCATTGCTAAGCCTGTTCTTTATATTTAATGTCAAATGCCTGCATCCAAGCCAAACAATCCAGTCTCCGTATTTTGGAGAATCACCTGGTGGGAGTTCAGCAGATTGCACGCGAAGGGGCGCGTATAATGAAATTCCTGTGCGTTGCAAGCATTGTGCTTCTATAGAAGGCCGATAATTTACACATATCCGGGGGATAAAATGATTTTACCGATAACATTGACCGTGGCGGGCGCTGCCGCGCTGATAAATATCTGGCTGATGATCCGCGTGGGACAAGTCAGGACCAGCGAGAAAGTCAGCATCGGCGATGGCGGCAATGAAAATGTCATCCGCCGCATGCGTGCCCATAGCAACTATATCGAAAGCGCGCCATTCGTGTTGCTCCTTGTCGGAGCGATTGAACTGGCCAGCACAACATCACCCACATGGCTCTGGATCGTCAGCGGCCTCTATCTGCTCGGCCGCGTCGCGCACGGGGTCGGTATGGATGATGGCAAATTTGGCAAAGGCCGGATGATCGGTACGATCATAACCATGCTGACGCTGCTTGGGCTTGGCGTTTATGCGATTGCGATTCCTTATTTGGTCTGAATCCGCTCAGCGCGCCGCCAATACATTATCGGCAACAAAAGCGTTGGTTTTGCGCTCATAGCCAAATTGGCTGGTCGGACCATGGCCGGGGATGAAGGTTACGTCATCGCCCAGCGGCCAGAGCTTTTGTGTGATCGCGTCGATCAGGTCCTGATGATTGCCGCGCGGGAAATCGGTGCGGCCGATGGAACCCTGAAATATAACATCGCCGACCACGGCCAGCTTTGACGGCTGATGGTAGAAAATCACATGGCCCGGCGTGTGGCCGGGGCAATGGATGACATCAAGCACCAGGTCGCCGACAGTCACCTGATCGCCATCCTTCAGCCAGCGATCGGGCTCGAAGCTTTTTGCCACCATGCCGTAACGCGCGCCGTCGCCTTCGAGCTGGTCGATCCAGAACCGGTCATCCTCGTGCGGCCCCTCGATCGGAAGGCCCAGTTCCTCGGCGAGCATGCCCGCTTGACCGCAATGGTCGAGATGGCCGTGGGTGATGATGATCTTTTCGAGATCAACGCCATGTTCCTCGACCGCCGCCTTGATCCGCGACAAATCGCCGCCGGGATCGCTGAGCGCTGCCTTGTTGGTCTTGGTACACCACAGGAGCGTGCAATTCTGCTGGAGCGGAGTGACCGGAATAATCACGGCCTTGAGGGGAGCGTCTGTCATGTCAGGCTATTTGGCGTCAACGCCCCCAAGTTGCAAGCCGCGTATTGACAGGCCGGTCAAAGCCGCCGCCCCGTCCAGACGACCCGGCCGATAATGTTCACGCTTTCCGGGCTGACATCATCCCAATCGGGGTATTGCGGATTGTCACTACGGATCGACAGTTTTCCTGAAGGACCCATGGCGACGCGCTTGACCAACAGCACGTCGTCCATGCGCAGCACATATATGCCGTCGCGCAAAGCCCGGGAGGATGCGCAGTGATCGACCATGATGTCGTCGCCGTCACCCAGAGTCGGATCCATCGAATCGCCGTCAACGGCTATCAGCGAAAGATCAGCCGGATCTACGCCCAATCGCCTGAGCCATTTGGGCCCGAACCCCATGGATTCGGCATATTCGTCATCCGCCAATGATCCCGGGCCGGCTGACGCACCAACCTGTAACTGTTTGATTCGAAGCAACCCGCCGGGGGGGACATCACCGGACCGGCGAGCGTCACGTGCCGCAGGCGCGCCGAGCAACCGTTCCTCCACCCCGTAAAACTCCGCCAGCCTGCGCCTGTCTTCTTCATCCAGCTTCCGGGGTGAACCACGCCGAATATACTGCTGGATATAGGCTGGATTTTTGCCGAGCATTTTCGAAATCGCGGCGAAATCATGGCCGTTTTTGCGGATCAGTTCCTCGAGATTGGCGCGCGGATCATCGGTCATAATCGACACTGTATAGCCGCACTGGCCGAAACTGACAATAGGATTTTTCCTAGACATGTAGGAAATCTGATTTCAAATAGGATTTTCCCTATTTAACGAGTCGCCGTTTCGCGCGACGGGCAACGAGAAGGAGATTGCCGGTGCCATTATTACGAAAAATCGAGATATTCCTGAAGGAAACCGACATGCCGTGGACCAAATTCGGCCGACTGTCTGTGCGCGATCCGCGCTTCGTTCAGGATCTGCGCAACGGACGCCAACCCGGCAGGACCGTGTCGGACCGGGTAGAATATTTCATGAACATATGGCGGGCAGATCATGCCGGTTGATCCGGTGCGCCTGAAAAGCTGCCGAACGGATCCTGGTTCGTCGCTTGCCAATCAAATCGAAGCGCTGGTCGGAGATAGGGCCATCGTCACCTTGCAACGCGAGCGCCTTTGGGCGAGCATCACTTTCGCCGGGACGCGTCATAGCTTATCGGTCGAATGGGCTGGTGTAGCTGACCTTGCCGCTGTGGAAAATCTCGCCAACGCGCTGCCGGTTCACGAATTTGCAATCCCCGGTTATTTTATCGCAGATATATTGGTCACGGAACAATCAGCGGCTCGATTGCTGGTCGAAGCCCTATCGATCGTAGATCCCGTCGAAAACAACCCGAAATAGCGACCGTTAACGCTGGACTGTCATTCTCTCCAAAGTGCCGATTGCCGCTTTCAGGGCCGCATCCATATCCGCTTGCTTGCTGTCTTGAGCGTCCATTTCGGCTGAATCGACTGACCGCAGCGGCGCAATGGCAACCGGAGCAGGCGCTTCGGAAGCCTCCGCCAGTGGAGTGGTTTCTTCGGTGGCTGGAGAAGAATCGATGCTTGCTTGAGGTGGCGCGATCTGTCCACGCGTTTCCAGCGCTTTCAGGCGTCGAAGACCGGTTTCCAGACGGTCGGCAAGCTGGGCCAGGGACAAGTTCGACAGGTCGTCGCTTGGAGCCGTCGATTCTTCTTGTATGGAAACATCGTCGGACAGATCCGGCGTCGGTTCCTCGACGGACGGCGAATGCAGCATCTTCTCGGCCTCGAATGGAGCAGGCGTTGCGACCGGCGGCGCTGATTGTTCTACCGGCTCTGCGAGAGCTTGTTCGACTTCAGATTGCTCAAACTGCTTGATTTTTTCGGCGAGCGGAGCACCCAGATCGGAAGATGCAAAGATCGGCTGGCGTGCGGGAGCGTCCGGATGACGATCCGCAGGCCTGACGTCTGGCAAGTCCTTCAACTCGGTCACCTGGCCAGCGGGTTTTTTCGGTTTTCTAAGAAACTTGGTCAGTGATTTTGCCGAAAGGTTCAGTTTCGGTACGGAAAACCGCGATTGGCCTTCCCGCTCATCGTCGATGGTGTCCGTTGTCAGGTTTTTGCGAATTGCCAAGCTCATATCGGAGCCTCCTCCAGAAAATTTTGGTTTATGATTTAGGAACAAATAGAGCGCCGAAGTCGATATCATTCCCGTCACGACCGCAACCAGGCCGCGCGCTGTATTCCCCAAGGGCGGCGCTGCGGCCGGTATGATTTCTGATAGTCCGGTCGCGCCGATGATATTTTCGAGATAGACGTGGGGCAATGTGGCAATCACGAGCGCTGCCGCAATACCACCCGCAACGGCCATTGCAGGCTGTTTAAACCGAGCCATATCCTGCTCTATCGGGTCCATATCATTCTCCACCAACTCATGCGGCGCGCTCGTAAGATTTGCGCGCAATTGGTAAACAGGAGTGTAACGCAAAATGTTTGACGACCAGTTACGATCCGCCTCAACAAATTTTCGCGCTGTTTCAATAGTTTGAGGCCATATGGCCCTGTTATCCAGCAAACTGGTCAGCTTTTCCGCAGCTTTTTCGGGATCACCGGCCGGGAAAAGAGTACCTGTGACACCATCTGCAATCAGCTCCCGGTGACCGCCGACATCCGATGCCGCCACCAGCCGGCCTTGCGCCATCGCTTCCAGCGGCTTGAGCGGCGTCACCAGGTCGGTGAGCCGCATCGCCTTGCGCGGATAGACCATGATATCCATCAGGCCATAGAAGCGCTCGACTTCCGCATGGGGCACACGACCGGTGAAGGTCACTGCAGACCCCACTCCCAACCGATCCACCTGGGCCTTCAGCGCATCCTCCATCGGACCGCCGCCGACCAGCAACAAATGCACGTCGGGATGGCAGCGTTGAAGCATTGGCAGGGCCGTGATCAGATCGTCGAGCCCTTCATAGTCATAAAAGCTGCCGATAAATCCCAAAACCGGTTTCCCGGTCAAACCCAATTCGGCCAGAAGCTCCTCATCGCGCACCGGTGGTTCCCCGAACAGGTCGAGATCTACACCATTGGGAGAGATGGTTATTTTCTCGGACTTCACACCGCGTCCAATCAGATCGGACCGCAAACCTTCGCAGATCACTGCAACCGCATCCGCGCCGTTAATGACATGATTTTCCAGCTGGCGCGTCAACCAGTAACGCGGACTATTTTCCCTGCCTGTGCCGTTGCCGACCGCGGCATCTTCCCAGAATGCCCGGATTTCATAGACCAGTGGCAATCCCGATTTTTCGGCGGCACGCAAGGCGGCCAGCCCGTTGAGAGCGGGTGAATGGGCGTGCAATATATCCGGCTGCCACTCCCGGATGACCTGATCGAGACGCTCTGCCAACACCGCAACTTCCCGCCATTCGCGTACCGGTGATGGCCCCTGAACCTGAGCCAAAGTACGGAAAAACTGGAGGTTATCGGCTTCTTCCAGCGGATGTTTCGCGACATAGCCATGCTGATTCTGACGAACGCCGGTGACACCCGCAACCGTCAGGCCGCTGGCAATTTGCGCCTTCATGATCGCGCGTGTGCGAAAGCAATACCCGCTGTGCAGGGGCAGGCTGTGATCGAGAATGTGGAGAATACGCGTCATGGCACAAAGCCTTGCCAAAAAAGGATTAACGTCCCGTCAACCCAAAGTCTGTATCGCGCGATGGTAGAAGAGTGCGCTTTCGCCGCTCGTGCCGGGATGAATTGGGTAGATGATAGACAATTTTTCTATCGCTTTGACGCATGGCTTGCTGCTGATCGCAGCTTGGCGTCTGGTCCATCGCGACGATCTCGATGTCGAAGATCCGCCGGAACGCAACAAGGACCCAGATGGTTTCGTGAAGCAACCTCCCCGTAACGGGTCGCGCTCCGATGCGTGATATTGCCTTTGTCGCATATCTCCTGGCGCTCCTGTTCCTCGCCTTCAAGCGACCCTTTCTGTTCACTTTGATCTATGCCTATGTTGATATCGTGGCCCCGCAGCGGCTGAGCTATTTCATGCTCAACTCCGTACCGCTATCGCTGATCGTATTCGCTCTCGCCTTCCTTGGCTTTATGTTCGCAGACAACAAGCAGGACAGCCGCTTTTCCATCCGCCAGGCGATGATGATCCTGTTGCTTGTCTATTGCGGATATACCACGGTGCAGGCCGAGGTTCCCGACGCGGCGCTGGAAAAATGGGACTGGGTGTGGAAAGCGCTGGTCTTCGCGATATTCCTGCCACTGACCCTCAGGACCAAATTGAGGCTTGAAGCGCTGGCGCTGTTCATGGTGCTGTGCGCCGGGACGTTAATCATTACCGGCGGGATCAAGACATTGGCCTCGGGCGGCGGATATGGCGTCCTGGTGCTGCTGGTCGACAACAACGCCGGCCTCTACGAGGGATCGATCATCTCGACGGTCGCCATCTGTATCATCCCGCTGATCCTCTGGCTGGCCAATCATGGAACGATTTTCCCACCCGACTGGCGGGTAAAAATTTTCGCATATGCCTTGATCTTCGCCGCGTTGCTCATCCCGATTGGCACACAGGCGCGGACCGGTCTCGTGTGCATCGGGGTCTGGGCAGTGCTGCAATTGCGCTTTGTCCGCTACCGATTGATCTATGGCGGCCTTGCGGTGGCACTTGGTCTGTTGTCGATTCCGCTTCTGCCGCAAAGCTTCACCGAACGGATGGCGACGATTGAAAATTACGAAGCGGACCAGTCTGCATCGACCCGGCTCGCGGTCTGGCGGTGGACGCTGGATTATGTCAAGGAAAATCCGTTTGGAGGCGGGTTTGACGTGTACCGGATCAACAAGCTGACCTATGAATTGTCGGAAGTAGATGTCGCTCAATATGAGGATTGGGGCATTGATCCGGACGATGTCGACGCCCGGCTTGTCGAGGATGAATCGCGCGCATTTCACAGCAGCTATTTCGAAATGCTCGGCGAACAGGGCTATCCCGGCCTGATCCTGTGGTTGATCATCCATGTCGGGGGTCTGTGGCGAATGGAACTGTTGCGACGAAGATATGCGAAATCCGATAAGGAAGGCGAGCAATGGGTGGCTCCCCTCGCCATTGCCTTGCAACACGGTCACATCATCTTTCTCGTCGGGGCATTGTTCGTCGGCATCGCTTACCAGCCATTTGTCTATATGCTTGTTGCGCTGCAGATCGGTCTCGATACCTATATGGCGCGCCGGTCAGCCGAAGCCCGGTGGCAGCCGATCGCAAAACAGCTGACCGGGGCCGCAAAACCGGAACCATTGCAGCAAGCGCGCCGGCCTTCTACAAATTGAGTGACGCTTTCGCCGCCACGCAGTAGACGCGTCATATGGCACTCACTGTTTCTGTCACCGTCGAACGATGGCCGGTCGCCGGCTCCTTCATCATCAGCCGCGGCGCAAAGAACCATGTCGATGTCGTGCGGTGTGAAGTTTCAGATGGCCATCATACGGGCTCGGCAGAGGCAACACCGATCTATTACGAGGGAGAAAGCGCAGAAAAATGCGCAGAAGAGATAACGCGATTTGCCGCCGAGCATCCAGATCTCGATCGCGCAGTGCTGCTTCAGAACATGCCACGGGGAGCCGCCCGCAATGCCCTCGATTGTGCGCTATGGGATCTGGAATGCCGAAAAAGGAATAAATCCTTGGGGCAATTGGCAGGTTTGCCCGAGCCGGCCCCCCTGATCTCCGCCTTCACAATATCGCTTGGCCAACCGGAAATCATGGAAGCCCACGCCCGCCAGGCCGCGTTCAACGGACAGAAATTACTGAAACTGAAATTGTCGGGCCAGAACGACCATGAACGGGTTGCTGCCGTCCATCGCGGTGCGCCCGATGCTCGCCTCATCGTCGATGCAAATGAAAGCTGGAACGATCTCGACATTGCAGCCGAAGCTGAGCGACTGGCGCAATATTCTGTCGAGTTGATCGAGCAGCCGGTCAGCGCCGGACGGGATCATCTGCTCAGCGGGGTGCGGTCATCGGTTTCGCTCTGCGCCGATGAAAGCTGCCACACCAGCGCCGACGTCGAGAGGATTGCACCATATTATGATGCGGTAAACATCAAACTCGACAAGGCTGGCGGTCTGACCGAGGCGATAGCGATGGCCCATGCAGCGCAGGCCATGGGAATGAAAATCATGGTCGGCTGCATGCTGTCGACGTCACTAGGAATTCGGCCGGCTTTCGCTCTGGCGCAGCTCGCACACTGGGTCGACCTCGACGGGCCTCTGCTGCTCGCAAAAGACCGCGTCGATGGTTTCCAGTTTGAGTTCGGCAGAATATTGCCTGCAGAAAGCGCGGGCTAGAATCCGTCCAGATATTCGATAACCGGAGCCGCCGCCATGCACGGTGCCAGCTTCGGACCGCTCGCCCGGAAATGCTCCGATTTGCCATGCGCTTCCAATGCTGCCTGATCGGCATAGCGTTCGAGCACCTTGTATTGCTGCGGATTGTCCTTGCACTGAAACGCGGCGTAAAACTCATTGCCCGGTTCGTTCGCGTTAACAGCCGCCGTCAGCTCGGAAAAGGCCGCTTCAAATTCGGCATTCTTGCCTTCGGCCACGGTTAATGTTGCCACTACGCCTACTGCTGCCATGATATATTCTCCCTGATTGATATGGGCCAGCGATTCCGCGCCGGCCCGTTATGCACTATACTAGAAAATCTCGAACAATCCGGCCGCACCCTGTCCGCCGCCGATGCACATAGTGACTACGGCATATTTTGCGCCGCGCCGCTTGCCCTCGATCAGGGCGTGGCCGGTGCAGCGTGCTCCGGTCATCCCGTAGGGATGGCCGATAGAGATCGCGCCGCCATTGACGTTCAAAATCTCGCTAGGAATGCCCAGCTTCTGTTGGCAATATAGCACTTGAACGGCGAACGCTTCATTGAGTTCCCATAGACCGATATCGTCCATTTTCAGACCAAAGCGCTCGAGCAGTTTGGGTATCGCGAACACCGGACCAATACCCATTTCATCGGGTTTGGTGCCGGCAACGGCCATGCCTATATAGCGGCCAAGCGGATTGAGGCCGGCTTTCTCTGCCGCCTTTGCTTCCATCACAACGCTGGCAGCAGAACCGTCGGAAAGCTGCGATGCGTTGCCTGCAGTAACGATCTTGTCGGGTCCGAGCACGGGCTTCAATCCTTGCAGACCTTCCAGAGTGGTCGAGGGGCGGTTGCCTTCGTCCTTGCTGATAGTGACCTCGACATGGGATATCTCTTTGGTTTCTTTGTCCTGAACGCCCATGCTGGTTGTCACCTCGACAATTTCAGCATCGAAATGGCCAGCTTCCTGAGCGGCTGCAGTGCGCATTTGCGACTGCAGGGCATATTCGTCACAGGCTTCGCGGCTAATCCCGTAGCGTTCGGCAACCACTTCGGCCGTCTGGAGCATCGGCATGTAAATATCATCATGCATCTTGAGCAATTCGCGATCCGGCTGCATCCGCATTTCTGCTGTCTGGACGGTCGAAATCGACTCCTGTCCACCGCCGACAACCACGTCCATCCGGTCGAGCGTCACTTGCTTGGACGCCGTGGCAATCGCCATCAGGCCGGAGGAACATTGCCGGTCAATCGTCATGCCGGGCACTTCGATAGGAAAACCTGAACGTAAGGCCACTAGCCGGGCAAGGTTGCCGCCCTGCGATCCCTGCTGCAACGCGCTGCCCCAGACGACATCGTCGATCGTACCGGGATCGATGCCCGCTCTTTCGACGGCCGCTTTTGCGGCATAATGGCCCAATGTTGCACCGGTTGTCGTGTTGAACGCGCCCTTGTAGGCGCGGCCTATGGGCGTACGGGCTGTGGAAACGATGACTGCGTCACGCATGATGATATTCCTTATGATTGGTATCGGAGTCGCTTTTGACGCCTATTGTCCCTGTTAATCGGTCAATTAACAAGGAATTTTTTCGGGATCGCGCTGCCGTTACGGAACGCTAGTCATTATTCACCGGAACGCCGTACCCGCCTGCCGGATAGGGCAGGACCATTTCGCCATCCGGCGCAGCGGTGAAGGTTGTTTGCGTCGGATAGGCAAATTCCAGACCTTCTTCATTAAACCTTTGCAGAATCGCCAGGCCGATCCGGTGCCGCCCCTCAAAGACCACTTCATATTCGCTGCTCATAATATCGAAATCGAGCTGGAAGTTGATCGAACTGTCTCCAAATCCGACAAAACCCGACCGGATGAAGCTGGCACCATTGGTTTCGACAATGTCTTTAAGCAGGCCCGGAATACGCCGTGCATCGTCCGGTTTCGTCTGATAGATGACGCCTATTCCAAACCGGGTCCGGCGTCGCGCCAGCCGGGTCAGATTGGTTATTTCCATGTCGAGAAGATTGGTGTTCGAGATGATAACCTCTTCTCCCATGATCGAGCGCAGTCGTGTGCTTTTCAGACCGATTTTTTCGATAGTCCCCGTCGTCGTGCCATAGGTAATGGAGTCACCGGCCCGGAACGGCTTGTCGAAGATGATCGACAGCGCGGCAAAGAGATCGGAGAATATCCCCTGTGCCGCGAGGCCAATGGCTATGCCGCCGACTCCAAGACCGGCAATCAAACCCGTGACATTGATCCCGAGATTATCGAGAATCATGATGGTCGCAATGGCGAACAACAGAAATGTAACCAAAATGCGGATCAGGGTCATCGCACTGTGCAGCGTTTCATGCTGATCGGGATCCTGTGACGTCCGTCGGACGATCAATCCAAGAATGATTTCCCGAAGCCAGATCGCGACCTGGATCACCACTGAGATCGTGAACAGAACATGCACGATGCGATCGACGCCGGATGGCGCACTGGCAAAGCTCACGACGAGCTCGGCCGACACCATCAACATGAAAAACTTGCTGGTTCGGGAAATCGCAGTGCCGATTATAGTCCGATATCCGGTCAAACCGTCATTATTGCGGACATAGCGTACGGCGAGACGCTTTATCGCTCCGAGCAGGAAGAAGATTGCAGTGCCGATAGCGGCTGCCACAATCAGTTCTACATAATGGTTCGTCAGCCAGTTGGACACGTCTGTGGTCATACGCTGGATCGACACACCAACATCCGGCGCGGTTGGCAAAAGGGCGGGTTGCGTTGTTTTTATCATAGGCCTCCAGCTAGGGAGAAGTGCCGAAAATAACAAGTCATCAGATAGAAAGTGACATCGTCACGGTTGCTGGTTTCAGGATTTTTGAGCCCCGATGAGAAACTCCACATTACCTTTTGGGCCGGTGATCGGACTTTCGGTAATTCCCAGAATATCCCAGCCGGATGCAATCAGCCAATCTCTCACTTTTTCACAGGCTGCCTGGCGAACCGCTTCGTCTCGCACAACACCACCCTTGCCGACGTCGCTGCGTTCGGCTTCAAATTGCGGTTTGATGAGCGCTACCAGCGTCGCCTTTTCCTTGGCAAATTCGAGCGGTCGTTCCAGGACTTTGACCAATGAAATAAAACTGGCGTCGCAGACGACAATATCGACTGTTTCCGGAATATGCCGCTCGGTGAGAATCCTGGCACTGGTTTGTTCGTGCACCACGACCCGGTCGTCCTGCCGCAGCTTCCAGGCAAGCTGGTTGGTGCCGCTGTCTACAGCATAGACCTTTTCCGCACCCCCGGTCAGCAGCACATCAGTGAAGCCGCCGGTGCTGCTGCCGACGTCCATCGCAATCATGCCGGTGACGCTGATGCCAAAATGCTGCAGCGCATGATCAAGCTTGATGCCGCCGCGAGAGACCCACGGATGGTCTTTGCCCTTGAGCTCAATCGGTGAATCGCTCGCTATCTTGTGTCCCGGTTTGTCGATTTTCTTGCCCGCGACGGTCACCAGCCCCGCCATGATATAGGCTTGCGCCTTGGCCCGGCTATCGGCAAGACCGCGATCTGCCAGTATCTGGTCAACGCGTTGTTTCACGACTTTGGGTTCAGACCGGGGCATGGAAAATCAGGACTAGCGTAGCGCCTCGCTTTTGGCCATATTCCATTGCTATGAGAATCATTTCTGTCCCGCTCCCTTTTCCTATGGCCTTTCCCCTGCTGTTGCTTGCGCTCGCGGCTTGCTCGACAGCGCAGCCGGAACCTCCACCGGCCCCGCAACCGACCAGGCCCGTTGCATCCCCGGCGCCAACGCAACCGCAGGGCGAATGGATTGACTGGCCGATCGCCCCTGGCGGCTGGGTATATCGAAAGGATGAGCGCGGTTCGCTGGCGCTATTCGGTCAATCCGATAGAGACGCAATCTTCATCATCCGCTGCGATCAGTCGCGCCGGCAATTGTTCCTGTCGCGGTCCGGTTCGGTTGGTGACAAGGCGACCATGGTCTTGCGCGCCAGCGCCGGTCTGCAATCCTACCCCGCTGGCAATAGCGGTGGAACACCACATTATGTGGCCATTTCGATATCCCCGCGCGATATGATGATGGACCGCATTGCCTATAGCCGTGGCCGGTTTGCCGTCGAAACCAGTGGTCTGGAATCGCTCGCTATCCCGGTCTGGCCCGAGTTTAGTCGTGTGGTGGAAGATTGCCGTACCTGATCCACTTGTTATCAGGCCGGAACGCGCAATTGTGACAGCAAAATAAAAAAATTCAAGACTTGATCGCAAGTCCGATTTGATTCACATTTATCGCGTCGAACAGCGGAGAATATTTCAATGCAACAGTTCGTATTACATTCACAAGCGAAAGGAGGTGGTCCGATGTCTCATGGTTCAGCACAGGGGTCGGAAAAATCCGTTCGGGAGGCAAATCTGATCTAGATATCAGGCAACCCGGCAGCGGCACTTCCTACCGCTGACCCATGTTCAGAGGTTGTCGGTCCGAACGGACCGGCAGCCTCTTTTCATTTCGCGCTCTCTGATAGTTCGAGATATTCTTCGCGGATCATAAAATCGCGAACGCCGATCCGTACTTCCCGTAGGAATTGGACAAGAGCGATAGAAAGCAAACTGATCGCAACGATGAACGCGCCGCCAATGACCAAGGAAAAATCGACACCGGTCAGTTCCATGATGAACAGCATGCCGATCAGCGCGCAGGCAATTATGGCACTGATAACGCTCAGGAATATGGCGCTATTGACGATCTTGATGCGCAGCTGCAGGTCTCCGAGTTCCGCGACAACCAGGTCATGGTCTTTGCCTGTGGTGGATTTGAACAACTCCTGAAGGTCGCGTGACCGGTCGATAATCCGCGCGAGACGGCCCGCGAACAGGTTGAGCATGGCCCCGATGCCGACCAGAAGAAATGCGGGAGCCAGAGCGGTTTGCAACACGGTGACAATATCGGCGCCGGCGATTTCAGAAAATCCGTTCATGTTTTCATCCTGATCCGCAAGGTCAATCCGATCGTCGGCTGCTCGTCCCATAGCGATAGATCGAAACGCCGCGCATCAGCCCGCGCCCGGTCCAGCACTTGTTCCGGCACATCGCTGCTTGCAAAAACCTGGTCCGCCTGCCCCAGCCAACGCGCCTGACGGAGGGTCAGATCATCCGGGTCCGCGCTGGTCAGCTCCAGATCGATGACTTGGGACCGCGCCTGCCCGTGCGGTTGGTCAAGCCATATATCCACGTCTCCGACCGCGTGATCGGACATCACGTCGAGGGGGCCGTTGGGATCGAGCACAGCGTCGATCGCTTTTCGGCGCGCCGCTCCATCCGGCCAGATATGCTGTATCCGCTCCCGCGCATTGAGCAATGCAATCGCCAGCATTCCCAGACTGGCTGGCAGCAATTGCTCAAGCCGTTGCCGCAGCGCCTTGGCCAGCCCCGCCGAGGCCCCGCCGGTGCCGATGGCAAGCAGCACCGGGTCGCGGTCGATGATTGCGGGCGTGGTATAATCGCACAGCGCGGAACGGTCTACGGCATTGACCAGCAAACCTCTCGCTTTGAGGCGCGCTACCGCCGCGACCGCCTCGTCATCATCTTCCAGCGCTACAACCGCCAGCGTGAGTTCAGCGGCATTTTCATCATCGGTGATTACCGCTCCCGCGCGCTCATAGAGCCGCCTTTTGGCATCGGCCATTTCGCCGCTCCCCAGGAGAAGGATCTTGCGGCCCTTCACATTCAGGAAAATTGGCAACTGGTTCATCGCATCCACCAACATAGTTGGTTCTCTAGGCGGTGGCGGGCGTGACGCATTATTTCAGCCAATCGGGCACATGTTCGGCAGCCATGATCGTCGACGGTTCGATCCGTTCGGCAACCACAGCATATCGATCGCCATCGACCAGCACCTCGGGCACCAGAGGCCGACTGTTATAGGTGTTCGCCATGGTCGCGCCATAGGCTCCGGCTGTACGAAAAATCCCCAGATCATCGGTCCGCACGCGGTCGACCACCCGTTCCTTGGCAAAAATATCGCTGCTTTCGCAGATCGGGCCAACAATCGAAGCAACCATCGTCTCGCCGTTCGGTTCAACCGCTTCAAAATGATGCCAGGCGTCATAGATGGCTGGCCGCATCAGATCGTTCATAGCCGCGTCGACAATCACGAAATCGCTGCTTACGCCCGGTTTGATCCGGATAACCTTGGTTATCATGACGCCGCTATTCCCTGCAATGACCCGGCCGGGTTCGAACATCAGGGTGACATCCCAATCCCGGGTCACCCGCGCGACCATTTCACCATATTCTGCCGGACTTGGCGGATTGTCTTCGGGCTTATATGGCACACCCAGCCCGCCGCCCAGATCGACATGGGTGATGGCATGCCCCGCACCGCGCAGCTGTGCGACCAGTTCGCCCATTCTTGTGTAGCATTTTTCCAGCGGTTCGAGGCTCTGCAGCTGGCTGCCGATGTGCACGGCGACTCCGCGCAAATTGAGTCCATCGAGCTTGGAAAGCCGAGCATAAATATCCGGCGCAACATCGATCGCTACACCAAATTTATTTTCCTTCTTGCCGGTCGAAATCTTCGCATGCGTGCCCGCATCGACATCGGGATTGACGCGCAGGGTCGCCGACGCGCGTTCCCCCCGAGCAGCGGCTATTGCAGCGAGCATTTCGCCTTCTTCTTCCGATTCCAGATTAAACTGGCCGATGCCTTCCCCGAGACCAAGGGTCAATTCCTCGCGGCTCTTGCCCACTCCCGAGAAAACGACGTCTTCCGCCTTCATGCCCGCCGCCAGGGCACGCTGCAACTCGCCGCCCGACACCACATCCGCACCATAGCCCTGATTTGCCAATATCCGGAGAACCGCCAGATTGGGGTTCGATTTCACAGCGAAAGCGAGATGGATTCTACCCGCATCTTTCAGCCCTTCGCGAAAGACCCGCGCATGGCGCTCGAGCGTCGCGCGCGAATAGACATAGACAGGAGTCCCGACTTGTTCGGCGATCTGCGACAGCGGGATGTCTTCCGCGTGCAATATACCATTTTTGAGCTGGAAATGGTCCAATATCTTGTACTTTCAAACGCGTGGAATGGGATTAGCCGGGTGGCGGCAGGTCAAATTCGTCGTCCTGCCTTTCTTCCGACCGACGGAGCAATTCGTCGCTGCGCTCCGGCAAGGCCTGGGTCGACGGGATCAGCAGGTCTTCCCCGCTGGGTGCTTTCGCCTCACCATAAATGGCAGGGGGCAAGGCTTCGCCCTTAGCTGGCTGCAAGGCACCGCGATTGCCGCATGCGGTCAGAATGACAGTGGCGCCGGTCAGCAGCAGGATCGATTGGACTTTGTTCATTTCAACTCTCCAGCTCCAGCGCTTGCTTGGCTTTTGCAATCTGAACCATTACTTGATCCGGTGCCGTCCCGCCATAGCTGGATCGGCTGGCGACCGAGGCGTCGACTCCAAGCACGCTGAAAACACCGTCATGGATTCGATTATCGATAGCCTGAAACTGCTCCAATGTGAGATCAGCCAAGCCACAGCCTTGCTCTTCGGCGAGGGACACCACCGCTCCGGTGACATGGTGGGCCTCGCGAAACGGCAGCTTGGCTTCCCGCACCAGCCAGTCGGCGAAATCGGTCGCGGTCGAGAAGCCCGCCTCTGCCAGCGCGCGCATCCGGCTACCACTGAATTCTACTTCGGCGACCATGCCGGTCATCGCAGCGATCGACAGGCCGAGCAAGTCATGGGCTTCAAACACGGGTGGCTTGTCGTCCTGCATGTCCTTGGAATAGGCGAGTGGCAGGCCCTTCATGGTGATCACCAGCGCGTTCATCGCACCGGCTATCCGCCCGGAATGGCCGCGCACCAGTTCGGCGGCATCGGGATTGCGTTTCTGCGGCATGATCGAGGACCCGGTCGAAAAACTGTCGGGTAGTTTGATGAAGCCGAAAGGCTGGCTCGCCCAGATCACAAATTCTTCGGCGAGCCTGGAGAGATGCAAACTACACTGGGTTGCTGCCATCAGGTAATCAAGAGCGAAATCCCGGTCAGAAACCGAATCGAGGCTATTGCCCGTCGGATTGTCAAAACCCAGCATCGACGCTGTTTTGTCGCGATCAATCGGAAATCCCGTACCTGCCAGCGCCGCTGCACCAAGCGGCGATTCATTCATCCGCTTACGCGCATCCGCGAAACGCGAGCGATCCCTCCGGACCATTTCATAATAAGCCATCAGATGGTGGCCGAGACTCACCGGCTGGGCCGATTGCAAATGCGTGAATCCCGGCATGATCGTTCCGACATGTTCTTCGGCACGATCCACCAGCGCCTTTTGCAGGGCCTCCAGTGCGCTATCGACCATGTCCATCGCATCGCGCACCCAAAGCCGAAAATCGGTCGCTACCTGATCATTGCGAGAGCGCGCGGTGTGCAGGCGACCCGCTACCGGACCGACAATCTCCGCGAGCCGCGCTTCGACGTGCATGTGAATATCTTCGAGGTCGAGATTTTCGGTGACGCCATCGGCTTCAAATTCGCGGGCGATCTGATTCAGGCCGTTGATGATTTGCGTCGCGTCTTTCGCATCGACAATGTCCTGATCCGCCAGCATCGCGACATGAGCCAGACTCGCGCGAATATCATGCTGCCATAACTTCTTGTCGAACGGGATCGAGGCGTTTATCTCGCGCATGATTGATGAAGGGCCATCGGCAAATCTGCCACCCCACATGATATTGGAATTTTTCGTGCCTGTTGTGATGCGTACCGTCCTGTTCTTGGTCATGCTAGTGAGCCTAGCCGCCTGCGATAGAGGCTCGAGCGAAGCGGAGCAAGAATTTGCTGACAGCAACCCCCGGGAAGCAGGGGAGACGATCGAGAGCGGTCAAGGCATGGTCGGCAAGCTGGATATTTCATTGCGCGGTACCGCGATGGTCGACACGCCTTTTCAGGCACCCGACGGACGCATAGTGCGGCTGCGCGATTTCACCGGCAAACCCTTGCTAGTCAATATCTGGGCCACTTGGTGCGCGCCTTGCATTGTCGAAATGCCGATGCTTGATGAACTGGCTGCGCGCGAGAAAGACCGGCTCAAGGTATTGGTCGTATCACAAGACATTCAGGGCGCGGAAAAGGTCGGCCCGTTTTTCGCACGCGCCGACTTTGCGGAACTGGAACCCTATGTCGACCCGGAAAATGGTTTGAGCTTTGGATTCGGGTCCGGCCTGATGCCGACCACTGTGCTCTATGATACACAGGGAAAAGAAGTATGGCGGGTGATGGGAGCAATGGATTGGGATGGCGCCAAGGCTGCTGCATTGTTGGAGGAAACACTGGCCGAAGGTTGATTTCCACCTCCTGAGGAGCTGCAAGAGAGTACGGGATCTGATCTGGAATTATCATTTTCGACAGCCGCACCGGATTGTGTTTTTACCGAGTTGCGCTATTCATCAGCATCGTTGGCTTGTTGGAGAATTTGATGAAGCGCTGCAAAATACAAATCATACTGCCGTTGCTTGCCGGGGTGACGCTGCTGACCGGTTGCGAACAGTCCGACCAAACAGACGAGGTGTCCGAGACAGCCAGCGTCGAGCTTCCCGGTGGAGTGACGGTGAAAGATCAGATTGAGGCGCGACAGGGACAGCTCAAGAAGATGGGCAAGGCGTTCAAGGCGATCAACGACCAATTGAAGGCGGGTACCCCCGATCTGGCGCAAATTCAGGCTGCCGCCGCAGTGGTACCCAAAGAATCCGCATCCATGGTCGATTGGTTTCCGGAAGGAACTGGTCCGGAATCGGGTATCGAAACCGAAGCGTTACCGATCATCTGGGAAGATAAAGCAGATTTTAATGAAAAAGTCGGGACGATGCGGGAGGCCGCCGCAAAGCTCGAAACGGTTTCGCTGGGAGGTGATGTCGCTGCCATCGCGACCGCGTTCCAGGCCACCGGTGGCACCTGCAAATCCTGTCATGACAAATATCGTTTGGACGACTAGCCCGCGATGACAGTCGAATTGGCGCGCATCCTGGTCTGGGACTGGGCCATCAGGCTGGTGCATTGGCTGATGGTGGTCCTTGTTCCGCTCCTCTGGTGGACCGCGGAAGAGGGCTATATGGACTGGCACAAAATCTTCGGACTGACCATGTTCGGGCTCGTCCTCTTCCGGCTGATATGGGGATTGATCGGGACGTGGACGGCGCGCTTCACGCCTATGGTGCGACGGATCGGATCCCTGAAACCCTACATCGGCAAATTGCGGAACCGGGAATATGGCGCAACTTTTGGCCATAACCCTTTGGCCGTGCTCAGTGTCTTCGCCTTGCTGTTGGCACTGGCCTCCCAAATTGCGACGGGATTATTTTCCGTGGATGTCGATGGCCTCGAATCAGGACCACTAGCCGTGCTGGTATCGTTCGAGACCGGCCGGCAGCTCGCAGAGATCCACGAATTCAACTTCAACTTGCTGGCGACGCTGATCGGGCTGCATATAGCGGCAATCGCGATCTACCATTTTGTCATGAAAGAGAAACTCATCGGACCAATGGTAACGGGTCGTCGATCCCGCGCCGACTTTTCCGCCGCACAATTGCCCGAAAACAGACTGCGCCCGCTTCCAATGATAGCCGCTGCAATTTTGTCGCTTGTTTGCGTAGCCGCGGTAGCAAGTTTCGGCTGAGGCGAATCGAGTTCGACTGCGGATCGGGGGAAAATGTGGGCGATGACGGGCTCGAACCGCCGACATCTTCGGTGTAAACGAAGCGCTCTACCAACTGAGCTAATCGCCCCCATGACAAGATGCATTCTGGCATCGTTGAGGTCAGGCGAGCGCCACTGCCAAATCACGGCGCCTTTGGCAAGCCTATTTGCGCGGGTTCGCTGACAAGATTTCCTGTGACAGACTTCCGATGCGATTCTGACAACATCATTTGCCAGTTTACCGCAACCTAAGCTGACTCCGCGATTCGCCTGTTATGCCCTGTTATCCACAATATAATTTCTATATATATCAATATCTTAAAAAGATATTGAAGCAAAACCACGACTTGTCAGTGTCAACAAATATATTTCATTATTTTTACCGTGCTGCTCTTGCTCGACTCGGACGGAGGGGCTTAATAACAAATCTTGGCTCGTGGCTCCGGATGTAATTTCCAGGCCTCACATGAAAATAAAAATGACGGTTGAAAACGTGTTTTCAGCAAAGGGTTGGTGCGTCTGACTGATTCCCATGGATGGGGGTGTCGGGTGTCTGAAATCTGCAGTCGAATATTGGCGCTGCTATTTTGCGCGCCAAGGGGATGATGTCGGGGGATGTTCGTGAACGAGAGCGTATCTGATCGTGTTGGCGGTCTGTCTGAGAATGAGTCGGTGATAACAGAGAATATCATTTCAGCGGATCTGGAAACTATCTGGCAAAAAATCTGTGCGGGCCTGCGCCGGGATCTGGGAGCGCAGATCTTTGGCCAGTGGATCAAGCCGGTCAAACTATCCGTTTTTGATTCGGACACAGGCATATTGCAACTGGCACTCCCTTCGGAATTCGCGACCAACTGGGTCCGTGATCGCTATTCAGAGCGTTTGTTGCTCGCTTGGAAAGCCCATCACCCGGCGGTCAGGGGTCTTGCTTTCCAGGCCCAGTCAGGGGCCGCAAAAATAGCCCAAATATCGCATGCCAATGATGCGGCGGCACAAAGTCATTACAACATTGTTCCCGAAAGCAAATTTCGTCTGGATCTTGATCCGCGAATGACTTTTGATCAATTTATCGCCGGGAATTCGAATGTTCTCGCGCTCAATGCCGCACAGCGCACGGCCGCGGCCGAGAAACCGCTTTTCTGTCCGCTTTATCTCCAGTCCTCGACCGGTCAGGGAAAGACGCATTTGATGCACGCGATCGGTCATGCGTTTCGCGCGGAATTTCCATCGTCGACTATTATCTATATGTCTGCCGAACGGTTCATGATTGAATTCGTATCCGCCATGCGCCGCAACGAGGGGATGGAATTCAAGGCATCCCTGCGCGAAGCTGATCTGCTGATGGTCGATGACATACAGTTCATCGTCGGCAAGAATTCTACGCAGGAGGAATTTCTGCACACGGTCGATTCGCTGATTAGCCAGGGTAAACGCGTTGTCGTAGCAGCAGACCGTCCGCCGCAAGCTCTCGACGGTGTCGACCAGCGGCTGCTCTCGCGTCTGTCGATGGGGCTGGTCGCCGATATCCAGTCCGCGGGCCTCGAGCTTCGCCGGGACATTCTCAAGCACCGGCTCGCCACCATGCCGCACCAGCATGTGTCGGAAGAGGTGGTCGAATTTCTCGCCCGCACGATCAGCCGCAATTTGCGCGAGCTCGAAGGCGGTCTCAACAAGCTGCTCGCTTATGCCCAGCTCACCGGCCGCGAAATCAGCCGCGAATTGGCCGAGGAGCAATTGTCCGACATATTGAGCGCCTGTCGCCGCCGGATCACGATCGACGAGATCCAGCGCACAGTTTGTGAATATTACCGGCTCGACCGCAACGAAATGTCATCGAAACGGCGTGCGCGCGCCGTTGCCCGGCCGCGGCAGGTAGCGATGTATCTGGCAAAGGTGATGACGCCCCGCAGCTATCCGGAAATCGGCCGGAAATTTGGCGGACGTGACCACAGCACGGTTATCCACGCGGTCAAACTGGTCGAGCATTTGCGCGGCGAAGACAGCGAAATGGACAATGACGTCCGGATGCTCCTCCGCCAGCTTGAGAGCTGAGAGCGGCCGAGCCTATTCTTTCTCGGGTGCGACCGAAATCCGGACCCGCTCGCCGCTGTTTCCCGGAAAATCGGTGAACATGGCTTCGACCAGATTGGGCACGAGATAGGTCAGGTTCTTCGAACGCGACAGCGCCTCGGCCTTGCCTTCGAACAGGCGTTCGCCATCGACCGCACGGTCAATCTTCATATCCAGTTCCGCGGAGTAAACGGTAAAGCTGCGGACACCGTTATAGCCGGAAAAGCCATAGCCCCCGTACAGGAATGGATCGTTGAAGCCATAGAGATAACGGTGGCGTCCGTAATATCCCCCGAATCGACTGGAGGGATAAAATGGATCATAATCGGCAACGACTTTTTCCCGTCCCTTGTCGATGTCATAATCCATGCTGACGATCAGTTCTGCCGCAGCAGGATCGTCGCTACGACGGTAGCCGAGGTCGAGCAGGCGCTGTTCGACCAGCGCGGCATATTGCCCGAACTCAAGTCCGCCCGACATATCAGGATCAGCGGCGACAACGGCGAAGCTCTGGCCCGTGGTGTCAGGAAGCGCGGCGAAGCGCTGAACGTCGGCGCGGAACGGTGTTGTGCAGGCGCCAAGGGTCAGGAGGGCCAGCGGCGCGAACAGCGAAAGCCTCTGCCGATTGAAGCCGAACTTGGCGAGAATGGTCATGTTTTTTCCTTCAGATTGCCCAACATCATGACCGGCATGATAGAGTAATCAGGCTGAACCGGCTTTGAACGGCGACAGGTTGACGCCCTGCGGCTGGCTTGAACCCTTTTGCTTACACTGCACAAGCAAAAAAACAAAGTCGCTGACTGGTCTGCGGCATGACATTTCGGCATCCCGTCGGCCGGATCGGGTAAACAGGCCGCGAATCAGATGGCTATCGCCCAAAAGAAAACCCGCCAAAATCGGGCGGGTTTTTCTGTGCAGATATGGAAGGTTGACTAAGCTGTTTGCAGCGCGGCAACCCGTTTTGTCAGGCGGCTGAACTTCCGCGAAGCCGTATTTTTGTGATACAGGCCTTTGGTTACACCGCGCGCCAGTTCAGGCTGTACGGCCTTCAGCGCTGCGGCTGCCACGTCTTTATCGCCAGCCTCAACCGCTAGATCCACGGCCTTGATCTTGGTCCGGATCTGGCTCAGGCGATTCTTGTTAATCGCGGTGCGGCGCGTGTTGCGACGGATACGTTTTTTTGCTTGCGGCGTATTAGCCATGGAAAACCCTCAAAATCTGAAATTAAATGCCGGGACTTTTCGTATAGCTTCCGGCTCAAGACGGCGGGCAATAGCGTGACAGCCGATTCCCGTCAATAGCTTAGTGAACCGCTTATTTCTGGCATTGCGAACAGTAAAAGGTCGACCGCCCGCTATCGACTCGCCGCAGTACCGCAGCACCGCAATGACAGGCCTCCCCTTCTCGGCCATATACCAGCCAGTCCTTGGCGAAATAGCCCAGTTCCCCGTCCGGTCGGACGAAGTCGCGCAGGGAAGAACCGCCGGCCGCGATCGCAGCGGTCAAGACCTGCTTGATCGCCACCACAAGCCGCTCATAGCGCGGCTTGGAGATCGCCCCGCCCTTCATGCCCGGTGATATTCCCGCCATGTGCAGCGCTTCGCAAACATAGATATTACCGAGTCCGGCGACCGTGCGCTGATCGAGCAGCAATTGCTTGATTGATGACTTTCGACCTTTGGTCGCAGCTTTCAAATAGGCAGGGGTAAAATCCTCGCCCAGCGGTTCCGGTCCCATCGCCACAAAAGGCTGGTAGCTTCCCAGGTCGGATATACGCACGATATCCAGCGAGCCGAATCGACGCGGGTCGTTGAGCACCAGCCGGTGACCGGAATCGGTTTCGATCAACAGATGATCGTGTTTCTCGATTTCCTCCGGGTCAATCCGCCAGCGCCCCGACATGCCGAGATGGAAGATCATCACGTCGCCGCGATCGGTTTCGATCAGGCCGTATTTTGCGCGCCTGGCGAGCGAAGTTACAACGGCACCGGTCATCCGTTGCCGCAAATCAACCGGAAACGGCCGGCGCAGATCGGCGCGCCGCGGTTCAACCAGAGTGAGGCGTTGCCCTTCGAGCACTGGCCGCAAACCGGCGACGGTCGTTTCCACTTCGGGCAGCTCGGGCATGGCGTTCCTCATCGGTTACATTCCAACGGGCAGCTACAGAGTGATTGCAGTGCTGCCAAGGCTCGTCTACTTGGGATTTCAAAGAAAAATCAGCACGGGCAAAAAATGGTTATCGAAAGCAAAACCGTCTCCTTCGGCTATGAAGAGGTCGAAGAGAGCGAAAAGACCGGCAAGGTTGGCGCGGTTTTCTCCAGCGTGGCCTCCAAATATGACGTGATGAACGACGCGATGAGCGCCGGGACCCACCGGCTTTGGAAAGACCGGTTCGTGCGCCGCGTCAAGCCGCGCGCCGGCGAGACGATTCTCGATATGGCCGGTGGCACCGGCGATATTGCCTTTCGCATGGTCGACAGCGGCGCCGATATCACGGTGGCCGATATCAACGCCGAGATGCTGGCCGAAGGCGTGGAGCGGGCGCTGGAGAAGAACGAAACGCGGTTGGTCTGGAGCCAGCAGAATGCTGAGCAATTAAACTTTCCCGATGCCCATTTCGATGCCTATACGATCGTCTTTGGTATCCGCAATGTCACGCACATCGACAAAGCTCTGGCAGAGGCCCGTCGCGTATTAAAATATGGCGGGCGTTTCTATTGCATGGAATTTTCGCAAACCAGATGGCCCGGTTTTGACAAAATTTACGAAACCTATTCCCATCATATCCTGCCCAAAGTTGGTAAAGCGGTGGCGAATGACGAGGCCAGCTATCGCTACCTTGCCGAATCGATCGCGAAATTTCCGTCGATGGAAGAGTTTCGCGCCATGATCGCGGCTGCCGGATTCAGCCAGACCAAAGTGGAGCCGATGATGGGCGGGCTGGTCGCGATCCATAGCGGCTGGAAAGTTTGAGCACCGACATCCGATGACCAGCTCCCGCACCCATATATTCCGCCTGCTCAAATGGGGCCGTACGCTCGCCAAGCATGGCGCGCTGCGCGACCTTGAGAAGCACAAGGCGACACCGCCACAGGTCCGCCGCCTGTTCCGCATTGCCCGGCTCGGAACATTCCAGCCGAAGGAGCCGAATTATTCTGCCGCGCTGCAGGCCATTGGCCCGGCGGCCATCAAGCTTGGCCAGACGCTGGCAACCCGGCCCGATGTGATCGGCGAAGCGGCGGCCCGCGATCTGCTGCAATTGCAGGACAGCCTGCCGCCCGTGCCCTTTAACCAGATTCGCGACGAGATCGAACTCAGCCTCGGCAAGTCTATGGACGAGCTATACAGCCATATTGACCCCGATCCGGTTGGTGCCGCATCAATCGCCCAGGTCCACCGTGCGACTACGCTGGAAGGCAAGGATGTGGCCGTCAAAGTGCTGCGCCCCGGCATCATCAAGAAATTCAACCAGGATATCGAAACCTACGAATGGGCTGCGGCGCATCTCGAGGCTTTGGGCGGCGAGGCCAAGCGTCTCCGTCCGCAACTGGTGATCGCCAATTTCCGCCGCTGGACCATGCGCGAGCTGGACCTGCGCCGCGAAGCGGCGAGCGCTTCGGAACTTGCCGAACATATGGCTCAGGTTGAACAATATGAGATTCCGGCCATCGACTGGGAGCGGACGTCGGGTCGTGTGCTGACGCTCGACTGGGTCGACGGGGTAAAAATCTCGAACCGGGATGAACTGATTGCAGCGGGCCATGACCTTGATGCGATTGCGAACCGGCTTGTGCACACGTTCCTCAAACAGGCGATTGAGGCCGGCTATTTCCACGCCGATATGCATCAGGGCAATCTGTTCGTGAAGGCGGACGGCACGATTGTGGCCATCGATTTTGGCATCATGGGGAGGATCAACAAAAAAGCGCGCGTCTGGCTGGCAGAAATTCTATACGGCCTGACCACCGGTAATTACAAACGCGTCGCCGAAATTCATTTTGAAGCGCAATATGTTCCGGATCATCACAGCATGGAGGATTTCGCAACCGCTTTGCGCGCGGTCGGCGAACCGATGCGCGGTAAACCGGTTAGCGAATTGTCGGTCGGCGATATGCTTGACGGCCTATTCGCGATTACCCGCGACTTTGACATGGAAACCCAGCCGCATCTACTGCTGCTGCAAAAGACGATGGTGATGGTCGAGGGGATTGCCACGGACCTCAACCCGCTGATCAACATGTGGGATGCCAGCGGGCCCTATGTAAAGCAGTGGATTCGCGGCGAACTGGGTCCGGAAGCGGCCATTGCCGACCGGATCAATACAGATCTGGATACCCTGCTACTGCTACCCGATATCGTCCGGCGACTGGACCAGCAGCTCCCCCGCCAAGGCGGCGCACCGCCGGCTCTGCCGGTCGCGGATGTGGAACTGATGTGGGAAACACGGAAAAAGGGTCAGGGCGGCGGATTCTGGCGCTATGCGCTGACCGCGGCGATTGCCGGGGCAGCTAGTGCGGCTGCCATGTTCATGTGGGGATGAGCCGGCGACGACTGCATTCATGCTTCCGGCTGTTGCCTTTGCTATTCTTCCGTTTTTCCCGCCGTCGGTCACAGGCGATGCCGATAACCTAACCCTCACAAGCGCTACAATCATCACGGTCTACGTCGCCGCAAGTGACAAGCGGGGCCTCCGGAATATCCCTAGTCGGTTTTAGCCCTTTTGATGATCAGTCGCACCCCTGCGATCAGCGCAACTATGAATCCAACTAGCGCCCACCAAAACTTCTTGGCAGCCTCTAAAACCTTGCCGCCGTCGTTTGCTCCATCGGACAGGGCGTCTACGGTCTTGACCGTTACCTCCACGTCGATGGCGTCGCTAGGAATCTGATCGATTATTCTCCCGCCTTCTTCATCATAGGACGTGACTTCAACCTGAAGGCTCTGCTTGCCCTTCTGATCGGGGATAACGCTCCAGTTCATGACCTTGAAGCGACTATTGCCGGGCGCGTAACATTGAACGGCATCATTCTGGATCGTGAAATTTTCAGCGAAAAGTTCAGCACAAGCCCAGTTTCCAAGCATCTCGATCCGATCACTGACCGGCAGACCGCCATCTCTGGCCTTGCGTTCCGTTGCTTCCACCGTCTGATCGGCACCAATGACCAGCTTCACATTGGTAGGGCGGCTCCTCACCATAATCCTGGGAGGATCGAACGAGGCAATAGCGGTTCTGAACATCTGGGAGAAAGGATTGCCCGCTCCCGGTAAAATCGCATCAAAATCCACTGCCTGGGCATTCTGACGGACCGAACTCGATACTAATCCTCCTTTCCTATGCGAGATCGTCTCGGACCCGCCCGTTTCGCCGCTGTTTGAAGGGCAAGAGCCGTCTTCCCTGCAATTTCCACTGGGCGGTGTCGCGGTTGGCCTGACAAGCCCCATCGCCCGGCATTGCGCGATAATGAAAGGGTTTTGGGCGGTCGCACAGCTATCCAACGTAAACTCAAATACCGGTGGCGGTGGCGGCGGAGGGGGAGGCGGTGGAGGCGGCGGGGCTTCAAGAGAAGTGCAGGAACCAACCAGACTGGCCGGTACCATAACCAACAGAGCCGAAAGATATACGGATAATTGTCGTCCCATAGCACACCCCATTATCGCCATTATTGCGGTCTTGATGTGCAACCCGTTGTTATATCCGTCCCTTAGAACATATAACGGACAAGTTTTCCAGCTTGGTCCTTTGCCCGAGGGGAGAGCATGCGGTTCTTTGGCCCTGGCTGACCTGATGCTCACGGTGTTACGTATCATCCGCCGTAGATTCGGTCGGGTCGTTGCCGGACCGCTATATCGCTGCGGCCAACGGGCCAGCCTGCCCGGGAACATTCCGAATATCTGATAATTTCGCACAGGGCGTATCTTGAGCCTGCCTCATTCTGACGAATCCGGCTTTTTCCCGATTCGGCGGATTCGCCAGACCACTACGCCCAGAGCAGCAATCAATCCGGCCAGCGACAGCAGCATGTTCCGCATAGACCCGAATATCGCACTGATGACCTTTGATCCGTCATCAATCTGGTCGGGCAACCGAACATCCACCGTAACATCTATCGCCCTGCTGGGGATAGAATCGACAATGTCGCCGCCTTTGCGATCATAAGAAATGACTTCCACCTGCAGCGACTGCGAACCTTCTCGCAGCGGCACGATATCCCAGTCGAACGACTTGAACCGGCCTCTGCCGAAATTGTGACACTGCACCTTTTCGCTTTGCAGCTCGAAGTTTGAAGCGAAAAGTTCCGCGCAAACCCACAATCCCAAATCGATTGTCAATGACACGGGAGCACCGCCGTCCTCCGCTAAATTCTCGGTATCCTCAACGGACTGATCGGCGCCGATGATCAGTCGGACATTTTCCGCTTCGCCCCGCGTCATGTTGCGAGGCGGGTCGAAGGAGGCCACACCATCGCGGATTGATGCAAGCTCTCTTGCTGCTTCGACCGGATCATCGCTGTTCACCGAATAGACGGGATCGACCTCTTCCTCAGCAGCGCAGACAGCACATCCTGGCGTCCCTGCCATGCAATCCGCGGCACAGGAGGCGTCCGCCGCATAATCGGTGGCTTCCGCACAAGCCGAAAGCGACGGGAGCGCGAGAGACAGGCCGCTGACTATAATGAGCAGCTGCCGGACTTGATGTTGTTCTTGCATATCGCTTTCCCAAGTGAATGGAGCGCGACCATTTTCTTGTTATGTTACATTCAAACTGCGAAAAAATCAATTCGGTTGCATGCTAAGCCGCTGCATTGCAAAAGGCCGTCCCATGGCAAAACGCAAACATATCCTGCTGATCATCGGTGGCGGCATTGCTGCCTACAAGGCGGCTGAACTCATCCGCTTGATCAAGAAATCCGGCATGACCGTTCGCTGCGTGCTGACGGAGTCGGGCGCGCAATTTGTTACGCCGATGACGCTGGCCGCCCTGTCGGAAAATGAAGTGCATACGACTCTCTGGTCACTGAAGGACGAAGCCGAGATGGGGCATATCCAGCTCAGCCGTGAGGCCGATCTGCTGGTCGTGTGTCCAGCTACCGCCAACCTGCTCGCCAAAATGGCCGGCGGGATTGCCGATGATCTGGCAACCACATTGTTGCTCGCGACAGATACCCAGGTGATGGTCGTTCCGGCGATGAATGTGCGGATGTGGCAACACGCCGCAACGCAGCGCAATATCAACCAGCTCAAGATGGATGGCATCATCGTGATGCAGCCCGATGAAGGCGATATGGCCTGCGGTGAACATGGACCGGGAAGACTGCCCGAACCGGAAACGGTGATGGCCGAGATCAGCGCGCGAATCGGTTCGCCGTTAATGCAAACTCCCGGTGGGGTAGAGTCTGAACTGGGCGACCGACCCAATCCCCTCGACGGCCAGCCCGCCTTTGCACCCGACCGGCACCGGCCACTGCGCGGCAAGCATGTCCTCGTTACCGCAGGACCGACGCACGAACCGATCGATCCGGTGCGCTATATCGCCAACCGCTCTTCCGGTCGTCAGGGCTTTGCCATTGCCGCCGCTGCTGCCGAGGCCGGAGCGCAAGTAACTTTGGTGGCTGGTCCCGTGCACCTCACTACACCGGCCGGCGTCATGCGAGTCGATGTCCAAACCGCGCTCGAAATGGAACAGGCGGTGCACGACGCCCTGCCAGCCGATGTCGCAGTCATGGTCGCTGCTGTCTCCGACTGGCGCGCCGACAGCCAGTCGGAGCAGAAGATCAAGAAACAAGGGGATGCGCCTGCGCCGCTAAAACTGACCGAAAATCCGGACATATTGGCTGGCCTTGCCCGTCACAAGCAGCGCCCCGGCCTGCTCATCGGCTTTGCCGCCGAAACCGAGAAAATTGCCGAGCACGCCAAAGCGAAACTGGCAAAAAAATCCTGCGACTGGATTGTCGCCAATGATGTTTCCGGGGACGTAATGGGCGGGGCTGATAACAGCGTCCATATCATCACCAGAACCGGCAGCGAAATCTGGGAGCGCCTGCCCAAACCGGACGTCGCACGCCGACTAGTTGCAAAAATCAGCGAGGAGATTGCCTGATGTTCGAACCCGTTGATATTGCCGTCAAACGACTGGACCATGCCGGTGACCTTCCACTGCCTTCCTATGAGACCAGCGGTTCGGCCGGAATGGATGTTCGCGCCGCAGAAGCACTGACGATCGCACCGGGCAAGCGGGGGCTGGCCGGAACCGGTTTCGCGTATGCCATTCCTGCAGGCTACGAGATACAGGTGCGTCCGCGGTCTGGCCTCGCGCTGAAAAAGGGTATCAGCATACCCAATACACCGGGCACCATCGACAGCGATTATCGCGGTGAACTGAAGGTCATTCTGATCAATCATGGCGAGGATGATTTCGTTATCCAGCGCGGTGACCGGATTGCGCAAATCATTGTCGCCCCGGTTCAGCGCGGCGTTCTCGTTGAGGTGACGGATTTGGACGAAACGCAGCGGGGGTCTGGCGGATTCGGATCAACCGGCGTATGATTAATTTATAGACTCGTTTTTGAAGAGGTGATGTGATGATAAATATTATAGCTGCCATTGCACTTTCAGGGGCTTTTGCTTCCGCCGATGACGTGGAAATCAAGGAATTATCTGCTGATTTCTATAATCTGGAGCTGGCCCAGTTCGAAAAAAAGCTGCCCATTCTGGAACGGCACGAACGGCAAGCAGAACGCATTGCCAAAAAAGCTGCCTGCAAACTGCCATCCGATATCGGATGGGTTCATGCCCGGGTAGATGTCGCGCTGCAGGTGTCCCCCGAAGGCCGCGTGACCCGCGTTGTGCCGGTCGAAACCGGCTGCCGGCAATTGGAAACATATGTGGTAAATCATCTGACCAAATATGCCGGACATGACGGTGCGGTCAAACGCAATGGCGATAAGAAATGGTACCGTCAGGCGATCACCTTCCGCTGGCCTGAATGAGTCCACTCAGCGACGCACAGCTCGACCGCTATGCCCGCCATATTGTGCTAAAAGACATTGGCGGTGCTGGTCAGAAAAAGATCCTTGCTGCGCATATATTGATCATCGGTGTCGGCGGTATTGGCTGCCCCGCTATCCAGTATCTCGCGGCGGCCGGAATAGGTGCGCTGACGATTGTCGATGATGATGTGGTGTCGCTGTCCAATCTGCAACGGCAGATATTGTTTACGGCTGATGACATCGGGAAACCAAAGGTCGATGCCGCACAAAAATTCGCGCAAAAACTAAACCCGGATATTTTGGTAACCAAGGTTAATCAACGACTTACCGCGCAGCAATTTGACGCAGACGCCGCAGCATTTTTTGCGCCTTTTGATGCAATTATCGACGGCACCGACAATTACCAGACCCGCCTGCTGGTCTCCGATCTTTCGGTCGCGCATCGTGTCCCGCTGGTTTCAGCGGCGATCGGGCAGTTTCAGGGACAGCTCGGCACGTTCCGCGGCTGGGAGGACGACAAGCCCTGCTACCGCTGCTTCGTCGGCGACGCGCTCGACCCCGATGATTGCGACAATTGCAGCGAAGTTGGCGT
>RCMY010000623.1_pt1 | contig 33481 bp, 31 predicted proteins | sample 2041341 | NCBI WGS metagenome assembly RCMY01 (sample SAMN09708234, study PRJNA481090) | Marine sediment metagenome, whole genome shotgun sequencing project. | reverse complement strand
TAGTGGCCTGGGTCGGAACGGGCATACATGATGCCGGTCAACTCAGGCCGCGCATTGTCGGAGTTGCCGCCCTGGATTGCAGGCACAAACGAACGCTGCAGCACGAACTCGAGCTCGTCGCCACCAGGCAGGCGGGTCACCATGTACTGCGGCTCCATCGGATCGCTCGAAGGCGCCGCTGTGGTATCAGACTCAGTTTGCGGCTGAGTCGAGATCGACCACGACTGTCCCTTTTGAATCAAGCTCACCGGATCAGACACCTGATAGGTGGCGTAGACCGACGACTGCACATCGAAGAGGAACTGAGGGTAACGGAAGTTGTCGGCCAGATCAGCGGGGATCTCGTCGGCCGAGGAGTAGAGCTCGGGAAACGCCTTCGCATACGCCGCAGCAATTGGATCGCTGTCGTCGACGACATAGAAGGTGACGTCGCCGTCGTACGCATCAACAACAGCCTTCACCGAGTTGCGGATGTAGTTGAATTCGCCGCTGACCGGATCGCCTTGAATATCGGAATAGGGGAAGCGACTCGTCGTCGTGTAGGCGTCGACAATGAACTTCACCCGACCGTCGTGAACGATGGGATACGGGTCTTGGTCGAGCCCGAGATAAGGGGCGAGTTCGCCGACGCGCTCCATAACGTCACGCTTGAAGATCATTTGAGAGTCTTCGGTAAGGAAGTTCGAGAGAGCGATGTTGAGGTCGCCGAAACGGAGAGCAAAAGCTGCTTTGCGAGTGAATGAACCGATCTCGATGCCGCCCGCACCGTCGTAACGTGAAGTGCCCTGCGTCGCCGACTCGTAGTCGATCTCGTCACGGGTGGCACCGACAATGGCGTAGCCGTCGAACTTCTCGCCGAAGTAGACCTGAGGCTGGGTGAGCTCGATCTCGATGTCTTCCGCTGTCGTGAGCGCAGGACCAAGATCAGAGACGACAAACTCAGGCGCTCCGCCTCGACCAATGTCGTTTGCGGCCGCAGCAACAACGCCGTAACCATGGGTGTACACGATGTGCTGGATTTCCCACTCGTCCTCAAGCACACTCGGAATCAGGTCACGACTCGAAATCAGAAGCGGCGTCGTGACGCCGTCTTTCACATACCGATCGACATCGAGAACATCAGAGAAACCATAGAACGGCTTGCCCGACTGAGTCTTAGAGAACTGTTCCTGAGCGAGTACAGGGTCGAGCAGGGCCACCGAGCCAAAGATGTCCTCATTGGCTTCAAGCGTGTCGGTCGTGAAGTCGTCGACGTATTCGTAACTCTCGACCGTCAGCCGAGACGAGTCGAGGCCGTATGCGAACAGCGTCGCATCGATATTGCGCGACACAAATTCGGCTTCACGCGTGGTGCGTTCTGGTTGAACACGGATCCGCTGGTAGGCGGCAGGGAAGATTGCACCGGCCGAGATACTCACCACGAGCCAGAGGCCAACGGCTACTGCGGGCAATGTCCATCCGTGGCGCCAGATGTTGGCGACAAACAGCGCAGCCACAAAGACAGAAATCGCCGTCAGCAGGTTGAGAGCCGGGAGCCGGACAGTGAGATCGGTGGCCAACGCTCCGTCGACGACGCCCCCGGTCTGGGTCAACAGGTCAAAGCGGTCGAGGTGATACATGACGGCCCGAACCAGGGCCAGCAGGGCGAAAAGCACCGACAGATGGATCTTGGCCCCCTCAGACACTCGGTTCGTCATGTTTGACGCCCGGATGCCGCCGTTGAGGTAGTGGGCGGCAACCGAAAAGACGATCGTGAAAATGATCGCAGTGAATGTCCAGTTGACGAGGAAGTTCCAAAATGGCAACCGGAAGACGTAGAACGACGCATCTTTGCCGAACACCGGGTCGACAACGCCGAAGTCGCTCCCGTTGCGGAAAAGGATCCACGGATTCCATTGTCCCGCAGTGCTCAGGCCGAGAAGGAGGCCGAAGAGCACCGAAATAGCGATTCGCACCCGGCCGCCGTTGTTACCAACAAGCGAGTGATAGCGCTCGAGTAGTTCGTCCTCCGGCGTCAGGGGCCGAACCTCAGGTGCCAAACGGCCAGCAACGTAGAGGTTGACCCAGAGCATGGTGGCGAACACGACCGTGAAAGTCAGTGCCAGCCACAGCTTCGTGCTGAGGAGGGTCTGCCAGACTTGGCTCGACCCGAGGGCGTCAAACCAGAGATAGTCGGTATAGAGCCGGGCGATCCCGCTGCTTGAGAGCAACAAAACGAAGAACGAAATCACCACCGCAGTAGTGATCTTGCGCGCACGGGTCATACTTCGAGGGCGATACGTAGCAGCCATTGTGGCTGAAGGCTAGCTGACCAAATCCCAACCCGGAGGTCGAGGAATGGTCTGTGCGTCACTCAGCGTAGAATTCGGGCACTACGAGGCAGCGGCAACCTGGCTCACCGAGAGGGCGGGTGTGGCCAGTTGGGAAGGGCTGCCCCTTCGCCACGGCTCCCGCCAACGTGTTGTCGTAGCATTCGGCCCCAGGCTTGACCCGAGGGTCTGAGTCCCAGCGAATTTCGACACTGCCGTCGATCGATTCGTAGAGTCCGAGCGCAAATGCAGCGGCGAGGCCATCATCGGCCACTTCAGTGAGCGTCGTCCCTCGAAGCTCACGATAAATCGAGCGTACGGGTTCGAGGACTTCGTCTCTGTCCTCGTCGGCCCGTTCGATAATGGCCTCAAGCTTGCTTCTGAACGGATCAACAAGCTGGGTTGCCATCTCTTCAACCAGCGCCGTGACATCGGCGCCTCCGCCTCCGCCGAGCGAACTCGAACCGCGCTCGGCAGCCTTGATAAGGCCGGGGGTGAGTGCGTCAATCACGTTGACGATGAGTTTCTTCTTCGGTGCGAGCTCGTCGACCGAGGGCGCTCCTTTGCCAATACGGAGGCGGTCGAGCACGTCGCTCTGATCATCGGCAAACGTGCGCTTGATATGGCGACGCACATCGGGCCCGAGTTTGGTCATCGTGACGTCGCGGTCGCGGAATACACCGGGCGGCGCTGGCTCACGCGATTCTGGCTCGGCCTTCGAGTCTTCGTCGGATGAGGCGGCTACTTCGTCACGTATCGGAGTAACAACGGCTGCCGCTCCACGGGCTGCAGATCGTTTCGCTTTTCGACGGCTGGCCCGACTCTCCGACACCGGCTCAGACTGTTGCGCCGGAGGTGATTCCTTCGCCCCCGCGGGAGTCTCGCCGCCCGATTCATCGCGGATCCTCGCAAAGATGTCATCGAGGTCTTGGGTCTCGGCGCCCGCCGTCTCGGCGAGATCTGGGTCGTCGACCTCACCAGCATCAAGGCTGGTCTCGTCGTCGACTGGGATTGCTCGCTTCGGGGTTGCCATCGCCGCGGAACCGGTCGAGACCGTTGTCTTTGGCTTCGGTGCTGGCCTCGGCGCTGAAGATCCGACCTGCACCCCGCCTCGCTCGGAAGATCCTTCGTCGAGCTCTCTGGCCAGATTGGCCACGTCTTGTTCGTCTTCAGCCGCGTTCTCTCGGCGAACGATGGTTTCCATCGCAACTCTGGCCTCAGGAACCGAAAGCTGGAGTTCGGTATTGGATTCGTCGATCTGTTGGCGAACGATCGCGAGCGAACGAGACAAACGATCGCGAGCAGCCTTCGCACCATCGAGTTGTTGGCGAGCAACACGTCGTCGCTGCACAAGATCAGACAACACCTTTTCCCGAACTGACTGGGCCTCGACCAGCATCGATCTCGCGTGCTCGCGTGCAGCGTCTTGTGCTGCCGCAGAGTCGGCGTCGGCCTCGGCTCGAATAGTTTCTGCGACCTTCTCGGCATTGCCCCGGAGATCGTCGGCCGCGCTCTTGGCTGCCTCGGCGTCTTGACTCGCGGCACGTCTGACCTCATCGGCCTCAGACTGAGCTGCCCCAACGATTTGGGTTGCCTTCTGACTCGCCTCTTCCCTGCTACTCGCCGCAAGTAGCTCGGTTGCCTCTCGCTTCGCTTTCGCGTCTGCGAGCGCAGCCTCTCGTGCTTCGGTTGCGTCCGCGGCGGCGGTGCCTCGCAGCGTTGCGGCCTCGGCGGCGGCGGTCTCACGAATTAGTGCGGCTTCCGCGTCGGCATCGACCTTTGCCTTCGCCGATGCTTCTTCGATCGCTTTGGCCTTGGCTTCGGCCCGAGCCACGATGTCGCGACCTGAGTGTCTGGCCGATGTTAGAACGCGGGCGGCCTCCTCGCCAAGGAGTTGGTCGAGCTCATCCTCGTCAAGACCAGCGAACCCATGAGCTTCCGCCTCCTCCGCTCGTTCCGGCGCAGCCGAATTCGTTGACTGGGCGAGAATCTCGCGGGCCTCGGAAAGCTCTTGTTCGAGAAGATGGTTTTGGTCTTCGAGTTGGGCGAGGTTCTTAATTACATCGGAGCTTGCATGATCGACTGATCGGAGGGTGTTCGCAAGCTTGCGGAGGTACTCCCTGACTGAGGTCTGGTCATAACCCCGGAACGAGGTATCAAACTCGCGTTGCTCGATCTCGGCGGCATCGAGCTTGACTTCTCCGAAGGGGTGCATGCGACTGATAGTAGATGCTCAAGCGACGTGACTTGTGCCATCCACCCGGTTTGCTTCACGAACGCCCTAACTCTGATATTCAGCGATGCTTTCGACGTTCCCCCCGAGGCTCTTAAGAACGTCGAGCGCCTCGTCAAGATTGGCCACTGGATAGACCTCAACGTCGTCACCAGCCCTCGCCCGAACCCTGGCCAACTCTTCCTCGCCCTGCGCTGCTGGCACGATGAAGACTTCGGCATCGGTATCGACGACTGCGGCAATCTTCTGCATAATTCCGCCGATCGAGCCGACCGCACCGGTTGGGCTGATGGTGCCAGTAACTGCGACCTCATGGCCGCCAGTGAGATCGCCCTCGGTCAGGGCATCGAGCACGGCGAGGGTGAACGCAAGGCCAGCCGATGGGCCGCCGACACTGCCTGACTGGATGTCGACCTCGAATGGTGCCGTCTGCACGATGTCGATGCGGTCGATGGGGGCAACACCAAGGAAGGCACCGGGCGTGCCATCGTCGCGTTGTCCAAGAGTGAGCGTGATGTCGAGAATCTCGTCGCCTCGTTCGACTGAAAGCACCACATCAGTGCCGATCGAACGCTCGCCGATCGCGTTGACCAAATCAATTGCTGCGACCATCGGTTTGCCGTCGAGCCCGATGACCACATCTCCAACCTCGAGCCCTCCAGCCGCCGAAGACCCAGGAACAACTTCGACGATGTGCACGCCGTCAGAACTGATCGTGTCGTAGCCAAGCCGATTCAGGGCAACCGCGATCGCAACGTCTTTCGAGTCGGTCATCATCACGAGGTTCTGTTGGATGAGTTCTTCGCCTGACCGATCGCCAAGGATGAACTCTTCTTCGACGAGGGCCGCGTCGCTGTTCTGCTTCGTGAAGAGATACTCCCACCAGCTGAGGTCTTGCTTCAGACGGACGGTCGTATAGAAAACTTCGCCCTCGCTCGCAAAGCTCTCAGCCCCTTCAACCTGGATGAGCGGTTCAGTCTCTCGCACCGTTCCGGGGACAAGGGCTACATAGCCCGGTTTCAGGATAAAGCCGAGGGCAACGATGGTTGCCGAAGTGAAGAAGGCGATGGTGGTCAAACCAATCCAGAGACGCCGGCTGGCCTTGTCGGACTCGCTCTCGGTCGAAGCTGCCGCTGCTGCCACCTCGTCGGCAGCTACGGTATGGCCAGCATCGTGGTCCGTTTGGCGATTGCGTTCATTAGTTCCAGACATGCAACACGCCTATCGGTAAGCTTGCGTGCGCCATGAGCAGCCGCTTCTTGGCACGTTCCCGTGAGATGATTCGAATGTCGACAACAGAGACCAAACTTCCCAAGGTCCGCACCCCAATTTGGCGCCGGCTTACTGCCCTGATGAGTTTAGGCTCGATCGTCATCATCTTGGGCTTCGCCCTTGCCGCCATCTTGGGTGCGAGCGCACTCTTTGCACTTTTCATTCTCGAGCGGGCCGCGGGATAGCACCGAGCCCGTTTCACCAACTGTGCGACACCCAAGACGCGGCACAGGCCGACCCCAGCCCGCTGGGAGTCAGCCTGTGTTGCATTTCCTTCGCCAGATGGCTCGGCTGCCCCGCCAAACCACTAGCACATTGGTGATCGCTAGCGGCCGAATAGGCCTCGACGAGCGCTCACACCGTTTTCTGCGTCTGAGGAAGGAGTCGATTCTTCGACATTTTCTTCGACCTTGACGCTCGCGGCCTCGGTGACTGAAGTTGCGCCAGGCATTGGAGGGGTGTCGACAATCGAGGCCCTTGCTGGCGGCGCCTCGGCCGCTACCGCAGCGGCCGCATCAGCGGGAGCCGGAGTGGTCGTTGCACCGCTTGGCGAACCAACGGCGGCGGAAGCGGCTGGAGCCGAACCGAGGGCTGGACCGCCGGCCTTTAGCTCGACGCGGAAGTACGGACGGTATTCGAAATTGACTTCTTCAAGCCGGAAAATTCTGGCGTGTTCAACGCCATCTTCGTTGCGTAGCTGTTCTACGAACGACACGGCGTCGTGGATATCGTCTGTTTGGTGGTAGCCGACTTTGCTGTCAGGCCCCCGGTAGATCACCATATGGGACATGCTGCTGCTCCTTCTTTCGTCGGGGCGGGCGCCCGACGGGTGTAGCGGAAGATAGGTCCGCGACGCGGACCTATACCAACTAGCATTCCAGATCTTGTGAGCTTCCACCACCCCCAATCGAAACCACCTACTTTGGTGCAAACGATCGAAGCCGGATTCAACGGCGATCTCGATGTAGTTGAGTTGGCCCTCACGAGCGTCGAAGACGACGTCAGAGCCGCTGGCCTTAGTGCAAGCCTCCGGTTAGGGATACTTACACCAAACGTTCTGACATCGTATCTGACAGATCCGTCATCCGTCGTGCGGCGGAGGGCAACCGAACTCGCGGCACGGCTTACGCCCACCATCGACCTGGTTGCGGCGGTGGCCGACCGGTTAGACGACGAAGATCAGATTGCCGAGACTGCCGCGTTCGTCATCGGCGAGGTTGGTGAGGCCGACCGCGAAACCGTCACCGACCCAATCATCGATCGCCTTAAGAACCAGGCCCTTACTCACGAAGACGCTCTGTGTCGCGAGGCGGCAGTCGCATCGCTCGGCGCGCTACATACCGGGCTCGAAACAATTCTTACGGCGCTCAACGACAAGGCGACGGTGCGTCGACGGGCCGTGATCGCACTTGCTCCGTTCGATGGAGACGAAGTGACCGCGGCCCTCACCAAGGCGCTCGACGATCGAGACTGGCAGGTCCGGCAAGCGGCCGAAGATCTACTTGCTAGCGACGAGACCGATTTGTCATAAACATGTCGCGGACCGCATCGAAGTCTTCGATGCACTGACCGGCGCCAAGCACGACCGATTCAAGTGGCTGTTTCACAAGCGACACGGGAACGTGTGCCTCGCGAGAGACACGCGTGTCCATGCCTCGCAACAGCCCGCCGCCGCCTACAAGATGGATGCCACGCATGATCAGGTCTTGAGCCAGCTCAGGCGGCGCAGCCCCGAGGCAGGACAAAACCGAGTCGACCATTGACGTGACCGGTTCGTCGATAGCTAATCGCACTTCAGGTGCGGTCAGAGTGACTGTCCGTGGCAAGCCGCTCATGAGCTCGCGCCCCCGCACTTCGGCACCCCACTCGTCGTGCTCTCCAGGGTCGGCCGAACCGATGGCCTTCTTGATGTGCTCCGCCGTTTGCTCACCAACGGCAATGCCATGTTCGCGACGAACGTAGGCCTGAATTGCGGCGTCGATGTCGAAGCTGCCGATTCGCACTGCTTCAAGGGCGACGACTCCGCCGAGTGAGATCAGGGCAGTTTCGGTTGTTCCTCCACCGATGTCGACAACCATATTTCCGATGGGCTGATCAATCGGGAGTCCAGCACCGATCGCGGCCGCCATTGGCTGCTCGATGAGGTGCGCCTCGGCTGCGCCGGCCCGCCTCGTCGCTTCGCGAACTGCCCGCTGTTCAACGGCGGTGATCGCCGACGGCACGCAGATAATGGCTCGCGGGCGGTTAAAGCGGCTGACACCAACCTTCTGCAACACGAGACGAACCATTCGTTCGGTGATCTCGAAGTCGGTTATTGCACCTTGGCGAAGTGGGCGGACTGCGACGATGTGAGCGGGTGTACGCCCGATCATCTTGCCTGCCTCGCGGCCAATAGCAAGGACCTCGCCGCTCTGGGTGTTGAGCGCGATCACAGTTGGCTCGTTGAGTACGATGCCCTCGCCCCGTGCATACACGAGCGTATTGGCCGTCCCAAGGTCGATTGCGAGGTCGCGACTCATGCGGCACCTGCTCCGTCGTGGTCAGAGCCTGACCCAATCTCGACGATGTGCTGAGGTTCAAGGCCCCACGACGAGCCGCCGTCCCAGTCTTCCTTTTTCCAGATCGGCACTGTTGTCTTCAACGTATCGATGCCATGTCGAGCTGCTTCAAAGGCTACGTCGCGGTGAGGCGACGACACTGCGATGACCACAGCCGACTCGGTGACTGGTACTGGCCCAATTCTATGGATCATGGCGATGCGCTCTACGTCGGGCCACCGCAGTCGGATATCACAGGCGAGCGCGTCAAGCCTCGGGACTACTTGCTCTTCGTAGGCCTCAAACTCGAGGAGCGACACGCCGGGACGCCCTTCGGAATGGTCGCGGCTAGTGCCGTTAAAAACAACGACTGCGCCGGACCCGGGCGTGATAGCCCAAGACGACGCGGTATCGACTGGAAGTTGGTCGCTGGTGAGCGCAGTCCAGGTATCACCAGTGGGCGGTGTGAGCACGCCATCACTCTAGTCACCTTCGCTCCAATTCGCAGGGCCGCTTGGGGGGGCGCGCCCCGTTCGTGTCAGGTCCCTTGTACTCTTTCGTCTCGTGGTAGCAGCCGACGACGATTCCCATGATTGGGAACCGCCCCCCGATCCTTCACAGCGCTCGTGGCGTCACCCCTCTGAAATCGCGGCCGCCAACGCAGCGGCGGCAGCCGCCATCAGTGCGGAGCGTCGCCGGGTTGCGACCAAACGGGTATTCACGGCGGGCGCTTTGGCTGGCGCCGGCATCTGTCTGATCGGCCTTGCCGCCCTCCGATTCTCTAGCCAGGCCGACTCTCAATTGGTTCTGCAGGCTGTCGCCGTCTCGGCCCCAGGAGTCACCACCACGGCCTTGCCCCAGGCCGTCGACCTTGTTACCGCATCGACCGCAGTTACGACCACGCTTCTCCTGCAGGCAGGCCCTTCATCGACGGTCTCGCTCACTAGCGAACCAGAACAGCCACTCCCTGCGGGCATGGTCACCATCACTGCCAAGGGTGACACGGTCATTCTTGCGAATGGGATAGCGATCGACGGGCACATTCTCACGTCGGCCTCTGCGCTTGGAGAGACACCGGCATTATGGGTGCGCCAGGGCGACATGCAAATCGAAGGGGTCGTCGTTGCCAGCGATCCATTCAGCGACATTGCCGTCGTGCGTTATGACGTCGCCGCCAAACCGCTCACTGAACTCGTCATCGACGACACAATCACCCCATCCGAGATAGGGAGCGAGATCAGCCTGCACGGCATCGGCCGAGACGGCGCGGCCCGCTCGGTCTTCGGAGCTCTCATCGCCAAAGGCCAGACAATCAAGGCGGCGGGGCAAGATGTCGTCGGCTCAGTCGAGACGACAGCTGAGCTCGACCCGATCTTGCCAGGGGCACTGCTCGCAGGCGGCGCCTCGGCGCCACTCGGCATGGTGATCAACTGCGACAGCTATCTCGCCGCCGCTATCCCCCTCGCCGACGCACGACTCATTGCGACGACGCTCGTCGCCTATGGCTGGGCCCACGACACTTGGCTCGGGGTAAAAGGGATCGTCGTCGAACAGGGCATCAAGCTCACCGAAATATCGCCTGGTAGTCCAGCCGAAGCAGCCGGACTTGTAGAAGACGACGTGCTCATTCGCTTTGCCGGTTCGAAGCTCCATTCGATAACCGACCTGATCGCCCAACTCCGCCAGCACGAGCCAGATGACGCAGTTGAGCTCCTCATTGAAAGAAATGATGACGAGCAGACCATGACGGCCACGCTGAGCCATCGAAGCCGCGGCCCGGGCGTCAACTAGCGAGTTACCCGCCTCGCCAAGAAGCCAGCAGCAGCGGCTGCCCCGGCAACTGCAACCCCCGCGAGGCCGAGTGCGATCTCTTGCCGCTTGCTCGCGGTAACGCTCCACGGAGGAGCAGCGGTTCCAAGAACGAAGGCCTCTTCGTTTGTAAATGTCGGCTCCCAGCCCGCGTCGCGTAACCGATCATTTGCGATGACCCATGGCGACGTCACGTACGCGTCTAGGCCATCTGGAACCGGACGCATATTCAGACGGCGGCGAGCGTCGAGAATCTGGTGGCGCACGACGTCTGGCACTCTGACCTGTGACGTTCCTGCTAGATCGCGAAACGCATCGGGGGCGATCCAGCCATCGGGGGCAACGTTTACAACGCCACTGAGGCCGGTGTCGATCACTGTTGTGATCGCACTTGTCAGGTCGTCGTGGTGGAGAAACTGCACCGGCGGGTCGACCCCGGCCGGACGAACCGCGGTTGCCGTTCGCAGACTGCGGGCCACCCAGCTCGCCTCGCGCTCGGACAAGGTCGTGGTGGGACGAAGGATCGTGACGATGGCATCGCTTGTCTTTGCCCAGGCCAGAACATCGTCTTCTAGTTGGGCCTTCGCCACGGCGAAACCAAGCTCTTCGTTCGGACGACGCGGCTCGGCTTCGGTCAGCGGCACTGGATTGTCGATGTGGGCTCCGTAGACCATGGCGCTTGAGACGACGATTACGTGGCGAATTCCACTGGCTGCAGCGGCCGCCAGAACTCCCAATACGAGGTCAGACACATAGCTAGAGTCGCTCCGCCGGCGGCCGTCTTCAGCCAGGTGCACGAGAGTGTCGCAGCCCGCAAAATGACTCCCTAGATCAGCCGAGTTCAGGTCGACGGACACCGCGGTGATCTTCTCCGCGGGCGGGGTCAATCGAACCCTGTCGAGCGCGACGATGCGCTCAATTTCGTCTCGCGTCGCGAGCTGGGCCAACAGTCTTCGCCCGACTGAACCGGCGGCCCCGGTAACTACAAGTGATTTCACTGACCTACTATGCCTCTGTGAGTGGAAACGAACCCCTTGGTGACCCCGAATTTAACTTGAACGATCTCGCAAAGCTGCTCTCCAGCCTTGGCGGCCTCGGAACCCCAGGTGGAGGCGACCCTTGGGCGAGCGCCGCACAAGCGGCGGCCCAGATCGCAAACGAAGGCAATTCAGAACGAAACGTCGACCCACTCGATCGCCTCGCCATCGAAGACTTAGCGTCCGTTGCCGACCTTCATGTCAGGCAGCAGCCCGGCGTCGAACTCTCGCCCCACACCAAGATAAATGTCGTGACAAAGGGTGAATGGGCAACGAAGAGTCTTGGCGCCTACAAGCCATTCTTCACCCGGTTCGGCGAGGCCCTTGGGTCAGCCAACCAGGAAATGCTCGACCCTAGTGACCCGATGTCAGCGATGTTTGGGCAGCTCATCGGCGGCCTCGGCCCGATGCTGGTGTCTGCGAGTGCTGGGTCAATGATCGGCCACCTCGGCATCACCTCGATGGGCCAATACGACCTGCCGGTTCCTCGTCCTGACGACACCGTGCTCGTCGTCTCGTCAACCATCGCCCACAACGCATCCGAGTGGGGCATTCCGGTCGACGAGCTTCGCCTGTGGGTGCTGATTCATGAGCTTGCGGCACACTCGGTTCTTCGTATCCCCCACGTGGCACGCAGGCTCGACTCGCTCCTCATCGACTTCGCCGCTGCGTTCCGCCCCGACCCGGCAGCAATGGAAGCTGAGTTCGGCGACATCTCCGATCTCAGCCAGCTCGCCTCCTTGTCGCAAAAGCTCAACGACCCCGACATGATTCTTTCGCTCATGCGCTCGCCGGCCCATGACCTGCTCGTTCCGCAACTCGATGCGCTTGTCGCGGCGGTGCTGGGGTTTGTTGCAGAGACAGTGGCAAACGCCTGCACCAATCTGCTGCCACGCCACGCCGAAATCCAAGCACTCGTCCACCAGCAGATGATCGACTCGACTCCGGCTGATCGTTTCATGGAACGGCTCCTCGGACTCAACATCACCGAGGCCACCTTCGCCCGCGGACACGCATTCATTGCGGGAATCACCGAGCGCGCCGGCGACGAGGGTCTGCGGCGACTGTGGGCGGACGAACTCGATCTGCCGACTTCGGCTGAGGTCAATGCTCCTGGGCTCTGGCTCGCCAGAATTGGACTCGACCCCGATCTGCCTGAAGGCGTCCTCGAGATCCCCGACGATCTTTCTGGCCTCGACGGTCTGTGACCAAAGAGTCGTGGCGTTTTCTCGCCTCGACGGTCTTTAGCGGTTGACCTTCTCGTTTGCGTCGCGACGCTCAGCTCGATTCTTACCAGCCCGGCCACCGCTACGACCCGAACGGCCACCGCGTCTGCCCTTGATCCGTTCGACTGGAGGAACAATGGTCGGCGACCGGCCAAGCCAGTACGACACTGCTGCGAACGCAGTCAGCGCAGCCAGGAGCAAATAGCCGAGTCTGGCGGGGATCGGAACGACGACCGGGATCAGAGCGCCGACAACCCAGAGCAACTGGAACCGGCTCTCGAAACGTGAGAACGATCGTCCAAGATTGGCCTCTGGGGCATCGCGCTGCACGATGGCATCAAACGACTGGCGACCCATCTGGCCTGCGACGGCGACGGCCGAGGCCATGACCATTGCGCCGACTAGGCCACCGGCGAGCGCCGACAAAACGCCGAAGCCGGCCACGCCAGCCAACATGCCAAAGAGAATGCGCTCCTCAACAACCAGCTTTCGCAGTCGCGGTGACAACGCGGCTCCGCTAAACCCGCCAATGCCACTCGCCAACAGCACGAGTCCGAACTGCCATGCCGGCGCACCGCCACTTCGCAGATCGAGTCGAACGAGACCCATAGCTTCCCGAACCTGGTGACCAATCTCGACACCCGCCCCCGACGGACCAGGGTCAAAGGTGCGAAGCTCAAACGCAAGGAACATCGTCAAAAACCCGACGACAGCTCGGAGATAGCCCATGGCGCTCGCGGCAAGGATGATCCCGGAACCTCGTAGTTCGGCCTTCTCCTCAGAATCAGCAGGATTCTCGGCCACCTTCGTCGAAGGGATTCTAAAACCAAAGACCGCAGCGGCGACAAACACCAGCGAGGCGAACATGAGGGTGTATGGCGCACCACCGAATTTCAGCAAGAGCACACCCGGGATACCGGCCACAACCGCGGAGATTGCCGAAATCATCGAAAGACGCGAGTTCGCCTCGACGAGCTTGGTGGGGTCCTTAACGGTCGAGGCGACCATCGCGCTCTTGGAAATGTGGTGTGTCTTTCCGAGCACCAGGATCGTGAAGGCCAAGGGGAACAGCACGAGGCTTTGCACGTACTTCGCCATGATGAGCACAACAATGGCCCGCAAGGCGGCGGCGCCAATCATCATGTAACGATGGCCACCCTTGATTTGGTCCATGAACGGCCCGAGCAAGGGAGCGACGATGGCGAACGGCGCCATCGTAAGGAGCAGGTAGAGCGCCACCTGCCAGCGAGCGTCGTTTGGGTCGACGTTAAAAAACAGTGTTCCGGCAAGCGAAATCGAGACGAGGGCGTCGCCGCCTACCGCGAGTCCGTGGGTACGTGCCAGCCTGGCAAATGGGGGCACGGCAAAGGCTGCAGCCCCGATTGGGCGGTTACCTCGTCGCTTCGGCTGTTTCTGCCTCGCGTTGCTGGCCCGAGTTTGTTTGGGCGGTTGCTCAGTCACTGTCGTCGATACTACGGCAACATCGGCGAATGATCAGGCAGCCGCCGACACGAATTTGTAACCGACGCCCCTGATCGTCACGATGAGCTCAGGAGAACCAGGGTCAACCTCGACTTTGCGGCGCAACCGTTTGATGTGCACGTCGAGTGTTTTGGTGTCACCAACGTAGTCAGCACCCCACACCCGGTCGATCAACGTGTGGCGTTGCATAACTCGGCCCGCGTTCTGCATCAAGAAGTGCAGCAGCTCGAACTCCTTGAGCGGCAACGCAACGCGCTCACCGCGGACAGAGACTTCGTGACGCGCCGGGTCGATCTTTACGCCGCCTTCGACAAGCACGACCTCACGATTCTCTGGCTCACCGAGTGCTCGTTCTTCGCTCCGACGCAAAACTGCTCGCATACGGGCGACGAGTTCACGGACCCGATAGGGTTTCGTGACGTAGTCGTCGGCGCCCACCTCTAACCCGACCACGGTGTCGATTTCGCTCGACTTCGCCGTCACCATGATGACGGGCACACTCGAGATAGACCGGATTTCCCGGCACACGTCGACGCCCGAAATGCGGGGCAACATCAGGTCGAGCAGCACTATGTCTGGCTCTTCGGCTCGAAACAACGCAAGAGCCTGTGCCCCATCGGAGGCAGCGATAACGGTGAAGCCTTCAGCCTCCAGCCCGATGGTTAAGGCATCGACGTACGCCTCTTCATCTTCAACCAATAGCACTCTGGTCATGTTCTCCACCCGCTTAAGGTCATCGCAGGCTACCGCCCTATTGTCTGCCGGGGGAATCGAAGAGTGAACGTTGAGCCTTCGCCCTCGCGAGACTCGACGTGTATGTCGCCATGATGGTTCCGCACCACGTGACGCACGATCGAGAGCCCGAGTCCGGTGCCGCCGGTCTGCCTCGATCGAGCAGGGTCAACCCGATAGAAGCGTTCGAAAATCCGTTCTAGTTCGCTCTCGGGAATGCCAACGCCTCGGTCGGTGACGCTGAGTTCGACCGAGTCGCCGAGGGAGCGGGCTGCCAGCTGAATGGTCGACCCCGGCTCGGAGTATTTCGCTGCGTTGTCGACAAGATTGCCGACCGCCGAACTGAGCTGATTGCGATCACCAAAGATGGTGAGATTGTCGTTTGTCGCTTCGGTTTCAAGCGTGATGTTGTGCGAAACCGCAGATTGCGCAGCCCGTTCAGTGACATCAGCAAAGATGTCGCTGACGAGCACCGGCTCGAACGCACCTTCATCGCCTGACTCGAGCCGAGAAAGCGCCAGTAGGTCTTCGATTGTGTTTCCAAGTCGGAAGCTCTCCCTGTGGAGTCGCTCCGCGAGTCGAGCAACTACTTCGGGGTCACGGTTGGTTATGAGTGTTTCAGCGAGGACGCTGATGGCACCGACCGGGGTCCGAAGCTCATGCGACATGTTGGCTACGAAGTCGCGCCGCACCTGATTGAGACGGCTTCGCTCGGTGACGTCTTCGATCACCACGGTTGCGCCGACGGGCTCGTTGTCCGCCATTACCGGCAGACTCCGAAGTTCATAGCTTCGACGGGGAGGACCCCAGAAGTCAGACATTTCTTCGCCGCTATGCCCGGCGAGCGCCGTCTCGATGAGTTGCTGCATCTTGCTCTCGAGCAAGATGGACTCTTGGCTGTCGAACTGGTCGAGCTTCGCGAACTCATTACGGAAGAAGATCGTGCCTGTTCGGTCGGCGACGACAAGGCCAAGCGGCAACGTGGCGACCGCCCGTTCAAGCGCAGAGATTGCTTCGCTGGTGCGATCGCTCGCAGACGCGCCGAACTGTTCGCCATTGTCCGCCAGCCCTCTACGTTGTTGCAGAATCGACGGTCCCGCGCTGTTCTCTGACCGGCCCGCCTCGGGCAGCCAACCAGTTTCGATGTACGTCACCCGCTCACCGATATTGACGGCATGATCGCCAATGCGCTCGTAGTACCTGGCAACCAGAGCCAGTTGGACCGCGGCGCCGAGGTCGATCTCATTAGCAGCATGGGCCGCGAAGATCTCTTCGACCATGTCTCGATTCAACTGATCAAGTTCGTCGTCAATATCGCCGAGGGCTTCCGCAAGCGCTGCGTCTGACTGGGCATACGCGTCGAGCGAGAGCTTCAACAACTTGATGGCTTCGCGTGACATCGCGGTGATGACGTCACGGATCCTTGGGGTAATAGGTGCCCCATACATTCGTCGGCCCGCCTTACAAACGTTGACCATCAGATCGGCCGACCGCTCGAGCTCACCAACCAGCTTCTGCGTCGCAATAAGATTACGAAGCTCTTTCGCGATTGGCGCCTGGCGGACCATGATCGTATAGCTCGCCTGCTCAATATTGAGGCTCAGCTCATTGATGACCGCATCTTCGGCAATAAGGGCGTGAGCATCTTGAAGGCTGCCGTTCAGCAGCACATCGGTGCCCCTCGAAACCGTTTCGCAGACCATCGCACCTAGGCGAAGCAAATCGTTTCGAAGCGCCTCAAGCTCTTCGTGATACTTAATACGATGCTCGCTTGGCTTTACTCGCCTAGGCCTGTCGTTTGTGTTGCTCACCCAAAGCGTCCAGTGATGTAGTTCTCAGTCCGCTCGTCGGAGGGATTCGAGAAGATCGTTTCGGTCAAGTCTGCCTCGACCAGCAGGCCGGTCCGGCGGTCGTTGTCGCTGTCGACCTCGGCGGTGAAGAACGCGGTGTGGTCGCTCACTCTCGCTGCCTGCTGCATGTTGTGCGTCACGATGACGATTGTGTACTCCGACTTCAGTTCCTGCATCAAGTCTTCCACCTTGCCAGTAGCGATTGGGTCGAGGGCCGAGCACGGCTCATCCATTAAGAGCACTTCAGGATTTGTGGCGATGGCGCGGGCGATGCAGAGTCGCTGAGCCTGCCCGCCCGAAAGCCCCAACGCCGACTCAGTGAGCCGATCCTTGACCTCATCCCACAACGCAGCCTTGCGAAGCGAAGTCTCAACTATCTCATCGAAGCTGTGTTTGGAGGTTCCAGCGATCTTGGGGCCATAGGTGACGTTATCGAAGATTGACTTGGGGAAAGGATTCGGCTTCTGGAACACCATGCCGATCCGGCGACGAACCGCAACCGGGTCGACGCGAGGGTCATACAGATCGTGACCATCGAACGTCACCTCTCCTTCGACCCTGGCGGTAGGGATCAAATCGTTCATTCGATTCAAGCAACGCAGAACCGTTGACTTTCCGCAGCCCGATGGCCCAATCATGGCGGTGATCTCGTGCCTCGCAAAGTCGAGGTCGACATTCCTGACGGCGCGAAACTTGCCGTAGTAGACGGACAGGTCTCGTGTCTGCAGGATCGTGTCGGTCATCTCTAGGATCGACATGCTACGAACCTCGCTTCTTCTCAAATCGGGACCGCAGCACGATCGCCACAGTATTCAATAGCAAGACAAACACGACAAGAACCACAATCGCGGCCGCCGCATTGTCGACCTTAAAGCCCTCTTGAGGCTGCTTCGTCCAGGTCGTGATGACGATCGGCATAGCCGTGAATCGCTCCCGAAGCTGGCCGACGTCCCAGACCTCATACTTCGAACCGATTCGGCCCGTGACCGCGCCAACGAGAAGCAGCGGGGCGGCTTCGCCCGCAGCCCTCGCCAGTGACAGCAATGTGCCTGTCAATATTCCAGGAGCGGCATATGGCAAGACGTGGTCCTTTGTGACTTCCCACTTGGTTGCGCCAACGCCGTAGCCAGCTTCTCTCAAGTGCTGGGGTACCGACCGGAGCGCCTCTGCCGACGTGATGATTACGACAGGAAGTACGAGCGCCGCCAGAGTCAACCCGGCTGCTAGTGGGGTTGCCCCGCCGGTTACGAAGCCTCCTCCCCGTACGAAGATCGCGAGGCCGAGAATTCCGTAGACAACGGACGGCACACCGGCGAGGTTGCGAATGTTGAGATCGATGAACGACGTGATCCTTGATGGCTTTGCGTACTCCTCTAGATAGATCGCAGCGCTGATGCCGAGGGGAAAGGCGACAACAGCAGTGATCAGCGCCAGCCAAAACGTGCCAAGCATTCCTTGTTTGATGCCAGCGTCCTGATGCTCGGATCTAAGTCCTGAATTGAGGAAATCGGCAGGACGTTCCGACAATACGGTCCATCCGTCAGTGACAACCTGGTAGAGCAAGACCACCAGAATGAGCAATGCAAACAACAGCGAACCCAAAATGGCTGCGCTAAACAATGACCCCTTCAGGTCTCGTCGTGCGGTCAGATCATGCCTCAACTTGCGGTCGATGTTATTCGGCGCATCCATAACTAGTAGACCTCCCGAAAGCGTCGTACGAGTCGGCCAGCAAAGATGTTCAGGCCGAGCGTGATCACGAACAAGACCAGCCCTACGAAGAAGAGACTTTGGAACGTCGGACCGACTCCGGCGACATTGTCGGTGCCCGATGCAACCGAAGCCATCGCCGCTGTCATAGTCAGACTGCCGTCTCCTGGCGAAAGCGCTCTGGGGGCCGAGTCGGCAGCGCCGCCTGCGATGAACACGACCATGGTCTCGCCAATGGCCCGGGATGTCGCAATCACAAATGATGCAACTAGCCCTGAAACGGCAGCCGGTGTGACGACTCGAATCGTCGTCGTCATCTTGGTTGCCCCAAGCCCCGCTGAAGCTTCTCGGAGCGCTGCGGGCACCGATGCAAGTGCGTCTTCCGACACCGACGCAACCAATGGGATCGTTAGGATTCCCACGCCAATTCCCGCTGCGATCAAGTTCCCGGCGTTGTTCGCGTCGGGGATGATCGACTGGACAATGTTGGGGTTAATAAACCTCAGGGCGAAGTAGCCCAACACGACCGACGGGATACCAGCCAAGATCTCGAGCACCGGCTTCAGCACTCGCCGAACACCGGGCCGGGCGTACTCACTCAGGTACATCGCGGAGGCCATGCCGATTGGAACAGCCAGCAATAGCGCGATACCGGTCACCCAGAGCGAGGCCACCACGATGGTGAGCAGATCGAAGTGCCCTTGGCGGGGAATCCAGCCTGACGAGCTCAACAGCTCCCCAAAGTCAACCTCGGCTATGAACGAGCCCGCTTCGAACATAAGCGAGAAGACGATCAGACCCGAGAGCAAGATCGACACGTAGGCCGCTGCGGCGAGGGCACGACCGATGCGCCGCTCTTTGGCCTGCCGGCGAGAGTCCCCGAAGAGTGAGTTCGGTGTTACTTGGAGTCCCACGTTGCTCTCGTTTCCGCCTTGGCATCGTCGCTAAGGGAGACGTAGCCAGCCTTTGCGACGAGCGTGTCGAGGCCCACCGTCATGTAGTGATCAACAAAGGCCACGAGGCCTTCTTTCTCTGATGCCCTGGCCGAGTTCACATAGATGTAGAGCGAACGAGAAATCGGATACTCACCGCTAGCGATTGTCGCCGGGGTCGCCTCAATGCACTCGCCGTCGACCTCTTTGGCGATCGGAATGGTTCGCACACTTTCGGCGTTTTCGGCGGCAAACGCGAAACCAACCCAGCCGAATGCCGATTCGTCAGCGGCGATATTGGTGATGATTACGTTGTCGTCAGCGGCACTCGAGTAGTCGGTTCGGGTTGTGGCTGCGGCACTTTCCTCGATGGCACCGGATTCGAATCTGGTCTCGCCAATTTTCGCGACGACGATCTCGATAAACGAGTCATAGGTGCCAGACTCAGCGCCGGGTGCTGTGAGCAGTAGCTTTTTGTCAAGGAGCGCAGTAGCTGAGCCAAGCTCCGCTGCCACATTCGCCGCGTCGCTCCAGTTCTTGATGCCTTCAGCTTCTGGCCCAACAAGCGCATACAAGTCGGCGAAGTTGAGACACGCAATGTCGTTCTTTGGGTTGGCAAGAACAGCGATGCCGTCGATGCCGACCTTCAGCTCGATGTACTCGACGCCAGCGGCAGCGCATTGCGCAGCCTCGACATCCTTGATCCGGCGAGACGCATCCGAAATGTCAGACTCGCCGGCACAGAACTTCCTAAAGCCGTCACCCGTTCCTGGGCCTTCGACGTCAACGGCGACTGTGGAACCAGTGTCTTCGAAGCTCTCGGCAACTTTGATCGAAATCGGTTCGACAGTTGATGAGCCCGAGATAAAGACCCCGTCTTCTAACTGCGATCCACACGCCGCGATGAGTATTCCACCAACAGCAAACAGCGAAACAATCTTCGTCGCGGGACTCCACAAGAACACGGTGCGATGCCTCCTCTGCAGAACTAACCGATGAGTACACAGCGAACGATACGGAAGTGATCTACACAGCGACCCACGGCGAGCTGAACAGCAGATGAACAACGGACGTCAGCCCTCTGACCAGCACTAACGCTCGCCATATTGTTTCACTAAAGGCGCGAAAGCAGCTCGAGCCGTTCGGCGGGGGCCGGATGCCGCCTCATCATGCGGCGCATTCCAGATGGAGCAAGGTTGCCGCTCGAGCGCAAAGCCATCTCGGTGAGATCACGCATGTCGGGTCTGTCAACCAGCCGGCTCGCACTGATGTCGGCTTGTCGTTCGAAAGCCCGAGAAACCCAGCGATTCCCGGCGAACAACACCACACCAGTCAGAATGCCAGCAAACAGATTGAACCAAACGAATACTGCGGCCGTTGTGAGCCAAAGTACGACGATCAACAAGAGGAGTTTTCGACCGTGCCGCAATCGAATATGTGCGAGCTCGTGGGCAATGAGCCACTCACTGACTGGGGCTGGTTGCCGCAGAGTCGCTTCGTTGATCGACACCGTTGAACCAGATGAGCTTGCGTTGATCTCGTTTCCATGAACAACAACGAACTCAACTCCGACGAGGCCGAATCGCGCCGCCAACTCGTCAAGCCTCTGATCTCGTAGCGGCGACCCGGTAGACGAAACGGGAAGTTGAAGGCCGCTCCAGCCGCCTCTCGTTCGCGAGGCAAGAATGTCACTCGCCTCGAACCAACGTGTCGGTTCAGCCGGGGTCGGCCACCACATCGAAGGTCCTACTGGCATCGCCTTACTCTAGAGCGTCCTGCAGATCGCCAAGCAGGGCGACGTCGCGCTCGTAGGTCAGCTTCGACGCTGCCTTCTCTACCTTCACCCAACGGACCCTGTCGACTTCTTCGTTTGGTTCGAAGTCACCTTCGAGGAACCAGAGCGCCCAATAGCGAACTATCTTTGGTCGGCCTCGGCTGTCGATGTAGTGGGTAGGTGAGAGCTCGGCGCCGATCTGACCGGACACGTTCACTTCCTCTTTTACCTCACGAACCGCCGTCTCGAGGAACGATTCACCCTCGTCACATTTCCCTTTGGGGAACGACCAGTCGTCGTATTGTGGCCGATGAATGAGCAGGACCTTCAGATTGCCCTTCTTACTCAACCGCCAAACAACACAGCCCGCGGCGCGAATTAGTTCGTTAGTCTCGGGTGCCGTCATATGTCTACCTATCGGCAGAACTCGTTCTTCATGAAGTTGTACGCAGAAGTCGGTCGGCCAATATTGCGGCACCGACTGCGCCAGCGTCACCGATTCGCTTCGCCCGATGGAGCTCGCAGACATCGCGTCCGAAACCTCCGAAGCTCAGTGAACCTCTGATCTGGTCAAGAAATGGCTCGCCGAGCCGATCAATCAGACCGCCGCCGAAGACCACATGCTCAAGGTCGAGCATCGTTGCCGTATTGCCGACGATCTGAGCGAGTGCGTCGGCTGCGTCTTGGACGAGTTGCCGAGTGACGTCGCAGCCCTGCTCGACCGATTGAGCAACGTGTGACGACTTCATTCGACCACCGTTGACAAGGTCGTTGAGATAACTCGGCGTACCTGCCGCGTCGAGGCGTTCGACCTCTCGCTGGATACCGGACTTGCCTGCGTAGGCCTCGAGGTGGCCGTTGAGCCCGCACCCGCACGACCGACCGCCAGGGGTGACGGTGAGATGGCCGATTTCGCCTGCGTAGCCGCGGCGACCAGAGATCATTTCGCCATCAAGAATCAGGCCGCCGCCGACACCGGTGCCGACGAATACCGCGAGCAGATCCTTCTGTCCCTTGCCTGCGCCAACCGCAAACTCAGCTAACGCGCCGCAGTTGACATCATTGCCAACCGCAATTGGGCGATCAAGCGCCTTTTCTAAGATCGACCGCACATCGACTGGCTTGTCCCAGCCAACGATATTGGGACACCGGGTCACGACCCCATCGCTGGTGATCTGACCTGGGACACCAATACCGATCGCGTCGGCATCACCGTCAGGATCGAGCTCACGAACAAGGTCGATGACTTTGTCGAGCACGTCGTCGGTGCCGCCCTTTGGCGTAGACGCCTTAGCCCGGCCAGTCGCCGTTCCCGTTTTAGGGTCGACGAGTCTGGCCAGAATCTTTGTTCCGCCGAGGTCTACGCCGACAACGGTCATCGTTACTCTTCTTCGGACGCGTCGTTTTCGGCTGGGGCCTCGTCGGCGACCGCGTCGACTACGTCGTCAGCAGCAAGCTCTTCAGCAACAATCTCGACGACGGGCTCTGGCAGTGGTTCGAACTCGGGGATTGGGGTTACGGGCGGCGGTGTCCGGCTCTCGATCATGTCGTCACCGAGATCCCACTCGACCTTGATGAGTTCGCGCTCTGCATCGCGATTGACTCGCTCGCGGTTGCGGCGAAACTGCGGGTCGTGCTTCGGCAGAAGAAGGAGGCGGGCGTTGACGCGATGGCGGAACGCATCGACCGTGGGAACGTCTCCCCAGGTGGCACGGATCTCCCAGTGAGGAGACACGGGGCCAAGGTAAATGAGGATTGCGCCAGCTACGGGTGCGGCGTCTTCAAGCATTCCGACTTCAGACATACGGGTCAGGCTATCGCCGTCCCCCTCATTGAGCGACAAGTGCTCTGAACAGGCAAAACGTCATCTTCACCCAAAATACTTGTGATTCTTTTGGCCCAGAGGGAACCAAATCACCGTCTGCGACGTCTTTAGCGGCATGGACTCCAATTGGATGGCAACCGGAAACTGCAACAACCATCCGCCCGCTGTGTTTTTTCCCAGCGACGGCGTAGGTGTCGAAATCGCGAAAGAAATCTGCTCAAGCTGCCCTGTAAAGGAACCTTGCCTTGAGTACGCACTCAGCAATCGCGTCGACCATGGCGTTTGGGGGGCAACCTCAGAACGCCAACGCCGCCGAATCTTGAAAGCACGTCGGGCGGAACGACTCGAATCAGCCGTAGCAATAAACGCCTAGCGTTTCGGCTGTTTCACCGCTCATTCCGGAGCGAAAAACTGAATACTCGCAACTTGGCCCTGATGGCATGACCGTCCGGGCCATTTGCGCGTGCGGCGGTGAAGCCCCGTCGTGGCGGAGAAAAGCTTAAGAGTCGGGGAAGCCGACGCTCGTTGCGAGACCATTGGCCACATCGAGGGCGGTGTTCCACAAGCCTTCAGGTTCGTCTGGCAGATCGCCAAGCAGGTTCGCTACCTCGTCAGGCGTGAGACCAACCACAGTGACTACCGAGTTGGCGGCCTGCAGTACGACGATCTTTTCGTCTGGGTCTACCCACGCGGGGTAACCGTTAATCGTCGTTCGTCCCGACTCTGACATGCCACCCCAGGCCACACGACCCCGTTCGGCGAAGACCGAGACGGCTTCGTCTCCCTCGGCGTACAGAGCCTGAGTGAGGTCGTCAGAAGAGTAACTGGCAGCGCGGGCCCAACTGGAGGGAAGGGTGACTGGCGTTGTGGCGTCTTCGCTGTCAACCGCCTCGAACAGCGGCGACGACACGGTGCTGAGACCGCCTAGGAGGTTGGCCGACGACATCTCGTGCTGTTGGGTGATAGATGCCAGCTCGGGAACAACTTCATGCGGGCCAAACCACCCGGTAGCCAGGCTGGCGCCGACAACACCGATGGCCGCAACGGCGAAGCTGAGTCCTAGTCGTCCGGCGAATAGCGGCCGTCGATTCAACGCCTTCGCGATGAAGCCTTGCGGCGGCTCAATTGAAGGAAGCGAACCAAGCAGGTCCTGAATTTCTCGCTCCCAGGGTTCCTCGTCGGCCCGAAATTGGTCGATCACTCGTCTGAACCTCCTGCCGCCGCCGCAGTAAGTGCCGTTCGAAGGCGCCCACGACCACGATGGATTCGCGAGCGAACAGTGCCAATTGGTACGTCGAGCTGGCTGGCAATCTCTTCGTATGAGTAGCCGAGAACATCCTTCAGGACTACCGGCACTCGGAAGTCGACTGGAAGGTCTGCAAGCAATTGCTGCAAATCGTCTGGCAAATCGTGCTGGGCCAACTCGGCGTGGATGCCAGCGGAACCCTGGAGAACCCGATCGGGATCGTCTGGCAGTGGCGAAGTAGGACGTCGCTTCTGTTTGCGGACGCGATCGAGAAATGCGTTAGTGGTAATACGGCTCAGCCAACCCTCGAGGTTGCCTGGCTGGTACGTGGCTAGTCCTCGTCTCACTCGCAACAACACCTCTTGCACCAAATCCTGGGCATCGTGATGATTGCCCGCAAGTCGATACGCCAAGCTGTAAATAAAACGGCCGTGCGTGTGGGCGACTTCTTCCCACGAAGGGACTTCGGTCGCACGAGTTCGACGTCGGAGATTCTCAACCACCTAGTTCGAGCCTCGATGTCGTTGGAAACGCACGCTGCCCGGAGATGGTTCCCGAATCAGGCAGATTCGTCGTCGGCGTCTTCGCCGGCGCCTTCATCGAAGCCCTTTTTGAACTCTTTTTGGGCTTCGCCAATGCTCCGCGCCAGCTTCGGGAGCTTGGCCCCGCCGAACAGGACGAGGACGATGACGAGAATAATGATGAGTTCTGAACCACCGAGACCTGCAGGCATAACAAACAGCGTACAGCATTCGCGTTCAGCGCGTTGTTACCCCTATGGCGGGCCTCAGCCCACAGAGACCGCGGTTGCCGTCACTGCTGGAGTTGCTGCGATACCAGCGGCCTCTTGGCGGGCGAGGGCACGCTGGCGCCGGATGCGGCGCCGTTCACGCTCACTCATACCGCCCCAGATCCCGAACTTCTCGCCGTTGTTGAGTGCGTACTCGAGGCAATCCTCGCGAACGACACAACCTCGGCAGACTTCTTTCGCCTCTTTTGTTGATGCTCCCCGCTCGGGGAAGAACAAGTCTGGGTCAACGCCCAAACAGTTCGAGTACGCCTGCCAAGACGTGTCCAGCATCAATTGCTTCCGCCCGATGCGCATGTAGTCTCCTCCGCCCTGAGGCCCATGGCGGATAAATCGTCGATTGTTAGGGGCCGCAAGCGCCGACCGGAGCGGGGGCTCGGGAGGGCGCGAAAGTTCATTTGTAATTACAACACTGTGATCTTGCCGCCATATGGAAAGTTTTACAAGCGAAATGCACCACTGAATCGTAGTTTTCTGGTAGATCTTCGTTCGACCTGGTCTCTCAAGCGCGCGAAATCGTCATTACTACTGCCAAATTCACGACTCGCGGAGGGCTTAGGCCGAATGCCGTCGATTACCGATGAGCGACCGTTTGTGCTCGATGAAGTCGACAAGCACAAACTCACCGAGGTTCTGAGGCGTCGTATAGAACGCCCGACCACGATTGATTTCGGTCATTCGTTCGACGAATCCTCGCAGCCCTGCGTCGGGGTCGAGCATGAACGTATTGATTGTGATGCCAGCCTTGGTACAGCGAACAACCTCGGCGATTGTCTGGTTGATCGTTTCGCGCGCTGGCGGGTAGCTGAAGAACGGGGCGCCATTTGGCTCGAGGTGAGCGGTTGGCTCGCCGTCGGTAATCATGATGATCTGCTTGGTGCCAGACTCTTTTGCCAACATCTTTCGAGCGAGCATGAACGCATGCTGCATATTGGTGCCGTAAACGAACTCCCATGTGAGCTCAGGCAGCTCCGCTGGTTTGAACTCGTGAGCCATCTCGCTGAACGACACAAGCCCAAGATAGTCACGGGGGTATTGGCTGGAGATGAGCGCTTGTAGCGCCATCGCCACCTTCTTGGCCGGGAGGAAGTTGTCACGCATCGGCATCGACAGCGAAAGGTCGAGCATGAGCACCGTCGAACTCCTCACTTGGTGCTCGTTCTCGACAACCTCGAAGTCGTCCGGAGTCAGCTTGACCGGCGAACCCCCGCCGCTGCGACGAATGGCATTGCGAATCGTCTGGTTGATGTCGAGATCGAACGGATCGCCAAACTCGTATGGCTTCGTGGTGAAGTTGCGCTCGTGACCGACCCCAGACTTGGCGACGTCATGTTGGCCGATCTTGTCGTCGGCGAGCTTGTTGAAGAGCTCGCCAAGTGCCTGCTGCCCGAGTTGGCGAAGTCCCTTTGGTGTCAGCTCTAACTTGCCTTCCTTGCTATGGGCGAATCCGGCGTCTTCGAGCATCTTGGTGAGCTTGCTGATGCGCTCCATGCTTGCGGCGGCATCGTCACCGAGAAGTCTCTGCACGGCATCCATGTCGACCTCGGCGAGCTGGGCAGGCGACGACGACTGTTTGAGGAATTGCTCCAGCTGATCGAGCTGAGCCATGTCTTTCATCATCTGAGAGGCGTCGGCCATGCCGAGCGGATCGAAGCCGTCAAAGTTATAGCTCTGCTGCCATCCGGCGTCGGGAAACATCTGCTGGAGGTTTTGGCCAAGCCGATTCGCCTCGAAGTTGAGGTCCATGTCTTCCAACAACTGGTTGGAGAGGTCCATGAGCTGCTGCCGCTGCTCTGGTGTCATCGAGTTCATCATTGCTTGCATCGCCGCCATCTGAGCGGCCATGTTTTCGAGGAGTTCGTCGAGCGTCTCTGGGTTTTCAGGGAAGAAGTCGCCGTATTCCTCCATGAATTTCTCGAAGTCGGGCTCTTCTCCATTTGCTCGTTGTTCGAGCATGCGATTGAGCTCAGCCATCATGTCTTTCATGCGGGCGAGGTCTTCGGGCGACATGTCTTCCATGGCGCCAGCCATCTGGGAGAACTGTTGGTTGACCAGCTCGTTGCGCAATTTTTCGACAAGATCATCGAACTTCTGCTGAGCCTCGGCCGATTCGAAGTCGTAGTTCTGAAGGCCGCGTACCTTGCCGGCAAGATCGTCAGGCAGAAGGTCAAGGCTCATCTGCTTCATCGAAGCCGTCTCTTGAGCTAACTCGGCAGAACGTTGATCGGCTGCGTTCGAGCCTGGATCGGCAAGAGTCATGTCGGCTAACGACCTGCGGTCTTCTAGCCCTTGGCGCTCCAATCCGACGAGTTCGCTGAGCTCGTCGTTTATCTCGTCGTAGACACCGCCAAGGTTGTTGTTTTCGAGTCGCTCGGCCCGTTCTTGACGGAGCTGCTCCAACATCTCTCGCAAGCCTTGGACCCGGTCGCCGTTTTGGTCGTCGAACCCCTCCTGCATGAGCCTTCGCAGCGCGGCCTGTGGGTCGCCGTGGTAAAGCAGGTCGTCGGTTAACTGGCCGAGCACATCAAACGCGTCGAGCTCGAACCCTGTCTGTGTGCCGTCCCAGCGTGAGTAACGAAAGCGATTACCAACCATGCGATGACACTACAACGAAGTTAGCCGCAGGGCCGAGCCGCGGTCCCCGGCGTTACGCTCGTGCCAATGACGTATCGAGCACTGTTGATCGATTGGGCTGGCACTATCACCGGCCCGCTACAAGACATGATGCTGACGGCCGCTGCCGCACTTGAACTCTCGCCCGAAGAAATGTCAAAGGCGTTTGTCGGACTCGCAAGCTACGTCAGCAACGAAGAGTCGATCTTCCATCTTGCGGAGCGGGGTGAGGTACACGACGACGAGCTTCGGGCCTGGATCGACGGATTCGCCGCAGGAGCGGGGCGCCTCTTCGACCCGGCCCATCCCGGCATATTCAGCACGCCAGACCGGCCCGAGATGCTCGAACTGATGCGAGACGCTCAGGAGGCTGGCATAACCGTCGCCGTCGCCACCAACAACTTCGCGAGCGGTAACCAGATGCTCAACGATCGCTATATCGCAACGGGACTCGCCGACTGCATCGTGAACTCCGCGGATGTCGGTGTCCGTAAGCCAGAAGCGGCGTTCTTTGCGGCGTCACTCGCTGCGGCTGCCTGCACCGTCGACGAGGCCATCTTCTGCGACGACATGCAGCGAAATGTCGATGCTGCCGTTGCCTTTGGGCTTCGGTCGGTCCACGTGCAGGCTGATCCTGACAGCGCTATTGCCAAGATCCGTGACCTACTGGGCCTGTCCTGATGTTCACTGGTGCGGCGCTTACCTCGGCCGAGCTTGAGGGTGTTTCTGACAACGCCGACTGGTCTCGCTGGATCAGCAAGGGTCGAGCACCGACATCAAACGACGGCGCGGGTTTTCGCACAACATGGGACGAAGACCTCCGTCAACTTGCCAGTCTCGGCCTTCAGGAGATCATGCTGACCGCCGAATGGGCGAGGCTCCAGCCAGACGAAGATCGCTACGACCCCGCCGAGGTCGAGTTTCAACGCGGCGTGCTGCTTCGGGCGGTAGAGCTTGGATTGAAACCGTGGTTGTGTCTGGTCGATGGCACATTACCCGGTTGGTTTGCCGACAACGAAGGCGGGTTCAGCGACGACAGATCCCGCTCACTGCTTTGGCCCCGCCATATCGATTGGATCGGTGAGAACTTCGGCGATCTGGTCGCCGGGATCGTGCCGCAGAGAGAGCCAATCCTGCTCGCGCTTCGGCAGTTTCGCTATGCCACTGCTCCCCCTGGCTGGGCCGACACGAAGCGAGCGGCCAAGGCGGTTCGGGCCGCGGTTCTGGCTGACGGCGAGGCGTGGCGCATGCTAAAAGGCAGCGTCCCCGTTGCCACGTTCCAAACTGGCCGCATCGTCCACTGGGATGCCGACAATGTTAAAGCGCGCCCGGAAGCCAACTTGCTCGACGACTATCTGTGGCAGTCGTGGACGATCGCGCTCAGCGACGGCGAGCTTCCCGTGCCGGGAACGACGACTACGAGCGTCCCTCACCTTCGCGACGCGTTCGACCGGATCATCGTGCAGCTCCGACCCCCTTTGCGAATCGATGCCACGGGTGGTTGGCATGCCTTCGAACCGGACCGCCTAGTTGAGTTCCAGGGCGAGGCGCTCGCACGGGTGATGGGCGAAGCGGGCGAGCGCGAAGTAATCGCCGCCGCTGATCTCGCGCCGATCGACGACGACGAGTCGAAGCGCCTCGACTACCAGACCGCTCTCATGGCAACTGCGTCCGACGTTGGCGCGACGGGTTGGTGGCAAACGAGCGCCATCGACGGATGGCAGTGGGACAACGGCTTTGACGTGAAGCCCGGAGTCATCCGGTCAGACCGCACAGCAACGGCGGCAGCAGCACTGCTGGAGAGCTGACGACTGCTGCAACTAGCTCTTGCGGAAGAACAACTGGAGCTCGATGAGTGCGTTATCTTCGACAGACAGCACGACAGCTGCTGACGGCAGCCCTATGTCGTAGTCGGCGAGCAGCACAGGACCGAGTTGTCCGAAGACGATGATGGTGTCGCCTTTAACTAAGGCGGTGAGTTCGAGTGTCTCAGGGCGGGTGACACCGTGAATCGTGAAGTCACCGGTTGCGGACATTGTGATCTCCACGCCATCGGCTGGCACCGATCCAATGTCAATGGGCTCGGTGAGCACAAAGGATGCCTCGGGGAATTGGCCTGTCTCAATCGATTGACCACGCAGGGCCGATGTGCGACTGCTGCTATCGGTGATGAGTTGGGTCATGTCGACGAGGATGTCGACTGTCGTGATGGATGTGCCACTGATTTCGAGTGTTCCCGAGACACCGGGGCTCCGACCAATCACGGTTTTTGCGCCAACTCTCGCGAGTTCCTCGTTAATCCGGAATCCGGCGAACGTCGTATCGCACACATCGCTCAAGCACGCTTGGTCGAAGGTGCCGATCGATGTGTCGACCGTCCACGTTCCTTCGACGCCGTCTGAGGTGCTCGCTCCAGCGTCGTCGACCGCACCATCACGAGCAGCTGCTGCTGCTTCACTATTGACGTCTTCGGCCGAGGTGTCTCGTAGGACAACGAACCAGAGCGCTGCCGCGAGTACGACCGCGGCAACGACGGCGGCCAGCAAGAGCGGCCCTTTCCCTCGGCCCTGATTGAGTTCGGTATTGAGCTGATCCGTCATTGTCCCTCACATGTGATCGTTTGACGTCGCCCGATGGTAGGCCCCAAATGTTCAGGTTCAATGTTCAGGCACCAGGTACGGGGTACATAAACGTGGGCCGGCTGTCGTGCTCACCAGTCAAGGGTCGAAGGATCAAATCCAGCGGTGTCGATGGCTATTGCATCGGCGCTACCGCTCGCCAGCGAGCGGGCAGTCCGACCGAGCTGCGCCGATGGTATGAGCTCGTAGTCGGCTGCCAGAATGGCTCGAGCCCGGTCGAAGGCTGACGTCACCTCGCTCGATCGTCCGGCCTCGCTTAGTGCGGTGAAGAGCAAGACCCAGAGGGGCTCTCGGAGCGGATGCTCAATCGTGAGAGCTTCAAGATCCGCGATCATTGATTCTCCATGGCCTGCTCCGATCTCTGCCTCGATTAACGCTTGACGGGCCGCGAGATGCAATTCGCGGAGCCGGCGGATCTCCGGTTGAGCGAAGTCGAGATAGTAAGCGTCCATATATGGTTCACCACGCCACAGTGAGAGGATCGAGCGAAGCTCCGACGTAAATGACTGGGTGTGATCGCGCTGCAATCCTTCGCGGACTGCCGCGAACCGGATCTCGAACTCATGGGAGTCAACGCGCTCGGCAGCGAGAACGAGCGAGTACCCGGTCGATCGAGTCACGAGGTGTTTGGACGCTGAACCAGGTTCCTGACCCAGCTGGTTCCGAAGCCGGAAAATCGCTGTCTGGAGCGCATGCTCGGCAGATATCGGCTGCTGCCCTTCCCAGATGGCCTCGGCGAGGCGATCGGTCGACACGACTTCGTTGAGGTGCAAGACCAGCATGAGGAGAAGTTGGCAAAGACGCGGCGTGAGCTGGTGCTCTTCCTGGTCGTCATCCCAGACCCTGAGATCTCCGAGGACCGCAACGCGCATGTGGCCGCACCTCCCTCTAGGCGTTGACAGTAACTTCCCGTCGGCTCCAAGACAAGGGTGGTGAGTGGTTGGTGATCGGTTGGTGATGGAGCGGTGTCGACGCAGCGATCGCCCGGTGACCCATTGGAGACGACCCCGTGTGCAGTCCGTTCCACCATGGCTGGGCGCAGATTGCGTGATGGGGCACGGCCCCGTATGTCGCGGTGTTGAGGTTGCGGTTGCTCGGCCATCTGGCTCGTCCAGCAGATCTTCGTTTCGAAGCGACCTTGGCCCAGCGGCGACGTTCAACCGTCTCTGTCGTCACCATTAGATTGAGGGAAAAGACATGAAGAGACTACTTATTGCCGTGGCGGCCGCGGTCGCCTTGCTTGGCGCGTTTGCGTCACCAGTGAACGCGGCGAAAAACGACAACCAACAACTTCAGTGGTTCGATGACGGCGCTGAGGTAGGAGGGGGAGCACATACCTCCCTTCAGCGTTCGGCCGATTCAGTTAGCGTCGCAATCCACGCCCGCCAGCTACAGCCGGGCCACGCGTACACGGTGTGGTTGGCAATCTTCAACGACCCCGAACTATGCGTTGATGGATGTGGCGAGGGCGATCTTGGCAACGGTAATTCCTCGGTGATTTGGTCGGGTGCTGGGGGTGTCGCCAATGGAGGCGGAAACCTCAACGTGAGTAGCTACCTCACTGAAGGCAACCCTCAGGGCTACCAGCAGCTCCTGACGGATATTGGTGCGCCAGACGGCGGATTCATCGACGCTGAGGGCGCCGAGATTCACTTCGTCATTCGTGACCATGGTCCTGTCACTGGGGACCCAGATCAGCTGACAACCTACGAGGGTGACTGCAGCCCAGGCTCGTCGTTCGGGCTTGGTAGCGGAGCCTACGAGTGCATCGACGTGCAATTCTCAATTCACATGGCCTGACCAGTACCCGTCATTTCGGGCGCACGGGCGGGACGACTGCCCGTGCGCCCGAGTCCAGGTATCGGATACCTACGACATTTGGAAGGGTTCCCGTCTACCAGTATTCCTCGTAGTGGATGTTGCCCGGCTGCTTGCGGAGGTCGAGGGTCATGCCTCTTTCGGTGAGCAGTTGCACGACGCCGACCGTCTCGGGGAACGTACTCACGCCGTCAACCTCTTCAGGGAGCCCAATCATGGCCGGGTTGCCGCAGAGGAAGACGTGGCTGGTGACCGGGTCAACGGTGACACCAAGCTCTTTGCCAAACACATCGTCGGTGATGAGGTCTTGGATGTAGCGCTTTGGCACATCGGCCTCGCGAGTCGGCAACGGCAGATAGTGATAGTTCGAGTAGCGACGTTCGAGATCACGGTGCTGTTCGAGGTATCCAAGATCGGCCCATTGTCTGACGGTCACGGCCGAGATGATCGGGCCGGTATGCCCCTTGCGAAGCAGCTCAACCACCATTGCGTTGTGTGGCGCCTCGCCGGTTCCCGTTGAGAAGAACACGACGGTGGAGTCAGGGTTATCGACCGCGTTGAGCGTGTAGCGGCCCGCGACCTTTGGTCCGAGATAGACGCGATCACCAGGGCGCTTCAGCGCGAGCCGAGGCGTGAGCGCAGGCACGTTCTCGTCGGTTGGCTTAACCAAGACGATGTAGAACTCAAGCTCGTCAAGGCCGGCCTCATCGGTGAGGTAACGGTTCTCATCAAGCATCCGCGAGGAGATCGAGTACGAACGGCGAATGAGTTTGTCCCACTTCGCGTCGAGCCCTTTATCGACGGCATCGTCAATGCGAGCCTCCCAATTACCAAGACCGAGTGACGCGTATTGGCCCGGCAGGTAAGAGGTTTCGCCGTGGTCGGGCCGAACCCGAAGCACCCAAAGGTCGGAATGGGTCGGCTCGAAGTGAGTGATCGTGGCGTTGTAGTGCTCTTGGCGCAGCTCGGCGATGAAGCCGCCATGGCGCTGACGCTTTTCGGCGGAACTCGGCGCCGCTGGTAGATCAAGCTCGGGGAAGCACGCCTCGGCGATGGCGGTGCCAACCCTCCAACCAGGCACGGTTGGAGCGACGGAATCTTCGGTCGGCTCGCCGAGGAAGAACACCTTGCCACTCTCGATCGCAGCCGGTGTTGCCCCCACGTCGGCCGGGCCAAGGTTGGTTCGGCCCGATGCAAACACCACATGATCAAACTGAAGGTCGGGGGTACGACGATCGTTGAAGTACGCCATTGGGAAGCCGTCGGCCTCCCCGATCTGGTCAGGGGCGGATCGGTAGAGCAGGGTCGCTCGCCGCTCACGCTCAAGCCGTCGCAGGATCGCCTCAGCCGCCGGTGAAAGCCTGGTCGGGTCGAGGCCAGCACCAGCGAGAACGACACGCGCTCCCCCGGCAGCAATGGTTGCGGTGAATTCGACCGCGTGGTCGGTATGGCCAACAACGAGAACGTCTTCATCCCCGTGGGTATCGCAGCGATCAATATGGATGCGCGGACTATCGATGACCGGAATCGTCGGCTTCCAGTTTGGATCGGAGCGTCGCGTCGCCACAAGAGTGGCGCGGGTGCGGTAGGTCTGCTTATTGGACGTAACGACGAGGACATCACCATCGA
>RCMY010000622.1_pt1 | contig 33532 bp, 32 predicted proteins | sample 2041341 | NCBI WGS metagenome assembly RCMY01 (sample SAMN09708234, study PRJNA481090) | Marine sediment metagenome, whole genome shotgun sequencing project. | reverse complement strand
GAGCTCAACGATGCCGAGAGCGAGAGTGCACTGCAGGCCAGGGTGCTGCTCGACAACTCCAAGGTCATCGTCCCGGCGATCACGACGTACTTGAACATGGGTGTCGACGTGCCGACCCCGGGTGTGCGGACCGGGTTGACCAACGACGTCTACCTGACGCTCGAACAGGGTTCGCAGCCGGGTGACACCGAGGTGACGATCCAAGCGTTCGTCCGGCCGATGATCCTGTGGCTGTGGATCGGTGGCCTGGTCATGGCGATCGGCACGTTGCTGTCCGCGTTCCCCGGTTCGCGTCGTCGACGTGCGATCGACCCGGTCTCGGCTCCGATCAGCGGTGTGGCGCGGGAGCCCCGAGCTGCGGGCGTTCCTGATGCTCCAGACCCCGAAGTAACGCAGGCTGACGACGAGCCGGAACCCGAACCAGCGGAAGTCACGGTATGACCGACCTCGACAGCAGCGAGCCCGCGGCCGAATCCGTCGACGGCCCGCGCTCGCGCCCCGTCGCCCCGTGGATCGCACTCGTCATCGCCGTGGTGCTGACCGGGTTGTTCGTCGTCCTCGTCGGAGCGGACTCGAACGGCGGCGATCAGAGTGCCGACTCACCGCTCCTCGGTCGACCGGCCCCCGAAGCCGTGGGCACACTGCTCGACGGAAGCCGTTTCGATCTCTCGCAACGCAAGGGCAGCTGGGTCATCCTCAACTTCTTTCGTGCCGACTGCCAGCCGTGCATCGCCGAGCATCCCGACCTGGTCGAGTTCACGACCCAGCAGGCCGAGCTGGGGAGTCAAGGCGCCGAGTTCTACTCGATCGTCGTGAACGACACTCGGGAAGACGTCGAGGAGTTCTTCACCGAGCGCGGTGGAGATTGGTCAGTCGTCCTCGACCACGAGCAGATCGATGTCGCCTTCGGCGTCGCCCTCGTTCCCGAGACCTGGATCATCGACCCGAGCGGCGTCGTCCAGGTGCGGGTGATCTCACGCGTGTCGCTCGAGACGTTGAACGTGACGATGCAGCAACTACGCGAGCAGTATGCAGGATGAGTGAGATGAACGACCGGATCAAGCGGTGGCCGGGTTGGGTCGTCCTGCTCGTCGTCGTCGTGTCTGCACTTGCCGTGGGGTCGACCCGCGACTCGGGTCCGCAGACCCAGGACGAGCGCATCCAGGTGATCGCCAAGCGTGTTGCCTGTCCGGTCTGCGACGGCGAGAGCGTCGCCGAATCTCGCAACAACGCAGCGCGAGCGATTCGCACCGAGATCACGACACAGGTCCGCACCACACAACTGACCGACGATCAGATCATCGCCGGCCTCGAAGACAGCTACGGCACCGACATCCTCCTCGTGCCACGGGCGACGGGCTTCGATGCACTGATCTGGGTGCTGCCGACGATGGCCTTCGTCTGCGGTGTGGCCGGCCTCGCTGTCGCGTTCCGTCGCTGGAAACTCCAGGCGGCGGGCACCGCCGGGGTGACACAGGCCGACCGTGACATCGTGGCGGCGGCCCAACGCGGCGACGACTCGTGAACGAGGATCCGGCAACGCCCGACTCCGAGCCAAGAACCGAGCCCGAGTCCGAGGCGGTGACGGCGCGGCAGAGTGGCGCCCATCTGGACCGTCTCGCCGAACTGGAAGAGGAACGTCGTTTCTTGTTCCGATCGCTCGACGATCTCGAACGTGAGCACGACGCCGGCGATGTCGACGACACCGACTACGAGACGCTGAAAGACGGGTACACGGTCCGGGCGGCGGGAGTGCTGCGCGAGATCGAGTCCGGCCGTTCCCGGCTGGCACCGAAGCCCCCACGACGATGGGGTCGCCTGATCGGCGTCACCGCCGGAGTGCTCGCTCTCGCCGTCGGTATCGGCTTCGTGCTGGCCAGCGCATTCGGCGAGCGGGGTGCCGGCGACGAGATCACCGGCTTCAACCCGGGCAACGATGCCCGCGTCGTGCTCGCATCGGCTCGCGACGCCTCGAACACCGGCGACTTCGCACTGGCGAATGCGTTGTTCGGCCGAGTCGTCCAGATGGAACGCGAACGCGGCGTCGACAACGTCGAGGCGATCACCTACTTCGGCTGGACGCTGGCGCTGCAGGCACGACGTGAGAGTGAGGACGTCGCGACCGATGACCGGATCGACGCAGCACGGTTGGCGCTGAGCCAGGCGATCCAGATCGACCCCGACTATGCGGACCCGAACTGCTTCCTCGCGATCATCGAATACGCGTTCCTCGGCAATGCCGACGCAGCATTGCCGTACGTCGAGGTGTGTGAGTCGAGCAATCCGCCTGCGGACATCGCCGACCTGATCGGTGGCTTCGCCGACGAGATCCGCGCCGCTACTTCTTGACGGACTTGGCGGACAGGGTCGGCGGCGGCCAGACCTTGCCCTTGGTGATGCGGTCACCCTTGCGTTTCAGGACCCACACACCGGCCTTGCCCCAGTCCGGCGGCGTCTCCACCTGCATGCCGCGCCGCACCAGGGCATTGATGACGGCCGGGATGATGTCGCCATGACTGCACAGCACGGCGCCGTCGTCGACTTCGTTGAGCAGATCCAGTACCGGCTCGAACGGCTCGTGTTCGAACAGACGCCGCTCCGGCTGGACCTCGAGCCCGACACGCTTGCCGAGCGGCTCGAGGGTCTGCATACACCGCACGTACGGGCTGGAGTACAGCGCCGAGACGCCCTTCTTGGCAAGCCGTCTGCCGATTGCCTCGGACTGCTTCCACCCGGTCTTGCTGAGTGGACGGTCGACGTCATCGCCGTCCCAGACCCGCCGCTCACCTGCCTTGGCGTGCCGTACGAGATAGATGACTGCTGAGCGTCCCACCGGTTCAGCTGCCTAGCGTTCGCCGGTCAGCGTCTGGTGACGGGCTGTCAGTTGGCGCACGAAGAGGATCCACGCAGCTGCGGCGAGCAGGCCGATCACGGACCCGATGATCGTGAGCGCCGAGCTGGTGTCGAGCAGGTTCTCGGCGACGGCCTCGGCGCTCGTGTCGCCGAAGTTGCCGAACATGCTGTCAGCGGAGAGGAAGAGCGCGATGAGCGGCCAGATGCCGAAGGCCAGCCACCAGACGAAGAGGACGGGGTTCTCCGATTTGCCGCCGTTGCCGGCATCGGTCCGAGGATTCGCAGCCTGCCCGGGAACGGCGGAGGTCGTCGACTTGGACCACTGCTCGCGCAACATCAGCATCGGGATGATGTAGAGGACCGCTGGCGGCAGGAACCATCCGAAGATGGCGAACAGCGGGTGCCACGTGGTGTTCATGCCGAACGCCCGCAGGTTGCTGGCGATCCGGTACATCCAGATCATGACGAGCACCATGGCGGCGATCGTGGCGACACCGGCGAGGGCGGAGAACGCTGACGACGACACGAGTTGATCGTTGAACTCGGTGTCGGAGATGCGTCCTGCGAGGAGGTCTTCGGCGTTCGACCGCAGACCCGCGGTCAGAAAGGCGTTGAGGAGTCCGCCGAGGCCGGCGATGCCGACCACGATCATGATCGCCACCGACAGACCCTTGACGCGCCGAACGTTCACGGTCGGCGTCGGGGCGCTGCCGTAGGCCACGTAACCGGGAGGCGGCGCCATGTTGCCGGGAGGTGGAGGTGGAACCATGCCGCCCGCCGGCGGGGGCGGAGGCTGCTGCCCTGGGGGCGGAGGAGGCTGCTGCCCCGGTGGTGGGGGAGGAATGTCGCTCACCGTGCCAAGTTATCCGCGAGTGTTGGGCCTATCACCAGGGGCTGTTCGGTTGGACCGCTTCTCAGCCCTTTGCTTCGGACCAGGCGCGGATCACGCTGGTGTCGCTGACGAAGCGGACCGGCTGCACGCCGAGCTGATTCGTCGGTGCCCAGCGATGGGCGGCCTCTTGGAGGCACCGATCCAGCAACGCTGCAGCATCAGCGGCGTTCGCTGCCGGAACGTGGATCAGCAACTCGTCGTGCAGGCACAGAACGATGCGTGCGTCGAGGCTCGCCGATCGGGCACGCATGAGGACGGCCCACATCTTGAAGAACTCGGCAGCGGCGCCCTGGACCAACGCGTTGCGCCCGTAGCGGCCGCGGGCCGCGGCCCGGGAACGTGCGTCGCGGTCGCTCATTTCGTTGGCGTTGGTGCTGCTCATCCGGACCAGTCGGCCGCCGTGGGTGCGGAGGTCGTTGCCGCCCTGTGCGGACCGGTCGGCATCAGCGAGGTAGCCCATCGCCACCGGGTATTCGCGTTCGAGCCCGCGGAGCGCTTCGGCGCCCTTGCCGGTCGTCTGGCCGTACATCGCTCCGAGCACGGCGACCTTCGCGATCTCACGCTCGACCCGCAGCTGCTCGGCGACCGGTGCGTACATGTCGTCGGCCTGGGTGGCAGCGGCCAGCTTGGCGTCACCGGACACCGCGGCGAGAATGCGCGGCTCGATCTGGCCGAGGTCGGCGCGCACGAATGCGTACCCGGGTTCGGCGGTGATCGCAGGTCTGAGTTCGGACGGCATGTTGTGGAGGCCGGCGGTCGCCGTCATGCGGCCGGCCGCCCCGTCGGACCCGGACCACGAACCGCGGAGTCGACCGTCGTCGCCGACGTGGTCGTCGATCCAGGTGAACCCGAAGGTGGTCAGAATGCGCTCGGCCCGCCGCCACCGCAGGAGTGGTTCGATGATCGGGTGCGCATCGCGGAGTGATTCCAGGCGCCAGGCACGAGTGTCCGGCACTTCGATGCCGACGCGTCGGAGCAGCGATTTGACCTGGTCGGGGCTGCGCAGGTCGAAGGTCGTCCCCGGCGGGAGATACTGCAGGACTTCGGCGTCGCGTCGTGCCAGTTCGGCCGCAGCCTCGCCGGCGTTGCTGGGGCGGGGGCCGACGAACCCGGCGATGATCGCTTCGGCGATCTCGATGTCGACGGGGAGGCCGTCCATTTCGAGTTCGGCACACAGCAGGTCCGCAGCGGACTCGGACAGCACCGTCGAGCGCAGGGCCGGCCGACCGGTGACCGTGGCGATCGCTGGTTCCTGGAGCTGTTGGACATCGAGCGCAAGCCGGGCCCACGTCGCCGTCCGCTGATCCGTCGTCGCCCATTCGCCTTCGACCCATTCCGGCCGGAGGTGGCCGTCGGGGCCGACGGGCTGTTCGGGGTCGCCGCTGTCGATGGCTTGGCTGAACAGGTCGACCGGCATCCGTCGGGGGATGGTGCTCGCATCGAGATCGTGGAGGTGGGCCCAGATCTGTTCGGGCCCGGAGCGCCATCCGCCGACCAGCAGACGATGTGCTGCGGACAGGTCCCAGCAGCGCGCCGGCCGGACCCCCCACTGCGCGAGTCGGAGCGCCGTCCGGTTCGACCACCAGACCCAGCGCGGGGTGACCTCGGCTTCGAGTCGGGTGATGAACGCGGCGGCTCGATCCAGGTCGAGGACGAGGTCATCGTGGCCGTCGACGGCGAGTGCAGCCGAAGTGTCGCCGATCGCGAGAGCGACGAATGCGCCAGCCTGCAGACCCGTCAAGCCACTGGATTCTGCTCCCTCCGTGCCCACGGCGATCATCATGACACCTCGTCCTCACCCTCACCACGACCGCTGCAGGGTTGCCGCTCCGGAAACCGATTGGCCGGGATGCTCCAGTTTCTTGCGAAGTTCTGACGGTCGTCGGTAAGAGTGGGACGATGTCGGAGGATGGCGGTGCTGACGGAGTCGTACTCGTCGTCGATGACGACGAGGGGATCCGTGAAGCCTTGGACATGGCCCTCTCGTACGAGGGGTACGAGGTCCGGCTCGCAAGCAACGGTGCCGTGGCGCTCGGCGTGCTGGCCGAAGGCGGGATCGATGTCGTGATCGCCGATGTGATGATGCCGCACGTCGACGGGCTGTCCCTGTGTCGAACCTTGCGTCAACGACGCGACCAGACGCCGATTCTGGTCCTCACCGCACGCTCAGAGGTGACCGATCGCGTCGCAGGGCTCGACGCGGGAGCCGACGACTACCTGGCCAAGCCCTTCGCGATCGATGAACTCCTCGCCCGGGTCCGCGCACTGTTCAGGCGATTCCGTCCGGACGACAGCGATCAACCGCTCGTGGTCGGCGACCTCACGCTCGACCCGCAGTCCCGGCTTGCAACCCGAGCCGGACGGGTCTTCGAGCTGACGAAGACCGAGTACGCACTCCTCGACTTGATGATGCGCCATCCGAAGATCGTGCTCGAGCGCACGGTGATCTACGACCGCATCTGGGGCGTCGACCTCAGCGCGACCTCGCGGTCACTCGACGTCTACGTCAGCTACCTCCGTCAGAAGACCGAAGAGGGCGGCGAACCGCGTCTCATCCACACGGTGCGTGGCACCGGTTTCGTGATCGACTCGACTCGGTGATGCGCAGGTGAGGCTGCGCTACCAACTCGCGATCACGATGTCGCTGCTGGCCCTGATGGTCAGCACCGCGATGGGGGTGCTGTCGTACACCGCCACCCGGAACGAAGCGATCGCTGCGGTCGACAACTTCCTCGACCGGCGAGTCGGTCGTTCCGATGAACCCATCCGGCCGGAGTCTCGGGACTTGCCCCGCTTCGATGATGAAGTCTTCGACGCGGCCGATCCAGCCGACGGTCGGCAGGCTGGCGCACCCATTGTCGACGACGACTCCATCGTGACGGTGATCGACGCCGACGGAGCGCTGATCTTGACGTCGAACCCGGATGTTGCATTGCCGACGCCCGCCGAGTTCTCGGCCGACCCCGAGATCAGCACGGTCACGGTGGACGGTGAGCGGTATCGACTGCGGACCGAGACGATCGCTGACGGATGGACGATCTTGCACGCTCGTTCACTTGCCGAAACCGACTCGACGCTGGCTGCAGTGCGCGAACAGTTGACGGTCATCGGCCTCGTCATCACGTTGCTGGGCGCGGCACTGGGATGGTTGGCGGCGGGCCGACTCGCGCGCCCCTTGCGGCGCCTCTCGGGTGCAGCTCACCACGTCGCTGTGACCGGAGACCTCGACACCGAACTCGACACGACTGCGAGCGGCGAGGTCGGTGACGTCGCCAGCAGTTTCGGAACGATGCTCGACGCGCTGCGTCGATCCCGTGATCAGCAGCAGCAACTGATCATCGACGCCGGTCACGAGATCAAGACGCCGCTCACCACGCTGCGGGCGAATGCCGAGTTGCTCTCCTCCGGCAAGCTCTCGCCGGAACATCAGGCGCGGGCGCTCGACCGGATCGGTTCCGAAGTCGACGAACTCGCCAAGCTCACGTCAGAACTCCTGGAACTCGCCCGCGACACGCCGGACGGTGATCCGATGTCCCCGGTCGACATCGTCGACCTCGCCCACATCGCGGCGGCACGCGCTGCCGATCGGTTCGACCGAGTGGTGGACGTCGTCGGAGCATCGTTGATCGTCGTCGGCCGAGCAGCGTCAATCGATCGCGCAATCACCAACCTGCTCGGGAATGCAGTCAAGTTCTCGGCGCCCGGGTCGACCATCCGGATCGACGTCACTGACACTGCACGGGTCGGCGACGCGGTCGACAGCTCGCACGGTTCGATCCTGGTGACCGATCACGGGACCGGAATCAGCGACACCGACCGGAATCACGTGTTCGAACGCTTCTACCGTTCGCCGGATGCACGGACTCTTCCCGGATCAGGTCTCGGCCTCGCCATCGTGGCGGCGGCTGCCGCAGAGCATGGCGGTGAGGCGTTCGTCGCGCCGAGCAATGTCGGTGCGTCCGTGGGGTTCACGTTCCTGCTCGCCCGGGAGTCTGACGAACCTCGCACGGTTCTCTGACAAACCTCTGATGGTTCGGCGTGACGGTGGGGGTCATGCAGATCTTCCCCACCCCCGGTTCCACGGCCGTGCGCCCCTCCGGCCGCGCCCACTGGCTCCTCGCCGTCCCCGTGCTCACCGCGTTGACCTTGTCGGCGTGCGGCGGGGAGACGTCGGCGACCGACGCTTCGTCTGACGTTGCGTCGGCCAACGAGGTCGCCAGCCTCGATGACAGCGCGGCGCTGCCTGACGTCGAGGATGCCGCATCGACGCTCGATGCCGACGAGGCGGCGTTGGAGTTCTCGGCGTGCCTGCGCGAGCAGGGCCTCGACGTGGCCGACATCGGCGTCGACGCCGACGGCAACGTCCAGGTGCGCGACGCGCTCGACAGCGTTGATCGCACGGACGGCTCGTTCCGCGAGGCGATGGACGCGTGTGCGGACATCATCGCCGATGTCGGCTTCGGTGGCGGCGGTCGCGGACCAGGCGGCGGCGTGCAGGACAACGCCGAGATCCAGGACGCCCTGGTCGAGCTGACCGACTGCATGCGCGACCAGGGCTTCGACGAGGCAACCGAACTGACGCTCGGCCAGCCGGGCGGTGGTCAGGCCCCCGACGGCGAGGCAGCCGGCGGACCTCCCGCCGATGGCCAACGCGGTCAAGGTGAGGGGCAGGGTCCGGGACAGGGCGGCCAAACTGCTCGCTTCATCACACAGATGGGACTCGATCCTGAGGACCCCGCGGTCGTGGAGGCCATGGACATCTGCGCACCGATCATCACCGATGCGTTCACCGCTGCCGGCGTCGGCCAGGCCGGAGGCAACTGATGAGTCGCGACGGAACGGTCGACACGCTCGCTGCATCGAATGATTTTCGCCTCGAAAGAGCGGAGCACGGTGCGCCGACGGAGCACGACCACGCTTCGACCGACGGTGAGACCCTGACGGGCCGCTCTGTGGGAAGCGATGACGACATCAGAGCGACACTCGGAGCCGGCCGGAAGCGGCGGCGGTGGCCGTGGCTCATCGTCGGGGTCGCTGTCGGCGTGGGAGGCACCATTGCTGCCTCCGAGTTCTTGACCACCGACGACGGAACGAGCGAGGCGTCGTCCACCACGACGGTGGCCCTCAGCACTGCCACGGTCATCTCTCAGGATCTCGTCGACTCGGTCGAGTACGAGGCCGACCTCGGACGCGGCACTGCCCAGGCACTGCTCGCCGGCGCAGACGGCACGGTCACGTCGATCGTTGCCGTCGGCGACCAGCTCGATCGGGGCACGGTCATCGCGACCGTCGATGCGCAACCGGTCGTGGCGATGTACGGCACACAACCGTTCTGGCGCGACCTCGAATCGGGCGACGACGGCGTCGACGTCGCCCAGCTCGAGGCGAACCTCGCCGCCCTCGGCTTCGACGCCGACGGTGACATGACCGTGGACCGCAACTACACCGCGGCGACCTCGGAGGCAGTGGAGGCGTGGGAGGAATCGCTCGGTCTGGAAGCGTCCGGCGATGTCCCGCTGGGTCGTGCCGTCGTGATCGGCGGACCCTCGGTCGTGTCCGAGGCATCGACCGTCGGAAGCGACGCTCGGGCCGGACAGCAACTCGTGCTCGTCGAGCCCGAAGCAACGGCGATCGACCTCAGGATCGACGGCGCTGCACTCGACGACGATGTGGTGCTGACGAGTCCGGCGCCGGTCGGAACGCCGATCGAACAGGGGACGACGCTCGCCCTGCTCGACGGCAACGTCGTCCAGGCCGTGACCGAGTTGTCGACGGTGTCACAACCCATTCTCGAGGCCATCGCCGCCGAGGACACCGAGCGACTCGAGAACCTGCTCGTGTTCTTCGGTTTCGATCCGACTGCCGCGATCGTCGTCGACGACGAGGCGGATCTCGCGACTGTCGCGGCACTCGTTGCCTGGCAGGAATCGATCGGTCTGCAACCCACCGGTCAGGGAGCAGCGGCGTACTACGTCGAGGCTCCGGCCGGGCTCACTGTCTCGGCGGTCCACGCCACAGACGATGCCGAGTTGGCCGGCGGCGCGCTGGTCGCCACCGCGACTGCACCGACCCTGGTCGTCACGTTGGAGGTCGTCGTCGACGAGATCGACGACTTCACGCTCGGACAGACCGTCGATGTCGAGCTCGCTGACGAATCGGTGCTCACCGGTCACGTCGCAGTGATCGCCGATGTCGCCACCGAGGCCGCAACGGTCGATGCGATCCCGACCGTCGCCGTCGCCATCACGTTGGACGATGTGCTCGCAGACGTGGTGCTCGGACCGGTCACCGTGCGGATCGAGACCGGTCGTGTGAGCGATGCCGTGCTCGTGCCCACCCGTGCGCTCGTCAGCCTCCAAGAGGGCGGCTTCGCCGTCTCCGTGCGGCGCGCCGACGGGACCGACCAACTCGTCGGCATCGAACTCGGCGCCTTCGACGACGGGTTGGCCGAAGTGCTCAGCGGCGACGTGTCACCCGGCGACGACGTGGTGGTCCCGTCATGAGCGACATCGCCGACAACCGCGCCGATCGCGCCGTCCGGCGTCCGGCATTGGAACTCATCGACGTCGTCAAGGAGTACCCGGGGATCCCTCCGGTCCGTGCGCTCGACGGTGTCTCCCTGCGGGTCGACGCAGGTGAACTGGTCGCCATCGTCGGCCCGTCCGGCTCGGGCAAGTCGACGATGTTGCAGGTGATGGGCACACTCGATCGGCCCACCTCGGGCACCGTGAAGATCGACGGCATCGAACTCTCGACGCTGAGCGACCGCAAGCTGTCAGCGGCGCGCGCCCGTCTCATCGGGTTCGTGTTTCAACAGTTCTTCCTCCTCGATGGAGCGACCGCTGTGGAGAACGTGTCGAACGGGCTGCTCTACTCGGGTACACCGAAGCGCGAGCGGCTGTTCCAGGCCGCGAAGGCACTCGACCGTGTCGGCCTGAACCACCGCCTGCACCACAACCCCAACGAACTCTCCGGTGGCGAACGTCAACGAGTGGCGATCGCGCGAGCCCTCGTCCACGACCCCGCGATCGTCCTGGCCGACGAGCCCACGGGCAACCTCGATTCGAAGTCGAGCGAGTCCGTCGTGGCGCTGTTGCGCGATCTGCACGCCGACGGCCGCACCATCGTGGTCATCACCCACGACCGCGATCTCGCCGCCAGCCTGCCCCGCCAGGTCAGCGTCCGCGACGGCCGGCTGGACGAATCCGCAGCGCAGCTCGTCGGAGCCCCGTCATGAAGTGTCCCACACGTCAGCCGAGCGGCAACGACAACGACAACGACAACGACGACGAGGAGGTCAACGGTGCTGCCACCCGACGGCTCTCACCGAGCCGCCTGCGCGCGACTGACGTGCTCGGCGTCGCTGCTGGTGGTCTCGGTGGCCGAAAACTGCGCACCGCGCTGTCGGCCCTCGGCATCACCATCGGCATCGCTGCGATGGTCGGCGTGCTCGGCCTGTCCGAGTCGAGCCGTGCCGACCTGGCCCAGGAGATCGAAGCGCTCGGAACCAACCTGCTCACCGTCGAACCGTCGACCGGATTCGGCGGCGGAGACGGCACCCTGCCGGAGGAGACCGTCGCAAAGATCAGTCGCATCGGTCCGGTCGATCTGGTGGCCGACGTCGTCACGCTCGATGCTGCACCACTCCGCAACGACCTGGTGAGCAGCAACGAGACCGGAGCCATCGATGCGATGGCCGCTGATCTGGATCTCCTCGACACGCTCAAGGGCAGCGTTGCGGAGGGAGCGTGGCTCACCGAAGCGACCGCCGCGACGTCCAACGTCGTGCTGGGCGCCGTGGCAGCCGAACGTTTCGGCATCGTCGCCGTCGAGGAGGGCACGCAGCTCTACCTCGGTGGGGAGTGGTTCACGATCGTCGGCGTGCTCGACGAGTTCCCGCTGTCGCCCGACCTCGACCGGGCCGTGTTCATCGGCAAGGCGGCCGCGACCACCGTCTTCGAGGCAGATCTGAATCCGAGCGTGATCTACGTTCGGACGACACCGGAACAGATCGATGCGGTCCGCGGTGTCCTGCCGTCGACAGCTGACCCCGAGAGCCCCGACGAGGTGTCCGTCTCACGGCCCACCGACGTGCTCGAGGCGCAGCAGGCTGCCGACAACGCGTTCACCTCGCTGTTCCTCGGGCTGGGCGCCGTCGCTCTCCTCGTCGGCGGCATCGGCATCGCGAACGTCATGGTGATCGCGGTGATCGAGCGACGTAACGAGATCGGGCTCCGGCGAGCACTCGGAGCGACACGCGCCCACGTCCGCCGACAGTTCCTGACCGAGTCGCTGATGTTGTCCGCCCTCGGCGGCGCCGCCGGCGTCGCGCTGGGAGTTGCCGTCACCTACGGCTACGCGACCTATGAGGGCTGGACCGTCGTCATTCCGCAGATCGCTGTCATCGGAGGCTTCTCCGCAGCGATCGCCATCGGCGTCATCGCCGGCCTGTACCCCGCAATGCGAGCAGCGCGCCTCGCACCGACCGAAGCCCTGAGGGCATGACCATGCAACGAGTCCGCCACATCCGATCTGTTGCCACATTCGGCATCGGCGCAGTCGCCGTCTCGGCGCTCGTCGCCGCGACCTTGTTCGTCGTCGACGTCGGCAGTACCACTGCGGCAGAGGATGCCCCGATCGACTACTCCACGGTCGAAGTGCAGCAGCGCGACCTCACGGTCGACCACGAGACCGTCGGCTCGATCGAACCGCTGAACGCGATCGACATCATGTCGCCGGTCAGCGGCACGGTGCTCTCGACACTTCTCCCCGGCGCGACCGTCTCGTCAGGAATGATCATCGCGATGGTCGACGACCAAGTGGTCGTTGCAATCGACGGTGCGACTCCGATGTATCGAGATCTGACGGTCGGTGACGAAGGCGCTGACGTCGCGCAACTCGAGGTCGCGCTCGTCGGTTTCGGCCTCGACCCGGACGCCGATGTGACCGTCGACGACGAGTTCACAGCGGCAACGGCCTCACTGGTTCGGGCCTGGCAGTCCTCGCTCGGCATCGAGGAGACCGGCATCGTCCGGGCGTCGAACGTGGTCGTGCTGTCAGAGCCGATGCGCGTGGCCTCCGTCGTCGCCGCCACCGGGACTCAGGTCGTCGAGGGAGACCCGACGCTCGCGCTCGCCTCGCACGATCAGATGGTCAGGGCAACCGTTCCGGTTGCTGACGCCACGACACTCGCCGTCGATGATGCGGTGGTCCTCCGATTGCCGGATCGCACCGAGCTCGATGGCACTGTCCAGGCAGTCACGCTCGGCACCGACGCGACGGTCCGTTCCGTCGTGATCAGCTTCGACGACCCTGATGTCGTGCCATCTCTGGACGGTGTCACCATCGACATCGGATGGACCGATGTGGTGCTCGAGGCGGCGCCGACACTGCCCGCCGACGTCTTCAGGCATCTCGACAGTGGAATCTACGTGGTCGATGTCCTCGCTCTGGACGGGACCATCTCCGCAGTGCAGGTCGAGCCCGGAACCGTCGTCGGCAGTTTCGTCGAAGTCAGCGGCGTCCGCTCGGGTGCAGCAGTGATCCGGCCGTAAGGAGATCGGGCCTCCAACACCGGCAGATTGGGCGCCGATCGTCGTCGCCCGTTCGGGCGGTGTGTCAGCCCCAGCCGAGCTCGTGCAGTCGGTTGTCGTCGATGCCCGCGGCGTGGGCGACCTCGTGGATCACGGTCACATAGACCTCCTCGGCGAGGTCGTCGATGTCTTCGCACATCTCACACAGCGCGAGGCGGTAGATCGACACGACGTCGGGTCCTTCGTGGCCCGTCCGCTCGGTGTGCGGCACGCCTTCGTAGAGACCGAGAATGGTCGGCTCGTCGAGGTTCCGATCGTGGACCTGGACGACGACGTTGTCGAGGACGTGCTGCAACTCGTCCGGGAGATCGTCGAGCGCGTCGGCGACCATCTTGTCGAACTTGTACTTCGGGACGACGTTCATGCTGGTCGAGGCTCAATGGCCCGGTCGGGTGCAGCAGTTCACGACGAGCTCGCAGCGGTGGCAGCCGATACCGCGGCGATCATCGCCACCTGACTCGCCATGACCGCATCGCGCACGGCCTTGCTCGCCCAGTCGCCCTCGGAGATCGCCTTTGCTCGCTTGTTCACGTCGCGACCCGACACTCCATCGATCTCGATGACCTTGGACGCGATGCCCATCGCCGAGAGCAGTGAGATCAGTGCAGCGGTCCGCTCGTCGCCGGTGTGCTGCGCGATCAACGCCTGGCTGAGCTGGCGACGGACCTCGTTCTCGTGGCGGCTGTCCTCGGCGGGCCAGCGCGTGCGGGGGAACAGCCCGAGGACCTTGTCCTTCTCGCAACGCAGGATCCCACGCGCTTCGAGGCGTTCGAGCAGGACGGCCTTGCGCTTCTTGCCGAGCCGAGCGACCACCGACGTGGCGGCTCGTTCGCGTTCGTCGATGTCGGCCAGTGCGGCGGCGAGCATCGGCGGCAACGGGGGAGCATCGTCGGCAGCGACGACCTTCGGCTGCCGAAAGGTCTGCTTCTCCGTCAGTTCGACGGCGCCGCGCAGCGACAACTCGATGAGCAGGGCGCCACCCAAGCCGGTCTCGAGGAACGACGTGCCCTGCAACTTGCCCGACTCGTCGTCGAGCAGGAGCAGCAGGAAGTCCTCCGCGATCAGCGTGTCGTCCATTGGCGTCAGGATAACGCTCGGCGGGAACGGCGAGAGAGCGTCCGACTTCCGAGTCGCGACATGCAGCGAAACTCGCCAGTTCTGCTCACGCAGACGGCTGGACGTGGCTGTCGGAACAGGCGGATCAGATGATCTTGAGCTCGGGGGAGTAGATCTTCTTGGGCTTCAGGTCGACGGCGATCTGGCGGGCCATCTCGTGGAAGATCTTGGCCGACTCGGACTCGGGGTCGACTGCCGTGATCGGCTTGCCGTCGTCGCCACCCTCACGGAGTGCGTTGACCAGCGGGATCTGGCCGAGCAGTGGGACACCGACTTCATCGGCGAGGGCCTGGCCGCCACCGGAGCCGAAGATCTCGTACTTCTTGCCGTCGTCACCGGTGAACCAGGACATGTTCTCGATGATGCCGCGCACCGGCAGGTTGACCTTCTCGGCCATGGCGGCCGACATCGCGGCGACCTTCTGGGCGGCGGGCTGCGGCGTCGTCACGACGAACACTTCGCCACGCGGCAGGTACTGCGACAGTGACAGGGCGATGTCGCCGGTGCCAGGCGGCATGTCGATCAGGAGGAAGTCGGGCTCGTCCCAGAACACGTCGGTGAGGAACTGCTCGAGGGCCTTGTGGAGCATCGGGCCACGCCAGATGACGGCCTCGCCCTGCGGCACGAAGTAACCGATCGAGATGGCACGCACGCCGTACATCTCCGGCGGGATCAGCATCTCGTCGATGACGACCGGGTCGCGGTCGGTGCCGAGCATGCGCGGGATGGAGTAGCCGTAGATGTCGGCGTCGATGATGCCGACCGAGTAGCCCTGCGCAGCGAGTGCGACGGCGAGGTTGGTGGTGACGCTGGACTTGCCGACGCCGCCCTTTCCGGATGAGATCAGCAGCGGCCGGGTCTTGGAGTCGTTCTTGGCGAACGGCACCGTGCGCCCCTCGGCGTGGCCGTGTGCCTGGCCCTGTCCGGCAGTCGCGCCGGCGTCACCGTGCAGCATCTTGCGGATCTTTTCGCGGTCCTCGTCGGACATGACGGTGAACTCGAGGTCGATCGACTCGACACCGTCGAGCGCAGTCGCTGCTTCGGCGACGCGTCGCGTGATCTCGTCCTTCAGCGGACAGCCCGGAACGGTCAGGGCGATCAACACGCCGACGACGCCGTTGTCCATGATGGACACGCCGCGCAGCATGCCGAGATCGACGATCGAGCGATGCAGTTCGGGGTCTTCGACCGGGCGAAGTGCCTCGACGATCTGGTCTTCCGTGACGACGGGGGAGCTCATGGGGCTCAGTGTGGCGACGGCCCGCGGTATTTGCACTACGCGCGTAGGTAATATCCAGCACGTGAGCAATGGGAGCGCTGGCAGTGGGATGGCATTCACTGCCACGGTGTCCGCGATCACCGATGCGTTGAGTGACCCGACCCGCCGCTCGATCTACCTGCTCGCTCGCGAACGTTCGCAGCCCGAGACCGATGGCTCGCCAGGGTCAGGGGTGACTGCATCGATCGTCGCCGGTGAGATCGGCATCCACGCCAACGTCGCCCGACATCACCTCGACAAACTCGCAGCGGGCGGACACCTGGAAATCGCGAGCCCTTCCATCGATGGCCGCTCTGCCGGCCGCCCGTCGAAGTACTACATCGCTGTCGGCGATGCGTTCGACAGCGCAGCCTTTCCGGTGCGCAGCGACGACCTGCTGCTGTCGCTGCTCGGTCGCACGCTCAGCAGACTTCCCCACGACGAAGCCGAGCAGATGGCCGAAGAAGTCGGCGCCGAGTACGGCCGGGCAATGGCGGCCGGCCTGACCGGGAACGCACTCAGGGCGGGGCAGCGGTCGTTGCGGTCGGCGATCCAGGCCGTGGCCGATGCGCTGTCGGCGCACGGGTTCGCTGCACACGCCGAGGGTCGGAACGATCAACTCAAGATCATCAACAATCACTGCCCGTTCGGCGATGTCGCTGCCGCACACCCGGTGATCTGTGCCGTCGACCGCGGCATGGTGCGCGGCATGCTCGGCGAATTGTACGACGCCGACGGCCACGACTTCGATGGCATCACGACGGACTCCTCGCTCGCCGCCGGCGACACCTTCTGCACCACCTCGGTCTGACCTGAGGCAGAAGCGGGCAGTTCGGGAGTCGTAGAGTGGGCTGGTGGTCCCAGACGAGCGAGCAGAGGTGGTGATCGCCTCGTTGCGCGACGCCGGCGCCTCGTTTGCACTCGTGTTCGGCAGCCGAGCGCGGGGTGATGCTCGACCTGATTCCGACCTCGATGTCGCCGCGTGGTGGCCGACCGATCCGCCGAACTCCTGGGACGTCGTGCTGTCGGCGGGCGTCGATCTCGTCGTGGTCAACGGTGCACCGCTCGAACTCGCAGGACGCATTGCGCTCGACGGCATCGTGCTCTTCGACGACGACCCGCCGCGTCGCGTGCGCTGGGTGGCGGACACCCGCAAGATCTGGGCGGACGAACGACCGCGATACGAACGGGCCCACCGCGAGTTCTTGGAGGCGTCGACACGTGGTCGATGAAGGACGTGTCACGCGGTTGCTGCGCGGTGTCGCCGACCGGACGAATCGACTCGATGTTGCGCGGACCGAGGACCCGTCGGTCCGGGGGTCGATGTGGCTCGATGGAATCAAGTACCTGTTCGTGACGACGATCGAGGGCTGCATCGACGTCGCCCAGCACATCTGTGCGTCTGACTCGCTCGGAGCGCCTGACACCAACGCGGCTGCGCTGCGGCTACTCGGCCAGCACGGCATCGTCCCCGGCGATCTGGCAGATGCGCTCGCTCGGGCAGCAGGCTTTCGCAACGTGCTCGTGCACCAGTACATCGACGTCGACGACAGCATCGTCACCGAGGCGCTCGAACAACTGGACGATTTCCGTGCGTTCGTGAGCTCGGTCAGCGCTTGGCTGCTTGCACAGCAATGAGGCGCGCCGCCTTGTCGCGATCGATGTCGAGTACCGCTGCCTGCCGGAGCAACTGAACTCACTCGGCTGCGAGGACCTCGATGAAACGATCGAGGTCCTCGACGGTCGTGTACACGTGGGGTGAAACGCGCAGGCCGTCGGCTCGATGGTCGACGGCGAACCCGTGGGCCGCCAGTCGGTCGACGCACCCCGGTCCGGCCTGGACGATTGCCGTGCCGCTCCGCTTGGCAGGGTCGTGGGGGCTGGTGACCCGTTCGCCCAACTCGGCGATCAGATGGTCGGTCAGGGCGACGTTGTGCTGACGAATGGTTTCGACGCCGAGCCGATCGATCGCCGAGATGGAGTGGGCGGCGACGAGGAACGGCAGAACCGTCGGGCTGCCGCCCCAGAAGCGGAGTGCGTCGGCGGCGTCGCGGTAGTCGTGGATGTCGAACTCGAACGGCTCCTCGTGTGAGAACCAGCCGACATCGGTCGGACGGCACCGCTCGATCAACGCCTCGGCGACCCAGAGCCACCCGGCACCGGGCCCACCGCTGAGCCACTTGACGCAGGATCCGACGACGGCATCGACGTTCCACTCACCCAGATCGATCGGGATGACGCCGGTCGACTGGGCGACATCGACGACAGTGAGCACGCCGGCATCGCGCAGTACCGCAGCGACCTCGGTGACCGGGATGCAGACGCCCGTGTTCGAGTGCACGTGGGTGAGCACGGCGACGTCGACGCCGTCGAGATGTTCCTGCCACACGGCGGGGTCGCTGATGTCGGCGTCGTCAGCGATGAAACGCACGTCGTATCCGGAGCGATTGCAGACGAACCCGAGCGACGGGAAGGCGTCGGCGCTGATCAACACCGTCGGGTGGGCGAACTCGTGGCGGATCGAATCGAGCAGCTTCGTCAGTCCGCTCGACACGTTGCTCTGCGGACAGATCGACTCGGGCCGGGTCGAGAGGATGCTGGCGAGCGCGTTGCGGAACCCGTCGATGCCGGCGAGCCAGCGCGGCCACGCATCGACGGTGTGATGCTCCCACGTGTCGAAGTAGTCGGCGCCTGACTCGCGTGCGCCGCGGACCGGCAACCCGATCGAATGGCTGAGCAGATACGTGCCGTCGTGCTCGCCGAACGGGTGGGCGACCTCACTGCTCGACGAGCCGCTCACGAGATCAGCTCGCGCAGCGTGGCGAGGTCGGCATGGCGGGTCGGGATGTCGTCACGATCAGCAGCGAGACGCCGATCGCGGAGACCCTCCAGTGCTCGGAGCAGGACGTCGAGTGGCGGTCCACTCGCCGTGATCCCGGCGAGATGCTCGGCAGGGATCTTCTTCGACGGTCGTGTGATGAAGCCGGCGACCAGGACGTCGTGGTGATGTGCCGCAGCGCGTCCATGCGCGCGGCAGACGTCGAGAAACATGGCGGTGTGCTCACGGAACCACGGTTCGTCGGCATGCTCAGACTGGGCGAGGAGTTCATCGACGATGTTCGGGTGCCGGAACGACTCGTGGAGGCGGCGCTGTTCGTCCGGTGTGAGGTACGGGAACTTCTCGACGACGACCTGGGTGTACGACGGGTCGGTCGGACTGCACAGGCCGAGCAGCATGTCGATCTGGTTGAACGCTGCGAAGTCGCCGGCGTTGGCGCCCCGGTACTCGGTCGAGCCGACCCGGTACGGCTTGTAGTACGGCCGGACCCGGAAGAAGAAGTCGTCGACGTCGAGGTTGCGGCCGAGTTCGCTGTTCATCTCGAAGGCGTCGTCGAGGGCATCGCGGGCATGAGTGAGGAGGTCGAGGGCGGCCGGGTGCGACACGCCCATCGGGTGGATGCGGCCGAGTGCGTCGGCGGCGCGCATGTAGGCGAAGGCGCCGCGGGTGTTGTGATCGAGGAACAGCTTCTCGGCAGGGGAGTGGGTGAACGTGCGGTACACGCCGTTGACCGCGCGGTTGTAGGTCTCCATGTGGCTGGTGACGAAACGGGGAGCGGTGCCGAGTGAGGCGCCGAGGTGAAGTGCCAATGTCGAGGCTTCGACCAGCGGGGATGTCCGCTCACGCGACGGCTCGGTGATCTCGTGACGACGGCACGCCGCCATGTAGTAGCCGACGTTGCCGAGCAACTCGAAGGCACGGTCGAACCCTTCGTCGGTGTTGCCCTCCTCGATCAGCGGGATGATGAGTTCGCGACCTTCGTCGAGCAACTGCTGCTTGAGGTCGTCGCCGACGCCGACCACCTGCGACCGATTGTCCTGGGCGGCGTAGACGTCTTCGAGCGCCGTGTTCAGGTCGATGAACCGGCCGCGGATCCACCGGTCGAACGCGGCGACGCGCGGCGTGGTCGAGGAATGTTGCTGGGCTTCGATCATGTGTGCTCCCGTTGCTCGGTGCTCTGGCCATGTCGCATCACACGAGCCGCAGATGACAATACGCGTCTCGCCCGCCGGATGTTCCCGGACCGGTGAGAGGTGAGACGACCCCGCACGCTCAGATCTCATCGGACACCCGAATCCGGTGACCCCGGTGAGATCCAGGTCTCACAGGTCGTCTCACCGCTCACCGCCACCGGAATGGCGTTCAACCGGTCAGCTGCGGCGTCGGTTGTACTCGGTGACGCGCTGGACGACCTCGTCGCTCGCCTTGGCGGTGCTACCGGCGTCGAACGGCGGCTGCGGGTCGTACTCGATCATCAGCTGTGAGGCTTCGGCAGCGACACGGTCGAACAGGATCTCGACCAGCCGGAGTGCCATGTCGATGCCGCTCGACACCCCTGCCGCGGTGATGATCCGCTCATCGAGGTGCTCGACGACGCGTTCGCCGGTCGGAATGGCGCCGTGCTTGGACAGCACGTCGAGTGCACTCCAGTACGTCGTCGCGGTCAACCCGTCGAGCAGACCCGCCGCAGCGAGCACCAGGGAGCCGGTGCAGACCGAGGTCGTGAACATGGTCGACACGTGCGCCGTCCGCACCCAGTCGAGGACGTGCTGATCGTCCATCAGCCCACGGGTGCCAGGCCCGCCGGGGAAGACGATGATGTCCGGCGTCGGGTGCTCGTCGAAGGTGCCGTCGACTTCGATGCCGAGCATCCCGTTGTCGGAGCGCACGACGCCCCGCTCGTGGCCGATGAAGGTGACATCCACCTCGGGAATCCGCTGGAGTACTTCGTACGGACCGATGCCGTCGAGCGCGGTGAACTGCGGAAAGAGTGGGATGACGACGGAGATGGACACGACGCAACTCTGCTCGCGCCGTCGTCGTCCGTCAATTCTGACCGGTCACCGGGTGCTCGGCTGCTGTCTGACCGGCTGCTCTCCGACCAGCTGCTCTCTGGCCAGCTGCGGACTGTTCGGCCTCTGCGACAGCCAGCCACTCGCGTCCTTGCCTCGACCATGCGTGCAGACCCCACCGATCGTTGTTGGCGACGCCGAGCCGGAGGCGGTCGACTGCCTCGTCGGGCCGGCCGAGGGTGAGCGCTCCGAGACCGAGGAACGTCTCCGCCGAACCAACGAGGATCATGCCCGCCGCCGCACAGCACTGGTGTGCGTGCGGGAGGAGGAGGTCGTAGGCCACCCGAGCGGCGTCCGCGTCCTGCAGTCGATGGGCGACCAGCAGCATCTGTGCGACCGAGATCGACGCGATTCGGTCGCGCGGGACGCGTTCGGACGTGGCGGTCACCTGCGTCAGGACGGGTCGGGCCTCGTCGAGGCGACCGGCAGCGCCGAGGACGAGCGCCCGACCGAGCAGCCAGGGGTCGATGCCCGTGGGACGGCCGTCGCCGGCCGGGTTCTCGCCGCTCTCGAGCAGCGGGAGCAGCTCGAGTTCACGACCCATCGCAGCGCGCGCCATGAACAGTGCACCGCTGTACGCCTCGATCGCGGCCACTCCCTGCGAGAGTTGGCCCGACCCGAATGCAGCGTTGATCAGCGCCTCACCCTCGTCGAGACGGCCCTGGGCACACCGCAGTGCGCCGAGGTAGTGGCTGGCATACCACCGATGCGCCGGCTGCCCGGTTGCGTCGGCCAGCTTGCCGAGTTGAGCGATGTCGGCCGACGCCTCTTCGATGAAGCCCAGCCCGGCCCGGGCGTCGGCGCGATGAGCGAGCCCCATCCCGATCGCCCCGTCGTCGTTCAGTTCCCGTCCGAGTTCGAGCATCTCTTCTGCAGCATCGAGGCGTTCGTCGATCAGCAGCATCGTCATCGACGACACGAGCTGGGCGCCGAGTGCCCACGCGAGGGCCTGACGATCACCGAGCATTCGGGCCTCGGCGACATGCGTAGCGGCGTCGCTGCGGATCGTCGCAGGATCCCAGTCGGAGATGACCAGACGTGTGCGGCAACGCAGTTGGGCGCCGGGATCGACCCTGCTCTCGGTCGGGAGCGCCACAGCTCGTTCGAGCAGTAGGCGACCGGGCGCGTCGATCTCGACGTGGGTCATCCCGAACCCGGAGTATCGGGCCGCGAGATCAGCGATCCGCGGGTCACCCGCATCGAGCAGATCTGCAGCACGCGCGTAGAAGGACCGAGATGTCGCTGCGTCGCCCGCTGCCCAGTGCACCGAACCGGTCAGCATCATCAGCTCGAAGCGCTCGTCCACGTCGAGATCGACGCGCTCCGACGCAGCGGTCGCCACGCGCAGGTGGCGTGCTGCGGCATCGTGGGCGCCGGCGCGCTTGGCGGAACGGGCGGCAGCGGTGGCGACCTGGAAGACGACGCTGGGCTCGGCGAGGTCGCCCGCTTCGTGCAGGTGGTGGACGAGTGCATCCCCGTGGAGAACTTCGTCGTCGACACCGAGAAAGTGGTCGGCCAGACGGAGGTGTGCCGGTCGCCGCACATCGGGTGGCGTCGAGTCGGCCAGGCTCGTGGCGAGCAGCGCATGGCCGAAACGCCATCCGGGTCGCTCGTCGTCGCGCTCGATCAGCCCGGCTGCCTGCAACCGATCGAATGCTGCGGCCAGCTCGGTGGTGTCCATCGTCGATCCGATGGCGATGTGCACGAGACGTTCGGTGAACCGCACTCCGACGATCGCCCCATGGCGTGCAACGTCGAGGTCGGCGGGTTCCACCGTCGCGAGCCACGACGCGACGAGTGCGTCGCGCTCGGGGAGCCGGACGCCGCGTCCCGACCCCAGTTCTTCGGCAGCGCGTCGCACGAGAAGCGCGAGTCCGCCGGTCTGACGCAGGACATCGTCGACGACCGGGCTCGCGGGTGGCCGGGTCAGCCGGGTCTGGAGAATCGTCGACACGGCGGCCCGGTCGAGCGGACCGATCGTGATGTTGGAGTCGAACGAGATGCTGGTCAGGTCATCGCCCGAGATGGTGGTCAGGTCATCGCCGGCGCGCTCCGGCGGCGTCGCCACCTGGCTGGCGATGTCGACCGCCGGTCGTGTCGTGCCGATGATCGACACCCGCTCATCGACCGGCAACGTCGCGATCTCGCGCAGAACGAACGACATCAACTGGCGCGTCGGCGCACTCGCCCAGTGCAGATCCTCGATGACGATCACGGAAACCTGCGACGCAGCGGCATGGACTGCCTTGGAAACCGCGAGGGCCGTGCTGAACACCGTCGACGGTTCCGTCCCCTCGACCTGTGCAAGTGCGGCAGAGACCTCGACGGCGTCCGGGCACAGCTGGCGCAACTGGCTCAGGATCTCGCCCCATGGCCACGTCGGCGGAGCGTCCGGATGCTCGTGACACCGGCCGATCACCTGCGCACCGATCTTGCGGACCAGGGTGCTCTTCCCGGATCCGGCCAGGCCGACGAGCAGCGCCGAGCGCCGCATGTCGACGACTGCCTCGATGAGCTCGATCTCGTTCTGGCGGCCGACCACCACATCGTTGCGGATCGGGGAAGTGGAGCGCGGGTCTCGCTCTGCCGAGGGCGGATCGGCTGCCGGCGACTCAGCGACCGGCGGAGTTGCTGTCGCTCGCCGCGTTGGTGATGGCGGTGTGCGTGGCGTCTCGAGTCGAGGGTCGTGCTGGAGAATGGCGGTCTGGAGCGCAGCCACCTCACTGCCGGGTTCGAGTCCGAGGTTGGTCCGGAGCCGCTGGGTCACGCCCGACAGTTCGGCCAGGGCGTCGCGTTGGCGTCCGGATCGGTACAGCCCGAGGGCCAACTGTGCTGCGGGTCGCTCCCGATACGGATGATCGGCGACGTGGGCGCGAGCTTCGGCGACCGCGGTCTCGGCATCGCCCATGCGGAGCAGGGCATCGATCCGGTCCTCGACGCATCGGGCGCGTTGTTCGTCGAGACGGGCGATCGGCCCGACGAGCATCACGGTGTCTTCGAAGCTGGCGAAGGCGCGGCCCCGCCAGAGCGCGAGTGCTCTGGATGCACGGTCGACTGCGCCCTGAGGGTCGGCCCGCACCTCTCGGTCGACCCTTTCGGCGAGGTGCTCGAATTCGGCGACGTCGGTCGTCCCCTCGCCGAGTTCGAGCGCGTAGCCATCTGCGACTCGGACCAGATCAGCGCCGTGCGGCCGGATCACGGAACGCAGACGCGACACGTATGCACGTAGCGAACTCGTCCGGTCGCTCGGCTGCGTGGAGTCGACGTCGGGCCACAGTGCCTCGGTCAGTCGCTCGTCGCTGACACCACCCTGGCCCGCCACGACGAGGAGAGCCATCAGCAATTTCGGTTTGGTCCCGCCGAGAAGGAGTTCCGTGGCCGGATCGTCGCCGCCGAACGCGAGGGCTCGAAGTGGGCCGAGCACTTCGATCCGGATCGCTCCGTGCCGCACCGCCCCGAGACCACCGTCCTGCTGCGCTGCCACTGAGCGAGAGGGTACCGACCGGTCGCATCGGCGTCGAAGCGAGTGCCGAAGTCGATGTCGAGGTAGGTGTCCAAGTAGGTGTCGAGGTAGGTGTCGAAGTAGGTGTCGAAGTAGGTGTCGAAGTAGGTGCCGATGTCATGTCTGGTGAGCAGGGCAGTGAAGCCTGGGCGATCCCGCCGGTAGTCTCGGCGACGTGGACGTACGCATCGGAGTCACCCAAGCCCCTCGTGAGATCAATCTCGAACTCGCCGACGACACAGATCGCGCCGATTTGAAGTCGCGAATCGAAGCGGCACTCGGCGGTGCGACCGACACGTTGTGGATCACCGACAAGCGCGGCAACGACGTCGCTGTCCCGTCGGCCAAGATCGCCTATGTCGAACTCGGCTCGGCCGACGGCGCCCGCAAGATCGGCTTCGGCGACTGACAGCCGTCCGGGCGCACCGTTTGGACGACTGAACCGACAGATCATGCACTCTCTGCTCGACCTCGATCTGCTCTGGGTGACGGGCAAAGGGGGTGTCGGCAAGACGTCGATCGCCGCCGCCATCGCAGAAGTCGCTGCTCGCAGCGGCCGACGAACGCTCGTCTGTGAAATGGATGCCAAGGGCGCGCTCGCGGCGGCTCTGGGTGAGGACGAGCTCGGTTTCGAACCCACCGAGGTCGAAACGAATCTGTTCGCGATGACCATGAGTACCGAGGACTCACTGCGTGAGTACCTGCGGCTGTTCGTCAAGATCCCGTTCCTCGGCCGAATCGGCCCGCTCGCCAAGACCTTCGACTTCGTCGCCGACGCGGCGCCGGGTGTCAAGGAGATCCTCGGCGTCGGCAAGCTCTGTTACGAGGTACGCGAACGGCACTATGACCTCGTGGTCGTGGACGCCGAAGCAAGCGGGCACATCGTGAGCCAGATCGGTGCGCCGAAGGTCATTGCCGACCTCGTGCAAGTCGGCATCGTGCGCGATCAGACACAGTGGATGCTCGACATCTTGAACGATCCCAAACGCACGGGCGTGGCCGTCGTGACGACTCCGGAGGAGATGCCGGTCACCGAGACCGCCGAGCTGCTCGGACGGCTCACCGACGAGACCGGCGCACACGCCGCGGCGATCATCGCGAATCGCGTCCTGCCGGTCCTGTTCGACCGCCGCGAGCAGGCAGTGTTCGATCAACTCGACGCGGCGGTGCCGACGCTGATCGAGGCGGTCGGGCCCGGTGCATCTGCTGTCGTCGCCGCTGCGCGCCTGACCGATGCTCGCCGTCGCACCGGGGCCGAACATCTTCGCCGTCTCCGCGAGGACCTGGCTGCGACGAGCGAGGGTCGCGGCGGTGACGCTCGGCCGATCCCGATGCTGACCGTGCCCGAACTGTTCTCCCGAGCACACGGCCGCCGCGTCGTGTCGCTGATCGCCGACGGCCTCGCCGACGAACTGGATATGGAGATCTGATGGGCATGGAGATCTGATGGGCATGGAGATCTGATGAGCGATCTCGACAACCTGCTGGCCAGTCGGGAGATGGTGCTGGTCGCCGGCTCCGGTGGTGTCGGCAAGACGACCGTCGCCGCCGCGATGGGCATCGCTGCAGCGCAGCGCCAGAACGGCAAGATCCTCGTCCTCACCGTCGACCCGGCGCGTCGTCTCGCCACGGCCCTCGGGCTCGACGAGGTCGGCAACACTCCCGTGCGCATCAAGCCGTCGGTCTTCGCCGAGGCAGGCGTGAAGGTGCGGGGACAGTTGTGGGTCGCCATGCTCGACACCAAGGCCGGGTGGGACGAACTGATCCGCCAGCACGCGCCTGACGCCGAGGTGCGCGACGCCGTGCTGGCGAACCCGCTCTACCAGAACATCACCAGCAGGTTCGTCCACAGCCACGACTACCTCGCGATGGAGCAGCTCCACGACCTTCACGCGACCGGCGAATTCGACCTGGTGATCGTCGACACGCCGCCATCGCGCAACGCGCTGTCGATCCTCGACGCACCCGGCCGCATGGTCGACTTCTTCGGCAGCCGCCTGCTGCGCTGGCTCACCGTTCCGTACCGATCCCGGCTGTTCACCGTGGCGTCCAAGCCGTTCTATCAAGTCGCCGACCGAGTGCTCGGCTCTCGGTTCCTGCAGGACATCGCTGACTTCTTCGTGCTCTTCCAGGCCATGGAGAGCGGCTTCGTCAAGCGGGCACGATCGGTCGAGGCACTGCTCGTCGACGCCCGGACGGCCTTCGTGGTCGTCACCACCCTCGAGACCGCTCCCAGCCACGAAGCTCGCTTCCTGGCCCAGGAGCTGTTGCAACGCAAGATGTCGCTCGGAGCAATCGTCGCAAATCGCGTCCTGCCACCCGAGCTGGCAGGTGCCGCTGCCGCCGCCAGTGCCGACGCCCTGCGGGAGCGATCCGGCAAGAAGCTGGCCACCGCCGTCGCAGCCGAGCTCGACGACGCGTCGGTGGCAGCGGTCGACCGTGTGCTGACCGAGCTCGCCGACCGGTTCGACGACGTCGCGCTGGTCGCTGCCCGCGAGACCGAACGTCGAGCCGAGCTCGCTGCGCTCACCCCGACGATGCTCGATGTTCCCTGGCTGACCGGTGACATCCACGACATCGCCGGGCTCGGCGGCTTGGCTGATCACCTCCGGATCGACTCCTCGACCGGCTGAAGATCAGCCGAATCGGGTCCGAGATCCGCGGAATCGGCTCCGATTCGGCGGTATGGCGCGCGCTGTTGTCTGCCATGCGGCAGAATCGGCAGTGATGACCTCCATGACGGACCTGTCGCGGCAGCACTCGCCGCTCGATCAAGACGACATCGATCACCTGCATCGGCTCGGCGCCGAATGGGCGTTTCTTGCCGACCTCTGCTTTGCGGACCTGCTCCTCTACGTCCGTTCGAACGACGGGAACTGGGTCGTGGTCGACCAGGTCCGGCCGGCCACGAACCAGACGATGTACGTCACCGACTTGATCGGTACGTGGGCGCAGCGCAGTGCTCCGCTGCTGAATCGCGCAGCCGAGCAGATCCAGGTGGTCGAAGACGACCTCGATGTGACCGACGACGGGTCACGCACCCGCATGATGGCCATTCCGGTCACCCGCGACGGGCACGTGGTGGCGGTGTTGAGCAAGGAGTGGGAGGTCCGGTCTGGGCGAATCCTCGGTGAGTTGGAGCGTGCCTACAAGACGATCTTCGACAAGTTCGTCGCCATGATCACGACGGGAACGTTTCCGTTCGCCGGCCGAGTCGCCGACTCCAGTGCGGCACCGCGAGTCGGCGATGGTGTCCTCACGCTCGACGCCACCGGAACAGTCACCTACGTCTCGCCGAACGCCAACTCGGCGTTGCACCGGGTGGGCATCCACGCCAACCCGGTCGGCATGCGGCTCGCCGAACTCGGATTCCACGACGGACCGGTGCGTCAGGCGTTCGAGCGGTTGGAGCCGATCGTCGAGGAGTTCGAGCAGGGGAGCGACGTCACGCTGCTCAGCCGCTGCGTACCACTCCTGCACGTCGGCGAGACCGGCCCCGTCATCGACGGCGGACTGATGCTGATCCGAGACGTCACCGAGATCCGCAAGCGGGATCGCTTGCTGCTCACGAAGGACGCCACGATCCGCGAGATCCATCACCGGGTGAAGAACAACCTGCAGACGATCTCGTCGTTGCTGCGGTTGCAGGCTCGCCGGTTGACGAACGCCGAGGCCAAGGCGGCCGTGCAGGAATCGGTCCGCCGGATCCGCACGATCGCACTGGTGCACGAATCGCTGTCGCGCGAGCCAGGCGAGGACATCGCCTTCATCGAGATCGTCCGACCGCTGTTGCGTCTCGCCGAGGAGGGGCTGCAGTCCCCCGACCGCCCGGTGCGGTTCACGGTCACGGGCGACGGCGGACGTATCCCGTCCGAGACCGCCACGCCGCTGTCGGTCGTGTTGACCGAGTTGATGCAGAATGCCGTCGACCACGGGTTCCCGGAGGGCAGCAGCGGTGGTCAGGTCTCGGTTGCGTTGACCCACGAACGGCAACGGCTGTCGATTCGCGTCATCGACAACGGCCGTGGGATCGATCCTGGCTTCGACCTCAGCAGCAGCACGGGTCTGGGTTTGTCGATCGTGCGGACACTCGTGACGACCGAACTCAACGGCACGATCGTGATGCGTCCGGCGACCAGCGCCGATCTCGACGATGTGCAGCTCGGTGACGGCTCCCGCCATCAGCACGGTACCGTCGTCGAGTTGAGCGTCCCGACCGTCGACTGATCGGGACGACACGGTCCCTGGACGACATGGTGCCAGGCACCACGTCGTCCGGTCGTTGCGGGTTCAGCTGGCGGCTGCGCGAGCTGCACGCGAGGCAGCAACGCGCTTGCGACGGATGACCCGACGCTCTTCTTCGGTCAGACCGCCCCAGATACCAGAGTCCTGATTCGTGTCGAGCGCGAAGTCGAGACATCCCTGAGCGGACGGACACTCGCCACACACTTCCTTGGCGTTGTCGATCTGGACCAGCGCATTTCCTGTGGTGCCGACCGGGAAGAAGAGTTCCGGGTCGGTGTCACGGCAGAGCGCATCATCACGCCAATCTGCCGGTGCGGCTCCCAAGGTGATGCTGGACGCAAGGATCGTCACTGGTGTGCTCCAAAGAGGGGTTCTGGGCGCTGCAGGGCGGGTGTGCGCAGCGCAAATGTGGGTGTGGGGAACGCCGACCCCGCTCGGCGACTGCACCGTAGGCGCGACCTGTTCCCGGCACAAGAGGTCATTGGTGTGACGCGCGCCGCTTGACGGCGCCCTCTCGCGCGTGCTGAGGTTCGTGTCTGCCGTACCGGTGAGCGGAACTCACGGGTGGCGTGGGAGCGACTCACCGGCCGCACGGCCGACAGCTGGCGGGTGAGCGGAATACACGGCAGGTGTGGGAACGCTTCACCGGCGACGGCCAACGCAGCGGACGGTCCAACGCACTGGGCGCCCTCGCGGAGGGGCCATACTCGGGCCATGCTCGTCATCGGACATCGCGGGGCCTCGGTCGCCGCAGCAGAGAACACCGTGCAGGCCTTCGTGCTCGCCGACGCAATGGGGGCCGATGGCGTCGAACTCGACGTCCGACGAGCGCCTGATGGACGTCTGATCGTCAAGCACGACCCGCTGCCGACCGACTCGACACTGGACGAATACCCCGAACTCGGCGAGGTCCTGGAAGCGTGTCGCAACATGCTCGTCAATGTCGAGATCAAGAACTCGATCGGCGATCCCGACCACGACAGCAGCCTCGCAGTGGTCGAACCCACGATCGACGAGATGCGGCGACACGGATCGCTCGACCGCTGGATCATCTCCTCGTTCGATTGGGCGACCATCGAACGTTGCCGTGCCGTCGCCCCGGACATCGCCACCGCGTACCTGGTGATGGAGGCGACCGACGCGATCATCGAAAAGACCGCGGCCGGGGGCCACGCCGCGATCCACCCCCACGCTCCCACGATCACCGCCGCCGCGGTCGAGCGCTGTCACGACGTCGGGCTTGCGGTCAACACGTGGACCTGCAACGACGTCGACCGGATTCGCGAGCTGGAGGCATTCGGCGTCGACGGTGTCTGCACCGACGTCCCCGATGTGGCACTCGGTGCGCTCGGCCGTCGGCTCGGGCCCGCTACTCCGCGATGGGGAAGACCAGCTTGACCGCGTCCGGGACGTGTACGAACTCGAGTCGTGACGTGTCGCCCAGCGCATCACCGTCCACCTGATAGGGGAAGGGCGTGGTGTGCTCCACCACGAGCCGGGTGACGTCCGTACGGATGTCCAGGTGGTCCGCCGGGCTGACACCACCGCCCTTGAGTGCTCCGGTGAGCGAGGTCAGGATCGCACGGGCCTTCATGGTGCGGAACGTGATGACGACCAGGCCCCGGTCGAGCGTGGCAGCGGGGGAGAGGTCGAGTGGTCGGTTGCCGAGGTACGTGTACGGGTTGGTGTTCAGCACGATCGTGAAGTAGCCGTCGTCGACCTTGCCGCCGGCTGTCGACGTGCCGTCACCGTCGACACTGAAGTGCGGATGCTTGCGGTCGTACTTGCGGAGCCACGTGGACAGGCCGGCGTAGATGAACAGCGGATGGCCGAGCCAGCGCTTGAGCGAACCGCGGCGCTCGACCTCCTGGACGACAGCGGCGTCGTAGCCGATGCCGGTGTGGAAGCAGAAGTACCGACCGTTCACCAGGCCGAGCCCGATCGGACGGAATTCGGCAGCATCGATGCCCCGGGCCAACTGCTCGACAGCGAGCAACGGGTCGTTTGGCATACCGAGCGTGCGGGCGAAGACGTTGGTCGAGCCGCCAGGAAGCACGCCGAGCGCTGTGTCGCTGCCTGCGATACCGGTCGCGACCTCGTTGAGCGTGCCGTCGCCGCCGTAGCCGATGACGACGTCGACACCTCGACGAGCCGCATCGTGGGCGAAGCGGGTGGCGTGCCCGCGGCGATTGGTCTCGACGATCTCGACATCGTGGCCCCGGCTGAGCCGCCGGTGCACGACCACGGTGTTGCGCGCCGTCACGGAGGACGCGAAGGAGTTGACGATCAGCAGCACCTTCATGACAGAACGACCCTCAAGACCCAGACCGTACCCGTCTCACGTTCGAGCATGTCCCGTTCGGGCGTGATCGAACTCGGTCGCTCCGAGACATGTGTGACGCGCTCGACTTTGGTTGCTTGTTGACCCGGCGGTAACTTGAGCGACTATGAACGTGATCGTCTGTGTGAAACAGATCCCTGATCCGGCACTGCCGGGTGAGCTGGATCCCTCGACCAACACGCTGAAGCGAGACGGGAAGCTCATCCTCGATGAGTCCGACAGCTATGGCGTCGAAATGGCGCTCCAGCTCGTCAACACCGCTGGCGAAGGCTCCGTCACCCTGGTCTCGATGGCCCCGAACGACGAGGTGTCCGGTCTGCGTACCGCCCTCGCCATGGGTGCCGAGAAGGCCGTCCTCGTCTCGGATCCGGCACTCGCCGGCGCCGACGCGCTGACGACCGCCAAGATCCTGGCCGGCGCTGTCGGCAAGGCCGGCGACTACGACTTGATCATCGCCGGCACCGAGTCGTCCGACGGGTACACCGGCACCGTGCCGGAGCAACTCGCCGAAGTCCTCGGACTGCCGTCGGTCGGTTTCGCCAAGACCATCTCCGTCGACGGCGGCACCGTCAAGGTCGACCGTCAGACCGAAGCCGGCTACGACGAAGTGAGCTGCACGCTCCCCGCAGTGGTCTCCGTGACTGCAGGCGTCGTCGAGCCCCGCTACCCGAGCTTCAAAGGCATCATGGCCGCGAAGTCCAAGCCCGTCGAGACCGTCACGGCTGCCGACCTCGGCGTCGAGTCCGTCTCCTGGGCCCAGTCGATCACGTCCGTCGACGATGCTCCGGCACGCGAAGCCGGCGAGATCATCGAAGACGACGGCGAAACATTCAACAAGATCGTCGAGTTCCTCGACAATCTGAAGGTCACCTGAGGAGTCTGCATCATGGCCATCAACAACATCTGGGTCTTTGCCCAAGTCACCCCTGAGGGTGCCGCGAACAACGCAACGCTCGAACTGCTCACCAAGGCAAACTCGCTCGGTGGGTCCGTCACGGCCTTCGTCCTCGGCACCGCCGGCGACGCGGCCGCAGCGTTCGGCGATCACGGCGCAGCCAAGATCCTCGAGACCGGCGATCTGGGCGGCACGCTGCCCGGCCCCGCCGTCTCGGCTGCAATGAAGGCAGTGATCGACGGTGGTGACGCCCCCGACCTGATCATGTTCCCGCAGAACTACGAGGGCCGTGACGTCATGGCTCGCCTGTCGGTCAAGCTCGACCGCACGGTGCTCACGAACTCGACCGACATCACCGTCGACGGCGACTCGGTCACCGTGCAGACACCGATCTTCGGTGGCGCCAAGCTCGTGAACTCGACGTTCACCGGCGAAGCACCGTTCCTCGCAGCGTTCCGCCCGAAGAGCTTCGAAGCAGCCGGCGGCGCCGGTGGTGCAGCCGAGGTCGCTTCGGCACCGGTTCCCGATCTGGGCGCAACCGGTGGTGCGAACGTCACCGCGGTGCACGTCGAAGAGACCAGCGGCCCGAAGCTCGATGAGGCAGCTGTCGTCGTCGGCGGCGGACGTGGCCTCGGCGAAGCCGACAAGTTCGAGATGGTCGAGAAGCTCGCCAAGCTGCTCAAGGGTGCGCCCGGTGCATCACGTGCGATCGTCGACGCCGGCTGGGTTCCGTACAGCTACCAGGTCGGCCAGACCGGCAAGGTCGTCAAGCCGACCGTGTACATCGCTGCAGGCATTTCCGGTGCCACGCAGCACATGGTGGGTATGAAGGGCTCGAAGAACATCATCGCGATCAACAAGGACAAGGAAGCACCGATCTTCGGTGTTGCCGATCTCGGCATCGTGGGCGACGTCCACAAGGTGATGCCGCAGCTGATCGCTGCACTCGAAGCACGCGGCTGATCACTCAGCACAACTGAATCGAATCGACGGCCGGACCTGGCAACAGGTCCGGCCGTCGTCGTTCACCGGCTCCACCACGAGCGTGCGAAGGCGTTTCACATGACCGAACACGAGGATCGCGGCGCTCAGCAGACCCGCCCGCACTGGCTGATCGCTCCTGTTGTGATGGCAGGCGTCTGGGGCCTGACGTTCTTCGTGGCGTTCCAGTTCTTCTTCCTGCACGATGATCTGATCTGGCAGTCGGCGAGTCGGCAGCGGTCTTCGCTCGCGGCATATGTCACGCAGCCGGTGAACGATCACTTCGCACCATTGTTCCTGCTGACGCAGAAGTCGATCGGCGGCGGATCGCAGGGCAACTACTGGTTGCCGGCCGCATGGATGGCGACCGCAACGACCCTCTTCGTAGCTGCGTGCTACCTCGTCTGCCGAAGGTTCGCGCTCACCCGGCCGCTCTGTGTGTCGTTCGCGCTGGTGTTCGGCGCTGGGTCGATCATGCTGAACACGGTGACGTGGTGGTCAGCTGCGATTCACGCACTGGGCTCGGCGGTACTCGTCGGCCTCGTCTTGGTGAGTGCGCTCGCCGTCGTCGACTCGTCGAACCGCAGAGCGGTCGGCTGGTACTGCTGCATCGCACTCGCGCAGTTCGCCGCCGTTGGATTCTCGCTCAAGTCGATCATCTGGGTCGCGCTGGCGCCGTGCCTCCTCCTGGTGCGTGCAGTCGTTTCGGGTGCTGATCACAGAGAGAGACGACGGACGCTGCGTGTCGCCGTGCTGGTCGGGCTGGCGCAGTCGATGGCAGTGATCGCTCAACTGGCCTGGGCAGTCTCGACGGGCTGGCGGCCGGCGGAGCGCTCCGGGATGAGCATCTCGTGGCTGTCGACGGCGGTTCGTTCGTGGACCGATGGCTACCTGCCGAGCATCTTCGGCAGCGGACCAGAACCGGCGTCGACGATTCAGATCGGG
>RCMY010001710.1_pt1 | contig 33584 bp, 32 predicted proteins | sample 2041341 | NCBI WGS metagenome assembly RCMY01 (sample SAMN09708234, study PRJNA481090) | Marine sediment metagenome, whole genome shotgun sequencing project. | reverse complement strand
CAACTGATGCTCCGCCATATCCTTATCTATATGCACTGCCCGCTCTTGCCGGGCATGGTGGCGTTCGCCCACCTACGGGATTCCTTCGACGGAACCACCCTGACCGACGAAGCAGTGCGCGGCCGACTCGAAAAGACCGCCGGGGCAATCGTGGATTGGCTCGCCAAGGTCGGCTAGACCGGCGAGTCCTCGGATCCGGCGGATTCAGAATCGGCCTTTGGATCGAAATCGAGCGCAGCCGAGTTGATGCAGTAACGGAGACCGGTCGGCTGTGGTCCGTCCGGGAACACATGGCCGAGATGGGCGTCGCAGTTGGCACATTTGGCTTCGGTGCGCACCATGCCGTGCGACCGGTCGACGATTTCGGTGAGCTTGGCGTTCGGGAGCGGTTCAAAATATGACGGCCAGCCAGATCCCGATTCATACTTTGTGTCGGAACCAAACAACGGTTCTCCGCAACCCACGCAGCGGTATTCACCGTCGGCCTTGTTGTCCAGGTACTTGCCGGTGAACGGCGCCTCGGTGCCACCTTCACGGATGACCCGATATTGTTCCGGCGTCAGACCGGCGTCTTTGTTCTCAGCAGTCATGTCTTGACCTCTTCCTTCTTTTGACGTCGCTCGGCGAAATATCCCCACAGTGCCAGAGTAAACCCGAATCCGATTAACACCATTGCGACCAACATTGTGTCGTGGAGGCCGGACACGATCCCGGCCGGATCGGTCTGCCCTCCGGCTGCGTCGGCCCGAATCGCCCAGAAGGTGGTCAGGACGCCAATGCCAGTTATCTGTCCGAGGATGCGGGTCAGGTTGAGCAGGCCCGATGCGATCCCCAGTCGCTCCGGCCGCACCGACCCCATGATGATCGAGTTGTTTGGCGACTGGAAGAGACCCATGCCCGCTCCGATGGGCGCCAGAGCCAGGACGAATCCGAGCGGAGTGGTGTCCTGGCCGAGTCGCCGGAACGACCAGTACCCAACGAGAAGGACGAGCAGACCGGCAATGGTGATTGGTCGCGACCCGATCTTGTCTGACAGCCAACCGCTGGCCGGTGCGACCACGGCGAGCAAAATCGGAGACGCAGCGAGCAGGAGTCCGATCTGACGCGACTCGAGCCCGAGGGTTCGTTCGAGATAGAACGGAGAAATGAAGAAGACGCCGGACACACACACGAAGGCCAACAGTCCCGTCACGATGTTGATGGTGAAGAGCTTGTTATCGAAAATTGAAAGATCGACGATCGGCTGCTCGGTTCGCCGCTCCCAGTAGATGAAACCGATGCCGACCATGGTGGCAGCAGCGAGGAGAGTGAGAACGAGCGGCGATGCGAAGCCGCGGTCCCCGCCGAGGGTGATTCCCAACATGAGTGACGTGATGGTTATCGCGAATAGGGCCGCACCACCGAAGTCGAAGGTCTGGCCACCGACCGGTTTGGTGTTCGGAATGAATTTGACGGCTGTGATTGTTCCAACGATTCCGACCGGCAGGTTCACAAGGAAGATCCAGTGCCATGAGGCGGCCGACAGGATCAGCCCACCCAACGTCGGGCCTACGACGATGCCTACCGACACCGTGGTTCCAATCAGGCCAAGCGCTTTGCCTCGCTCGGTCGGTGGGAACGCCTCGGTGAGGATGGCGATCCCCAGTGACAGAACCATGGCTGCTCCGACAGCTTGGATGATGCGCCATCCGATGAGCATCCCGACCGATTGGGAGGTGGCGGCGCCGAGTGAGGCGAGGGTGAAGACGATGAATCCGCCGGCGTAGATCCGTTTCTTGCCGATCATGTCGCCAAGCCGACCGATAAGGAGGGACAGTGTTCCTAGGATCAGAAGGTAGGCGAGAACCACCCATTGCACGGAGGAGAACGGCGCCCCGAAGTCTTTCTGGAGCGTGGGCAAAGCGATGTTGACTATCGACCCGTCGACGCTGGACAGGAAGACGCCCATCGACACGGCTCCCATCACGAACCACTTGCGCGAATAGTCGACCCGGATCTCGTTCATTGCAACCTGATCACCCTACCGGCGGATCATCCTGTCCGGAAAGGGTTTCGCAGGACAGTCGCCACCAACCAGAGTAGGTTTGGTGGGATCGTCGGATGATCAGCGGAAGAAACGGCATCGAGTCATATCGTCTCCAGTGCCTGGAGGTTCATCTCGTCGTACCCTCACCCCTGGAGAAGCGTTGGTCGTCGATCTAGAACAAGACACGAACACAGATCCGTACCAGTCGTATTTGCCGCGCATAGTTCTCCACTGGGACAAAGACGCACCGTCGTCGACCCACCAGGCGATCGTTGGGACCATGGTTTTCGTCGATATTTCCGGCTTTACGGCACTCTCCGAACGTCTCGCCATGCTTGGGAAAGTGGGTGCCGAAGAGGTAACCGAGGTTTTGGGCGGATGTTTCAAGGGTCTGCTGGCTGTCGCCTATCCGCTCGGTGGACGCCTCATCAAGTTCGGTGGCGACGCGCTCCTGTTGCTCTTCAATGGCGAGGGTCACGAACATCGGGCGGTGAACGCGGCGGTTGGCATGCAGCATGCCATGAAGAGGCTCGGCAAGGTCAAGACCCCCGTTGGGAACATGACGCTCAAGATGTCGATCGGCGTCAACTCCGGCGAGTTCAACTTCTTTCTGGTTGGTAAGTCCCATCGAGAGTTGATCCTGACCGGTTCGGCCGCCACCGCCACCGTGGAGATGGAAGCCTTCGCCGACGCTACGGAGATTGTCGTCTCGAGAACCACGGCAGCGGGCCTTCCTAAGTCCTCGGTCGGTGATCCCAAAGGAGCCGGATTTCTCATCCGCAAGCCGGTTCCTGAGGTGGCGGGAGGAACGGTCGACGTGCGTCCAGCCACCGGGGACCTGGAGCAATACATACCTGTGGCGGTGCGCCAAGCGCTGGTGGCAGGCGCCAACGAACCGGAACACCGGCAGGTCACGGTGGCGTTCCTTCAGTTCATGGGCGTGGACTCCCTTCTCTATGAGAAAGGGCCCGAAGCGGTCGCCCATGCATTGTCGGATTTGGTGGCCCGGGTTCAAGCAGCAGTCGACCCGCGCCAGGTTGCGTTCTTGGGAACCGACATCTACGACGATGGCGGCAAGATCATTCTGGCTGCTGGAGCGCCCACCGCCACAGGAAACGATTCCGAACGCATGCTGCACGCATTGCGAGAGATAATCGACCACGAATACGAACTTCCGATCAAGATCGGCGTCAATCGGGGCCACGTGTTTGCCGGTGACGTCGGCCCCCTCTATCGGCGCACCTATACAATCATGGGCGATGACGTAAATCTGGCTGCCCGGTTGATGTCAGCGGCCACTCCCGGGACGATTTACGCAACCCCGGTCGTCCTTGAGAATTCTCGGACCTTGTTTGCAACTACCGCGCTCGAACCGTTCCCCGTGAAAGGAAAAGCCGAACCAGTCCAGGCGTTTGCGGTCGGAGAAGAGACCGGTACTCGTTCGGGGCGTTCCAGGGATGAGCTTCCGTTTACCGGTCGAGTCGACGAGTTGGCCCAACTTTGCGATGCCTTGGAGTCCGCTTGTCGCGGAGTCGGTCAGGTGGTGGCGTTGGTAGGCGAGCGCGGAATCGGCAAGACCCGCCTCGTTCAAGAAGCAGTCGATCTGCAACCTGATCTACCTGCTGCAACTGTTCGCGCCGAGCCGTACGGCACGGCCACTCCATATCGACCGTTCCGGGACCCGGCCAGGACGATCCTGGGCGTCGAGCGTGCCGATCAGGAGACGATGGCCAGGCAGATGACGGAGGCAGTGCAACGGCTCGATCCTGAGCTCCTTCCGTTCTTACCGCTACTGGGAGACGTCGCTCACGTCGAAGTGGAGTCAACCCCGGAAGTCGATGCGATCGACCAGCGATTTCGCCGCGAGCGCCTAGCCGATGCAGTAATTCGGGTCCTTGAATTGGCATTGCCTGGCCCGCAAGCCATTGTCATCGAGGAGGGTCAGTGGATGGATGCCGCCTCGACGGAACTGGCTGAACGCCTGTGCCGGGCAACGGAGGACCATCCCTGGGCCGTACTGACAACGAGAGTGTCCGGTGAGGGGCGGTTCGAACCAGACGGTACGCCCACCATCGAGCTCGGCCCATTGGCTACTGAAGAGGCTACGTCGATCGTGTTGGCCGTTACCGACGATAAGCCGCTGCTGCCTCATGACGTGAAGGCCATTGTTCAGAGAGCCGGCGGGAACGCCCTCTTCCTTGAAGAGATCCTGTCGGTGGTCAAACAGTCGGGATCGATACGCGAGCTACCCGACTCGCTCGATGCGCTTGTCAGTGCACAGATCGACGCCTTGCCCCCGCGTTCCAAGCGCCTTCTACGGTATGCGAGCGTATTGGGCCGGAGTTTCCGGCTAACGGTGCTAAATGAGGTGCTGGGCGACGACAACCTGCGGATGGATTCCGAAACTCAGGACGAACTACTTGGCTTTCTGGTATCGAATGGACCCGACCGGCTTCGTTTCCGACACGGTCTTCTACGGGACGTCGCGTACGAAGGGCTGCCGTATCGCCGGCGGCGGGAACTCCATCGCCGAGCCGCCTACGCGACAGAACGACTCGCGGGCGACGACACGGAGTCCGTGGCCGATCTCCTCTCACTCCATTTTTCGCTGGCTCAGGAATACGAACCGACCTGGCGTTACGCTCGCGTCGCTGGCGATGACGCTCGCGACGCATATTCCAACGTCGACGCTGCGGTCCAATACTCGCGAGCGGTAGATGCCGCGCGACGGCTCCCCGAGGTAACCGATCGTGAACGAGTTGAGCTGCTGTCGGCACTTGGCGATGTCGAGTTGAAGGCTGGCAGGTTCAAAGAAGCCCTGTCGGCCTACCGGAACGCGCTCCGTTTCGCCGCGGATGATCCACTTGAAAAGGCTGACCTGTTGCTCCGGAGAGCTCGAGCACGGGAACGGGCCGGATCCTTCTCGGTAGCGCTTCGGGACATCACTGCCGGGCTGAAATTGGTTGAGCACCAAGACAACTCGAATGGGCTGGCCATCAGAGCCCGCTTGACTGCCCTGCGTGCCACGGTCCGACAAGCTCAAGATCAACCGCGACCTGCTCTGCGACTGGCCAAACAAGCGGTCGAGCAGGCGAGCGCGGCGGGGGAGGAAGAGGCGCTTGCGAAGGCGTACAACATCATGAACACGGCCTATCACATGTTGGGCAGATCTGACGAGGCTGTATTCGCCGAAAAGTCTTTAGCCCTCTATGAGAAGCTGGGAATGCTTGACGTGCAAGCCGAGATAACCGGGAACCTGGGAGCTGGCGCATATTTCGCGGGGGATTGGGCCAGAGCCTTGGACTACTACGCCAAAGCGAAAGACATGGCCGAGCGCGCCGGAAACACGCTTCAGGCCGCGATAACCGGCTCGAATATGGGCGAGGTCTTCGTCAATCAGGGAAGGATGAAGGAGGCTGAACCGTTGCTCCAGGATTCCGCCAGAGTCATGAGGGCGGCGGGTTTCACTGACGGGGCGGTGTTCGCGGAGATTCACTTCGCTCGGGTTTTGGCCGATCGGGGACAACTCGACGACGCCGAGAATCTCTTGAGAGGGGCTGGCAAGCAGTTATCTGAGCTAGGACGAACGGGTAGTGCTCTGGAGGCAGCGATCTTCCTGGCCGAGTGTCGGCTGGAACGGGGCGACCCGAATGACGCGCTTGAGATCCTGACCCTGGCTGAAAAGTCTGCCGGGCGCGACCGGCTCTGGTATTCGGCATCGCTCGGCCGGGTCCGCGGTCAGGCGTTGAGCGACCTCGGGCGCACGAGCGAGGCGCAGGCCGCCATCGCTGCCGGGCTTGCTGCGGCATCCGACCAGGGCCTGGGCTATGAAGAAGCCTTACTGGTCCTGACAGGTGACACCATAGAGGGAGGGGTCGACTCAGCCGACCCCTCCACCGTTCTTCGGGCTACTCAGTTACTTCACGACCTTGATGTTCGGCGTCTGCCTTGTACCTTGGCCTTTCTCGATTACCGGGCGAAGAACGGATCTCCGCTGCCGTAGTAGTACTCGGTGACCTGGATCTGGTTGCCGTTGATGTAACTGACATTCTGATCCAGCAAACACCAGCTAGCGGTGCCTGGCAGCGTAGGTGGCCCGGAGAACGCATACGGCGCAGCTGCGTCGACAGTGAGTGTGCCGTCTGTGTTGCGAACAGCCGTACCTTGGCACCATTGAACAGCTTCGGGACCGTTCCCAAAGTCGATGGTTGTCCCAGGGACCGGTAGAACTGCACCCTCGGCTGGCCAGACAATCGTGGCCGTGAACTCGGCGCCTGCTTGTCCGATCGGTTCGAACGAGGCAGTCGAGCCTGATGCGTCATCATTATATGGCTTGAGTTGGCACTCGGTTTGCCCACCTCTGAAGACGGTAATCGCCGCATCCGCTCCGCCACCCTCGGGGGGTGTCGACTGGCCACAGTCGAGAACGCCGTCGAACTCCTGCACCAGTGAGAACAGAGAAGCATTTGTGTTGAGAGCGGTTCGCCGCACGCCACCGGCAAGGACGCCGTCGCCGCCACCTTCAAGAGAAACGGCCGGTCCGCCGTTGCCGTTCGCGACCGGGTACAACGTCATCGACCTCACGGGATGAGCAGGCGTGATGGTGATTACGTTGTTATCTCCGATCCCAGAGTCAGGTCCGTTGTCCGACGTGTTGCCAAGCATCAAGACCTGGGCTGGTCCCACGGGGAATGCGACGCCCAGTTTGGCGTCGTGCTTGCCCTCGATGTCTAGCTCAGCAGACCCGATGGAGTAGGTGTTGTTGAAGTCGCTTGCGAGCTCGACTTTTAGGGTTTGGCCGATAACGATCTGACCCTGATCGGTTGAACAGTTGTTCTTGGTCTTGACGCCGAGCCCATTCGACACTGCCCCGACTTTTCCATTCCCTCCTGTTGGGGTCAATGAGATCAGGCTGGCGCCGCTAAGGGTTACATTGCATTTCGAATCGATATTGATGTTTTGGGTTGCCGTTGCTGGTCCGGCCAACGAGACGGGCACATCGAACCATTGAACTTTGTAGCCGCTGTCCGAGGTGTGGAGCAGAAGGACGCCCCTGTCAACGTAAAAGGGCTCCTCGGCGATGGCCGCCGTCGCAAAAACCGCCGCGACCATGGCGAGTATGACCGTGACTATCGATAGTTTTCTGTGTCGGCCCATCTTCTTATGACCTCCTTGCCGCACAGGTGACGTGTGGCGCTAGTGAGGTGGTGTTCAGACACGGGTATCGGGCCCGTGACAGAATCGTCCGGTCCCGAACTTGCTGATGCCTCCCGTACACCCAACCCCTTTTGTGACTTAAGTCCTATTGACAACTTTCACACAGAAAATGGAAGGCGTAAAGTGCCATTTCTCGTGCGCAAGTTCGTGCCCCGAAAGAACTAGTCCGACCGGCTGAAAGGTTGGCTGGGCTGGCGCTGACGACGGATCTTACGACTCAGCGGGTTGGCATACCGGGGTGAGGTCACTCGACAGGTCGACCGACAACTGCTGCCAGCAACTGTTCGGCATCGGCCCGTTTGTCAGGATCAGAGACGTCGGCAAAAGCCTCATGGGTGAGGATCTCACCGACTTCGTTCAGGCGACCATCGGGGAGTGGGCCCGATACCAGGGCATCTACGTACTCTCTGATTGTCTCGTGGCTTTGACGGGGCCGATCGCGGGCTGCCCCGCTCTGCTCGAGGCCCTCCGTCAGTCTTTCGACCCAGGTCCGGCGAGCTTTGCGTCGCCGTTCAGCAACGATTCGGCTGGTGACCGAGACGAGCATGCCACCAAAACCACCGACCAGGACGGCGGCCAGGAGCAACCCAAGTCCTTTCCCAACCAAGCCAGCGTTTTCCCGCGCCCAGGTGACGATGGCTGATCCGGCGTTGGCAGGCGCCTCATACTCACCGGCCAGGGGAACCTGGGCGGTTGGATCGAATCCTTGCCATCCGATCCCCGGGAAATAGACCTCCGCCCACGAATGCGCATCCGACGCACGCACTTCGTACAGGCCGGTGAGCGAATTTCGTTCGCCGGGGATGAAACCGACCGCCAGGCGACTCGGTACTCCGAGAGATCGAAGCATGACGACGAGGCTCGTACCGATCTGCTCACAGAAACCCTGGCGGGTTTCGAAGAGATACTCGTCGACAGAGTCGGCGCCCTCCGGAAGTGGGGGGATGTCCAGGCTGTAGGTGGTGTTCGCTCCCATCCACGCTTCGAGCGCTCGGATCTTGTCGTACGTGGTGGGGGCCTCGGCCGTCACCTCTTGAGCGAGGTCGAGCACCCGCTGGGGCACGTCATCGGGCAACTGGAGGAACTGCTCAAGCGAGAGCGGAAGATCGGCTCGGAGCGGATCACTCACCCTCAGCAGTGCCTCGGTCACGTGCGGACGTTGACTGATAACCGTGTAGACGGCCCCCCGGCCGAGATCCGACCCGGCTCGTAGGGCCCCGTCGGGTTGCTGAAAGAGGAATCGCGAATCGAAGTACACCTCAGACACGCGGTAGGCGCCGAAAACGATGTTCGGTCCCGGCTGCTCGATATAGAACGTCTGGATGAAGTCGTCAGCAGAGACCGGGGTGTCACCAACCGTGAGCGGGATCTGGATCGGGGCGGGTCCCCCGATGGTGGTCGAAGTGTCATCTGCTGCCGTCCAGGTGACTCCATCCCACACATCAAATGTTTGTCCGCGCCAGAACGCCGGCGCCGAGGCGCGGACCCGCATGACGAGCGTCCCGTCGGGGCGTCCCCGCGATGATGTGTCGAGGCTTTCCGCGAAACCGAAGTAGCCCGAACTCGCCCCGCCGTTTGATTGATCGTCCTGGCCCTGGCCGTCGCGACCCCCCAGTGAAGGGTTCGACAGGGAACCAGGTGTTCCGAGGGCATTGGAGGAGGGGAGTTCGGCGGGGAACGTCAAGGCCCGCGACGCGCGAGCGCTCGGCAGTGCCAGAAAGACGACGACCGATAGCGTGCCGAGAATCGCCAGCGTCTTGGCCCCAGACCTTGACGCCCCGGCGGTGACCGAAGGGACATTGGTCAGGGTTCCCAGATCGGTGATCGAACTCCGATAGGCAAGCAACAACGATGACAGCAGACCTACGGCCCACAACAAGATGAAGACCCCCAGTGCGGTTGAGATAGACAGGGCAGCCGTGATTGCCATCATGGCGCCAGAAGATGCCAGGGAAAACATGAGGTCCCGCCGGGCGGGCACATGCATCGAATGGATGACTTGTACCCAGAGGAACAGTTCGGCGAGCGGCACTTGGATATCTACCAGTCCGTCCTGGAATGATGAGACGAGCTCGCCGAAGAAGCCGATCACCGACCCGATCAGGGCTACGGCGAGGATTGCTTTGAGCTTGAGCGCGTCGGAGTGGCGCATCCGGTAGGACAGAACAAACCCGGCTGGGATTCCGACGATGGCTACTGCGGCTGGCAGAGTCCGCACGAAGCCCTGAGCGATCAAGGCGACGACCGAGATCATCACCGTCGCGCCGACCGCCGCTCTCACTGGTACGAACGGCTCGGGATCGGTAGCGAGGTTGGCTTCCTTAATCGTTTGGGACAGCTTCATGGCACATGCACAATCGTGATGTCGCGCTCGGCCTCAGGGAGACTGGCCGGAACACCGTTAGTGGCATAGGCGAGTCGTCGGCCCGCCTCGAGCATCGATCCCACTGCCCCGGCATGTGGCCCACTCTGCTCAGCCGTCAGCAGGCGAACGGGCACGCCAGCCGTGAGACCCTTTTGAATGTGGCCGTAGGCCAGGCTGGCTCGCCGGTCGGCTTCGTCCGGGGGGCAGTTGAGGTCTAAGCGCACAACGAGGTGAGGGGCGTCGGGAGACTCCAGTTCTTTGACGACCGGTTGGTTCATGCGGGCGGTGGCTGGCCAGTGGATCATGCGTAGAGAGTCGCCCTGCTGGTAGTCGCGAATTGATCTCACGGTTTCCCCACTTCCGGTACGGCGGCCGACCGCCTCAGATCCGGTGGCTGGGCTCGATGTCACTGTGGCCAACGCCACTGATTCGACGCGGGGAGCTACGGCGACCGGGGTGGCGAGCGGCACCGCGACCTGCCGCGTTACCCAGACCAATCCGATCGGGGATGCCGTAGACAACTCGGCCGTGATTGTCCTGATGAGGCCGCGTCGCTGCGCAACCGCCCTGATGCTGCCCTCGGCGGGAACCGCTGCGCCAATCCACTCGGAATCTGGCTTGAGCAGACGAACTCTGGTGAATTGAGGTTGGCCAGTTAACGTCAAGCCGACTTGAAAGGGACGTCCGGCCACGGCATCGTCAGGAGCCTCGGCTGTCAATGTCATCCGACGACTGGCCATCCACGGCCCCAGCACTCCGACTGCCAGCAGGCCAAGTGAGATCGCCAGGAGAACTGTCAACCACCCGGCACCTGTAGTCCGTGATGCGACCAGGAAGGCAAGGGATAATGCCCCGATCGTGTAGACACCCCGCGTGGCCCGGATTCGGACCCTGGGGCTAGCCACGCGGAACGGGAACCGAACGCAGCAGATCGTCCATGATGGACCGTGCGGCCGTGACGTCGGTTCCCCCTGACAAGATGATCCGATGAGATAGGACCGGGCTGGCCACAGCCTTCACGTCGTCGGGGGTGACGAAGCGCTGTCCGACGGTCGTGGCGTGGCCACGAGCGACGGCCAGCATGCCGAGGCTGGCTCGAGGAGAAGCTCCCAGGGAGATCTCCGGATGTTGTCGGGTGGCCGAGACGATATCGAGGATGTAGTTGATGACTGACTCGCTGCAATGGAGGCTGCGCACTTCTTTGATTGCCTTGGCTAGATGCTCCGGGGTCACCACGGCTTGAAGGTCGGCGAGTTGGCCGGTGCCTCCATCGCCCATCAGCAGCCCTCGTTCGGTTTCGCGGTCGGGAAGGCCCATCTCGAAGATGGCGCTGAATCGGTCGAGTTGCCCTTCGACGAGCGGAAAGGTTCCGGCGTGTTCAAAGGGATTCTGTGTCGCGACGAGGAAGAAAGGCTCAGGAAGTTTGTGGGTGGTTCCATCGACGGAGACCTGTCGCTCTTCCATTGCTTCGAGGAGAGCCGCCTGGGTACGCGGCGTGGCCCGGTTGATTTCGTCGACGATCACCACGTTCGCGAATAGAGGGCCCGGCCGAAAGTGCCATGACTCGGTCGATCTGCGATATATGGCGACGCCAGTGAGGTCGGCCGGCAGCAAGTCGGGGGTTCCCTGGACGCGCCGGAACGTTCCTCCAACGGACGCCGCCAACGACTTGGCCAGCAGTGTCTTGCCTACTCCGGGGACGTCCTCGACGAGGATGTGACCGCCGGACAACAGCGTGGCGATGATCAGGCGCAGTTCGGTGGGCTTTCCGCGGATAACCTTGGAGAGGTTGGCGAACAGATCCGAGGCGACCTGGGACCCCAGGGGAGCTCCAGCGGACGCAGTCGGGACGGCGGGCGGCGCAGTTTGCATACCTGGTGTATCGGCACGCACTGACCGTCAATTAAGCAGTGCTTCAGGCGGATTTCATCAGACGGCCGGAATGAGGTCAGGTGTGTGGTCGCCGGCGCTGATTTGAATCAGCGAAATCGCCACCAAAATTAGGAGGCCCCCCGCTATCTGGCCGAGACTGAGCTGCTGGGCAAGGTAGATCCACGCCAGAACCGTGGCCACTAGTGGCTCCCAGGTTGCGGTTAGGCCGATGAGCGGGGCGGGCGCCATTCCGAGGGCCTTGATTTCGAGAGCGAACGGCACGATGGTTCCGACCATTACCACCGCGGCTAGTTGCCACCAACCCGTTGAAGAAATATCGGTTGGAAACGTCCAAATGGGAACCGCGATCAGCCAGATGATGGCCGCGATTCCAAACCCATACGCCATGATCGCATATGAGCTGAGATCCTTGCTCAGCCTTTCGGCAAGGGCCAGGTAGAAAGCGAACGCTACCGAGGAGACCAGTCCGGCTGCGAGGCCCGGCAGGTTGAGAGCCGTCCCGCTCCATGCCTGGGCAATCAGCGAGACCCCAACCAGGGCTGCCCCGGCGGCGACCCAAGCAATGGAGGTAACCGCGTCACCGCGCACCCAGCGATTCCATGCGAGCAGATAGATCGGGGCAATGAATTGAATCGTGGCGCCTGGCCCGACCCCGATGAGATCGATCGCCAGATAGAACGAGTAGGTCACGGTGGCGAGAGATACTCCGAAGGCCACGACCAGCGGCCACACTTTTCGTGCAGGAAACTCGCGCTTCCACAACACGTACGGCAGAAAGGCCACGGTCCCAGCCAAGGCCCGTACCTGAGCGACTCGAACGACTGAAATCTCGGCGAACACGGCCGCAGCCAGCACACCTGCCAATCCCCACATGGTGGCGGCAACGATTGCCAACGTGATGCCCGTACGAACCCGCATCGGGCACAGAGTAGGTGATTGTCGGCCGAGGTAGATTTGTCGAGTCGGGCGCGAACTGTACGCTGAGATTTTTGAGGAGGTAGTGGCTGGTGGTGGAAGATCTCAAGCTCTATATCGCAGGCGAGTGGGTGGAAGGAACCAGTGGCGAGCACTACGAACTCGTGTCGCCGGTCACCGGAGAACACATCGGAAACGTTCCTGTCGCCAGCCAGGCCGACATCGACAGGGCTATAAAGGCGGCTCGAGTCGCCCAGGACGAGTTCCGGCATTGGTCCGCCTTTGAACGTGCCGACCTTTGCCTTCGGATTGCGGCCGAAATCGAACCGCTCGTCACCGAAATCGCTCGGATCCAAACTCTTGAGCAGGGAAAGCCGTACCACTCGGAATCGCTCGACGACATTGCCGAAGCGAATCAGTACTTTTATAACGCCGCCGAAGATGTGAAGCGTCTAATGGGTGAGGTGATCCCGACATCGGCCCGCAGCAAGCGGATGTTTACCTTTCGGCGACCAGTGGGTGTTTGGGCGGCGATCACACCGTGGAACTTCCCGGTCACCATCCCGCTCGAATACATAGCCCCCGGCCTAGCGACCGGCAATGCTGTCATCACCAAGCCTCCGTTTAACACCTCCTGGGGGTTGCTCAAGCTGGCTGAGGCGTTTGACGCGGCGGGCGTACCTAAAGGTTTGTTGTCCGTTATCCCTGGAGCCGTAGAAATCGGCGAGGCGCTCGTCACTCACGACGGGGTCGACGCAGTGGGGTTCACCGGATCGTCAGAAACCGGTCGCCGGATCATCTCCCAGATGGGAATCAAACGTTCCATCATGGAGATGTCCGGGAATGGACCAACCATCGTCACCGCCGACGCCGACGTGGCGGCGGCTGCCGAAGCGGCCGTATATGGCACCTATTACAACGCCGGACAGGTGTGCTGTGCCACCGAGCGGGTAATCGTCGTGGATGAGGTTCATGATGAGTTCGTTGCAGCCAGCCTGGAAGCCGCCAAGCTTGTGAAGCTCGGAGACCCGTTCGACGAAATGACGAACATGGGACCACTCAACAACGAACCAACCGCGGCCAAGATGGATCGGCACATTGCCGACGCCCAAGCCCAAGGAGCCGAAGTGCTCGTCGGGGGTGGTCGGGCCAGCGGGTTCCCGACAGATCTCTACTACGAGTTCACGGTGATTGACCGCGTGCCAGAACAGAGTGAGGTATCGAAGGAGGAGTCCTTCGGGCCGGTGATGCCGATCTTGTCAGCTGCGAGCGACGAAGAAGCGGTGGCGATCGCCAACCGGTCCAACCTGGGGCTACAAGCGGCTGTGTTCACGGACTCGTTGCAGAAGGCGTTCTGGTACGCCGATCGAATCCGGTCCGGCACTGTGGTTATCAACGACTCAACCGATTTCTGGGAAACGTTTCAGCCATTCGGCGGTGCCGCTGGTACCGACACCGGATGGGGGCGCGGATCCATCGAGGAGTTCACCGACCTGCAAACTCTCGTTATCGACATCGGGTGACCGAGGCTCAGGTCTCGTGGCGGTAGAAGCCAGCATCAGACGGTGGAAGCGGCTCGTTGCCGAGGATGAGGTCGGCAGCCTTTTCGGCGATCATCATCACGGGGGCATAGATGTTGCCGTTCGTGACGTACGGCATGACCGACGCATCGACGACCCGTACGCCCTCGACCCCTCGCAACTTCATCGTGAGCGGATCAACCACTGCTTCGGGTCCGGTGCCCATCTTGGCGGTCCCGCACGGGTGCAGGGCGGTTTCGGCGTCATGGCGAACCCATTCGAGGATCTCCTCGTCGGTGGATACCGACGGACCGGGTGAGAGCTCGCCGCCGTTGAAGGGGTCAAACGCCTCCTGGGTCATGATCGTCCTGGCCGCTCGGATCGCCTCTTTCCATTCTCGGCGGTCTTGATCGGTGGACAGGTAGTTGAATCGCAGCGCGGGCTTCTCGTTGGGGTTGGTTGATCTGATCTTGATTGAGCCACGGGCGTCCGAGAACATCGGGCCAATGTGCACCTGATAGCCGTGTCCCTTGGTTGGCACCGTCCCGTCGTATCGAATAGCGATCGGGAGGAAGTGGAACATCAGGTTGGGCCACTCGACCTCGTCGTTTGACCGGATGAAGCCGCCTGCTTCGAAGTGGTTGGTTGCTGCAGCGCCCTTGCGTCTGAAGAGCCAGTCGAAACCGATTTTCGGTCGACGCCACCAGTCAAGGGCGGGCGCCATCGACACCGGTTGGGTACAGGCATACTGGACGTAGACCTCAAGATGATCCTGGAGGTTTTCTCCAACTCCGGGGACGTCGGCGACTACCGGGATGCCGAGGTTGGTGAGATCAGCGCCGTTCCCGACGCCGGACAACTGGAGCAACTGCGGAGTGTTGATAGACCCTGCTGCGCATACGACTTCCCGGGCGGCCGCGAAATTTTGCTTGCCGCGTTTGGTGTATTCGACGCCTACGGCCGTGGTCCCCTCGAACCGGATCTTGGTCGTCATCGCCCTGGTGACGACGGTGAGGTTCGGTCGGTCCATAACGGGGTGTAAGTAGGCCCGGGCTGCCGATAGGCGTCGACCACGATGGATGTTCCGGTCGAACTTGGCGAACCCTTCCTGTCGGTAACCGTTGACGTCGTCGGTGAGTGGATACCCGGCTTGTTCGACGGCTTCGAAGAAGGCTCCGAATAGTGGGTTCTCGGCCGGCCCTCGTTCCATGGCAAGCGGTCCATCATCGCCGCGCCAATCGTCGCCACCCGCGAGGCAGGTTTCCATACGTTTGAAGTAAGGAAGGCAATGGGCGTAGTCCCACGTTTCCATGCCAGGGTCGGCCGACCACCGCTCATAGTCCATGGCGTTCCCGCGCTGAAATATCATCCCGTTGATGCTGCTCGAGCCCCCCAGCACCTTGCCGCGAGCGTGGTAAACCCGGCGTCCGCCCATCTCAGGCTCGGGTTCCGACTCGTACTTCCAATCGTAGAAACGGTTGCCGATCGGAATGGAGAAGGCGCCTGGCATATGAATGAAGATGTCCCATTTGCGGTCTGGGCGGCCTGCCTCCAGCACGAGAACCTGGTGGTTGGGATCCGCGCTGAGTCGATTGGCCAGGGCCGACCCCGCCGAACCGCCACCAACGATCACATAGTCATAGGTCATATCTTGTCCGGCCTCGGGAAACGCGCTTCGTGTTCGCCGCCGAATGATCGGCCATGAAGAGGGGCATGTTCGGGTGGTGCATGGGTGCGGGACACTATCAGCCTTTGCGTTCTCTTTCCGTGTCGCAGCGACCCGGGCCGGATGCCAAGCGACCGAGGCGGTGTTGGATCTAAGCTCGATGAAGCGATACGAGTAGTGAGATCAAAGTGGAGAGGTGCGCGTGGTAGCCATGGACGGTGGGTTGCGGTTCGGAGACGTGGCGTGATCGTGTCCGGCGGACAAGCGACGTTCGACGTCGATGCCATCGTTTTCGACAAGGACGGCACCCTGATTGACCTCGACAGCACCTGGCTTGCAGTTACCGATTCGTGGATTGCCGCACTTGCTGACTCACCCGAGGATGTTGAGAAGCTGCGGGCGTCTCTCGGGGTCGATGCGGCAGGGTTCTTGGTTCCAGGGGGCGTGGCAGCAACGGGAACGTTTCGAGAAATTGAGTACGCAACGCGACAAGCGCTTGGCGACCGAGAAGGAACCATCGACCGGCGAATCGAGGCGGCCCGAGAAATAGTCACGGCCGCCCTACCGAACTTGCCCATCGTCCCAATCGGAGACGTGGCTGCGTCCATGCGACGGTTTCGGGAGAAGAATCTGGTGCTGTGTGTCGCCTCCAGCGACGACGAACAAACGATTGCCAGGCATCTCGATCAGCTCCAGATTGCTGACCTGGTGGCTGCGTTTATCGGTGGTGATGGTCCGGCGAGACCTAAACCTCACCCGGCCGGCCTGATCTATCTCAGTGAGAAGGTTGGCGTACCGGTTGGGCGGATGCTCATGGTTGGTGATTCGTTTACCGATCTCGGGGTGGCTCGGAATGCCGGAGCAGCAGGCATCCTGGCCGTGGCGCCTCGTGACAATCCCAGTCCGATTGAAGACCTGGCCGATGGGCTCATTGGCTCTATTCAGGAGATCATCGTCGGAGGCTGAGGTACCACGATGCCAGACGTGGCGTCGACGATGGCCACTGCGAACTCGTTTGCCTGACTGGCTCGTACCGCCACCACGACTTTGACAACCTCGCCGTATTCGAAAGAACGAGTCTCTGCATTGAAGCCCGTGATAACCCCGGCGACCGGCGCAGACAGGTTGTAGGGGTGGACGAGCAGCCATTCGGTGAGGATAGGTTTGCTGAGGGTGGGAGCGAGGGCAAGCGCTTCGGCGGCGGCTCGTCCATAGGCTCGTATCAGTCCGCCCTTGCCGAGGTTCGTGCCACCGTAGAACCGAGTGACCACCACAACTACGTTGTGCAACCTCGCCCCGACGATACGTCGCAAGATAGGAGCTCCGGCCGTGCCGCCCGGTTCTCCGGCATCGAAACTGCGTTCTCGCCCATCCGACAGTCGATAAGCCCAGCAGTGATGGGTGGCGCCAGGTTCGCGCTTGGTGATGGTGTCGATGAATGAGAAGGCGGCTGGCTCGTCGGCGACCGGGCCGACGTTTGCGATGAATCTGGAGCCGTTGATCTTTTCGATTTCGTGGTGAGTCGGACGCAGAATCGTCAGGTACTCGTCGCCGGGCATTCCCGGAACGTTAGCCAGCCTCGGTCGAACCCGATTCCGGTCGCACTCCCGCTCTTTGGTCTAGGTTGATTCTTGTCAAGGAGACCACATGGTGAGATTCGCTGAAGGGCCAGAAGTCGAAGTATCTGTTGAAATCGCCGCTACCCCGAAAACCGTGTGGGAGCTCGTTTCGGACATCAGTCTTCCAGCCAGGTTTCAGAGTGAGTTCAAACGCGCCGAGTGGGTAACCGACGGGCCGGGGCTTGGCGCTGAGTTTGTCGGCTACAACGAGCGCAAGGGCTTTGAGTGGGACACCACGTCTTGGGTCGTCGAATATGAACCTCTCCACGCGTTTGGCTGGGCCGTCTCGGACCCGGTGAATCCGGGCGCCACTTGGACCTATCGCCTCTCCGAGGTCTCAGCAGGAACTCGACTGGAGTTCCACCGACGACTCGGCCCCGGGCCCAGCGGTATCACCTCGATTATCGAGCGACACCCGGAGAACGAGGAAGACATCATCGCGGCGCGTGATGCCGAACAGGCTGTCAACATGCGGGCCGTCCTTGAAGGTATCAAGTCACTTGCAGAGGCGAAGGCCTGAGCCAGTTCTAGGCGTTGGCGCCAAAGATCGACTTCACCTCAAGGAACTCCTCGAAGCCGTGCTCGCCCCATTCACGTCCGTTTCCGGATTGTTTGTATCCACCGAATGGGGCGTTTGGGTCGCCGAGGGCACCGTTTACGTGCACCATGCCGGTACGAATCTGGCGAGCCACTCGTCGGGCACGATCCTGGTCTCCAGATGACACGTAGCCCGATAGGCCATACTGAGTGTCATTCGCAATACGAATGGCATCGGCTTCGTTGGCGTATCCGATAATCGAAACGACCGGCCCGAAGATCTCCTCCTGAGCGATGGTCATATCGTTCGTGACGTTCGCAAACACTGTCGGTTTGATGAAGTAGCCACGATCGTGGCCTTCGGCCCGACCAGGGCCACCGGTAACAAGCTCGGCGCCTTCGTCGATCCCCTTTTCGATCAGCGCCTGGATCTTGTTGTACTGAGCTTCCGATACAACCGGACCGATCGTCGTGGCTTCGTGGCCGGGATGGCCGACGACAATGTTCTCGGCGGCGGCTTTCGCGTACCCGGCAGCTTCGGCCATTCTGTCCTGTGGCACGAGGATCCGGGTGCCGGCATTGCACGATTGACCCGAGTTGCGACACATTCCCTTCACGTCACGAGCGATAACGGCTTCGAGGTCAGCGTCGTCGAGCACGATATTGGCCGACTTGCCACCAAGTTCCTGTGCGACCCGCTTGACGGTTGGAGCGGCGTTCTTTGCCACCTCAACCCCGGCCCGTGTGGAACCGGTGAACGAAACCATGTCGACCTCGGGATGCGAAGTGAGCGGCACGCCCACATTGAGTCCATCACCCTGGATCAGATTGAAGACTCCGGCCGGGACTCCTGCTTCGTCGAGAATCTCGGCGAAGATGATGGCGTTCAACGGGGAAAGCTCAGATGGTTTGAGGACCATTGTGCAACCGGCCGCCAGTGCCGGAGCGACCTTGGTGGCAATCTGGTTGAGTGGCCAGTTCCACGGGGTGATCAGTGCGCAGACACCGACCGGCTCTTTCACGACGAGCGTCGTGCCGATCTCTTCTTCAAATTCGTAGGATTCGAGAACCCGCCGAACGGTCTTGAAGTGGTTGAGTCCCGAGGGTACCTGGGCGCGTGACGACAGAGAATGTGGAGCTCCCATTTCGTCGCTCACCGCCGAGATGAGGTCGTCCATGCGGCTCTTGTACACCAAGATGATCGAGTCGAGCAGCTCCAGGCGTTCCTCACGGCTGGTCTCGCCGAACGTCGCGAAAGCGGCTCTCGCTGCCCTTACCGCCGCGTCAACGTCGTCCGGCCCACCCATCGCAATGGTTGTGATGGGCTCCTCGGTAGAAGGGTTGATGACTTCCAGCGTCGCAGTAGTTGAAGGGGCGACCCACTTACCGTTGATGTAAAACTCGTGTGTGTGCTGCATACCCGGAATCGTAGCGCCCGGTTCGACCTGCAGTTCCACCCCCAAACCCCAATCGACTGTGCATCTATGGACCTATAGGGCACATTGATGCACAGTCGTTGCAGTAGGGGGTTATTTTTTGTTGGCCACCGCTACCGCCACGGCCCGTTTAGCCCACGTCAACAGGACATCGGGGTCGGCCATGACGTCATCGGGAACCAGCCAGTACGGCATGCCATGTTTGTGCGACCCGGCCGCCTCGAATATCGGATCCGTGGTCTCATCAGACCGCAAGAAAACAGTACCTTGTTTGTCGATGATCGTGAACATAATGCCGTCGCAGAACACCCCCACACCACCGAACATGCGCTTCGAGGTGACGTCGCCGAGCGGGGCCCACTCCTCAGTCAATACGTCCACGACCTCCCCTGGCGTACCCGTTATGCGCACAACTACTCAGCAGTCTTGCGATAGGAGCGGACCGCGAAGGGTGCCGCAATTGCGACTATCCCAACAATCCAGGCCAGGGACAACAGGACGAGTGAGCCGGTGGTTGCCCCGCTGGCAACCAGACTTGGGTCGGTCTGGATGTATGCGTCACCAAGGATGAGCGCCCTCGCCGTGTTTGCCAGGACCGAAACGGGTTGGTTTTCTGCGAACGTCGCCAGCCACGATGGCATGCTTGACGTCGGTACGAACACTGAGCTTGCAAACGTCAAGGGAAAAACGGGAAGGAATCCGGCCGCCTGAGCCGCCTCGGGTGTCTTAACTTTCAATCCGATCCAGGCCATCACCCATGACATCGAGTAGCCGAATGCAAGAGCCAGGCTCACGGCCAGGACCAGTGAGAAGAAACCGTTAAGTGGCCGAAATCCGATCAGGTAGGCAACGGCGGTCATCAACGTTATGACAAATCCGGACCGCCCTACGTCGGCGAAGGTACGCCCCGCTAGGACGGCTGATCGAGCCATCGGCAACGATCGGAATCGGTCGATCACCCCGCCCTGTAAGTCCTCTGTCAGGCCAATGCTGGTTGCCGTCGCACCGAACACGACGTTCTGGACGATGATCCCTGGCAGCAGAAAGTTGATGTAGCTACCGAAAACGGGTGGGATCGCCTGAGCGATCGAGCCGCCGAACACGTAATTGAACAAGAGTAAAAACATCACGGGCTGGACTGTCGAGAACAGCAAGAGTTGAGGCAAGCGAATATTTCGGAGCAGGTTGCGACGAGTGATGATTCCGATGTGGGTGGCGGTGCGTGTCAAGGTGGTCATCGCGACCTCCTTCCTTTCTGCTTTTCGGGTACGGCCATTTCCTCAGTCGCCTTCCCTGTGAGGGTGAGGAACACATCGTCGAGGGTCGGCCGGCGTAGGGCGATGTCATGGACCTCTATGCCAGCGTCGTCGAGAACTCGTACGGCCTCGAGGAGCGACCTGGCGGCTTTCGGTGCGGGAATGGTCACGGTTTTTCGGGCGCGATTCACAACCGGTTCGCCGTCAACGCTCCTCCGGAGGGTGTCGGCGAGGACGTCGAGCTCATCTGCCGATTGAATTTCGATGACATCGCCACCCACCTGAGTTTTGAGCTCGTCAGCGGTGCCTTCTGCAATGAGTTGACCCTGATCGATCACTCCAATTCGGTCAGCCAATCTGTCAGCCTCTTCGAGGTACTGAGTTGTCAGAAGCAGAGTGGTCCCATCCGCCACGAGCTCATTGATGATTTCCCAAAGGCCGAGCCGAGAGCGGGGATCGATCCCTGTGGTTGGTTCGTCGAGAAACAGAACTTCAGGGTGGCCGACGATCGAAGCTGCGAGATCGAGCCGTCGCTTCATCCCGCCTGAGTAGGTGTGGACTTGACGATCGGCCGCGTCAGTCAGATCGATTCGTTCGAGTACGTCATCGGCGCGCTTTTTTGCTTCGCCCTTCGACAGGTTGTAGAGGCGTCCGACCATCAGAAGGTTCTCTCGCCCGGTCTGGTACCCATCCACAGCTGCGTTCTGGCCCGCCAACCCGATTTTTTCGCGTGCCGCTGCGGCATGGTTGATGACATCGATGCCGGCGACAAATGCTGAGCCAGATTCAGGCTTCAGCAAGGTGGTGAGTACGCGGATCAGCGTCGTTTTTCCTGCACCGTTCGGGCCGAGCAGACCGTAGATGATGCCTCGTTCAAAAGACAGCGAGATATCATCAAGGGCCTTAACCTTGCCACCAAAGGTATGGACGATATGTTCAGCCTGGACGATGATGTCTGACATAGATTCTCCCTACGGCGGCATTCTGCGGCCAAGATCATGAAGTTTACGACGCAGCGTCGTTAACCATCAATCCGTTAAAAGAAGGCTTGAAGAGCCCAGAGCGTGGCCAGGCCGGCGATGGTCGTTAAGGACAGATTCTTGGTTCTGTGCCCGACGATCGCGGCCACGATCGCCGCATAGATTCGATAATTGTCGACGGCCATGGCGTAGGAACCGTCGATCAGGAATACGGCTGGAAGTGCGATCGCCGGGAACACGGCGGCCGGTACAAAGCGCAACGCCCGTTGGATAGCGGGGGAGATACTGCCAGGGCCGAGTATGGCTAGGAAGGACCCTCGCAAGAGGAGCGTGCCGATTCCGATCGTTATGACGAGCAGCCAGGGATTCACAGGATCCGATCCACCAGAACTCCGGCAGTGATGCCGACGGCGGCCGCGGTCAACAGACCAAGGTTGAATGGCAGCGGCGCCGCAACGATGGCGGTGAGGCCGGACGCCAGAGCGGCTACATAGGTTGCCCGGTCTACCAGCGCCGGGAAAGTTAAACCGATGAAGATCAGAGGAGCGGCAAAGGTGAGTCCCCACGAATCGGGGACGCTGGCTCCGAGGGCGACGCCGACGACCGTGGCGGTCATCCATACGACCCACAGAAAGCCCCCGATACTTGCGGAATACCAGTGGAGGTGGGGATGGTCGTTCCCATCGGCCGACCGGGTCACCGTGAGCGCAAACATCTGATCAACCATTAGATAGGACAGCAACCAACGCCATCCCCTGGACAGATGTCCGAGTGGCTTCACGAGGGTGCCGGAATACATGATGTGGCGGGCGTTGATCACGAGGGTGGTGCCGATGATCGTCGGCCAGGCAGCTCCAGCTTCTAGCAGCGACATGGTGGCGAGCTGAGCGGCGCCGGCGAAGATGAGCCCGCTTGTCGCGACCGCCAAAGACGTTGACACGCCCGCTGCTGCTGCCGCCACACCGACTACAAACCCAAATGGGACAATCGCCAACAGCAGGGGGAGGGTGTCGATGATCCCCGCCTGGATTTCCTGTTGGCGGGATGGAGTCGTATCGGCCGGGATCACGGGCCGCTTGGGCGGGGGCGGATCTCGGAAGCGACCGGGAACCAACGCAATGCTTCGGCTTCGAAGTCGAAACCGGGATCGGGCTCACAGGGCGGCTCGTCGAGCGCACTGTCGAGCAAGGAGCGGGCTTCGTCCATATAGTCACCGAGTGCGGTGCTGTCAGTCGTGCGGCGTCGATCCGGATAGGTCATCGCCCCGGAGTCGTATGAAATGTCACTGAGGGACATGGCTGTCTTTTCGGGAGCCTGGTTGTGTCGCCAGCCTCCGGTGTGTGTGTCGAACTGGTAGCAGGTCAACAGCTTCCATCCCTCGTTGGCGATGAGGTGAACTGCGTCGACGACGAAATCGAAGGTGTCTTCGGCAAGGAAGTAATTGAAATTAACCCGGACCCATCCCGGCTTGATTCCTTCGCAACCTCGCAAGATTTCTTGTTCATATTGGTGAGAGGTGTCCTTGTCGATTCCAAGAAGTCGGTGGCCATACGGTCCTGCGCACGAGCACCCACCGCGGCTCTGGATACCGAATAAATCGTTCAGGAGAGCCACCACGAAGTTGTGATGCAGGTAGCGGTTCTCATACCGGATCACAAACGAAACGATCGAGAGGCGGTCGGCGTCAGGGTTACCGAGAATTTCAATATTCGAGTTCGCTTGCCAGGAGCTAATCGCTCGCTTAATGAAGGCGTGCTCAAGGGCACGTATGCGATCGGATCCGACCGCCAGCTTGAGTTGGAAGACGAGTCCGGCTCGGATGGACTCGATGATTGCTGGAGTTCCACCTTCCTCACGGTGCTCGATGTCGGTCAAGTACGAATGTTCCTCGGTGTTCACGTAGGCGACCGTTCCGCCGCCAGGGACGGCAGGCACCTTGTTTTGAAACAGCTCTTTTCGAGCAACGAGGACTCCAGGCGTGCCGGGACCCCCGATGAACTTGTGGGGGCTGATGAAGATGGCATCCTTGTGGGCGTCTTCTGGCCCCTCCAGATCCATGTCGATCCCGATGTAGGGCGCGGCCGCGGCGTAGTCCCAGAACGAGAGGGCCCCGTATTTGTGCAGCAAGATGGCCACCGCGGCGTGGTCCGTGATGATTCCGGTCACATTTGATGCGGCTGAGAAGCTCCCGATTTTCAGCGGACGACCCGCGTATTTCTTGAGGGCCACCTCGAGAGCATCTAGATCGATGTGACCGTCGCGGTCCTCGGGGATACGCACAACGTCCGAGATTGATTCGCGCCACGGGATTTCGTTCGAGTGATGTTCGTATGGCCCGCAGAACACCACCGGCCGTTCCTCGGCGGGAATGTGGTCACTGAGGCCATAACGGGCGTCCAGTTCGGCAGGGATACGAAGTCCTAGAATTCTGATCATGAGGTCTACCGCGCCGGTGGTCCCCGAGCCAACGAAGAGGACCGCGTGATCGTCGGTGGCGCCGACCCCTTCGCGAACAAGGCGCCGCGCATCCTCACGGAACTTGGTCGTCTGCCTGCCAGTTCCAGATGTCTCGGTGTGAGTGTTGGCGTAGAGCGGTAGGACTTCGTTGCGGATGAAGTCCTCGATGAAACTCAGTGAACGTCCCGAGGCCGTGTAATCGGCGTAGGTGACGAGGCGTGGCCCGAAGGGACCTGAGACGATATCGGTGTCGCCGATGACCGAGGTCCGGATGGTCTCAATGATGTCCATTCGGGAAGGCTACTTGACTGGCCGGGACGTGACGGCTCGGACCAGCGCCTGGATGGTGAAGATGCCGATGATGATCGGGGCGAACGTGAAACCTCTTTGGTAGAGGAGGAAGGCCACTGCCGCCCCGACCAGCAAACCGATGATTGCGCCATGGAGCCGCCCTGAACCGGGGATCGCCTTTTCGATGAGTTCGCTCATGATTGTGCCACCATCCAAACCACCGATCGGAAGCAGATTGAACGCTCCAATAACTGTGTTCGCCCACACGAAAACTCCGAGAAAGAACACCAGAGAGTTGTTGGCGTTGAGGGCGTCGCCGAGATAAACCCTCCAGGGCGTGTCGAGGACCAGTTCAGCAAGACCACCGAACAGTCCCATAGATGCGGCCCCCCAGATCGCCACACCGATGATGATTGATGTCACAGAACCGGCCGCGGCTACGGCGATACGCGGCCATCCGGTGTTGCGACCACCCGTCCAGCTCGTGACGCCGCCGAGTCCATGCAACGTTATGCCTTGGACTTGACCGCCGAGGCTCCTCGCCACAAATGCATGCCCCAGTTCGTGAACGAGAATGGAAAGAACTGCCGCCAACCCGGCCACTATTGCTGCCGCAGGTTCGAAACCTTGCCCCACGAAGTAGAAGAGCAGCAACATGGTGATGTTGAACTCAACCGGAAAACCGAACAGTCGAAAGCGCATCTAGTAGTCCTCGTCGGGGCGCCGCTGCTTCGACGGCTGCACCCGGGGAGGTTCGCCCGGCTGTTTGGGGTAGTGGGGAGGCCACGGGGCGTCGCCGACACCGTCTTCTTCATCGCGAACCATCCACTCCAACAGGGGAGTGATCGACCCGGCCTGGTTGTCCATGTCGGCGGTGAGGTCGCCGACGTCGGCGTAGCGAGTGGCGAAGGTGTCCATGGGGAAGCGCTCGATGGAAACATCGTCCAGTTCGTCCCAGGCAAATGGGGTGGACACGAACCCGGTCGGACGAACCCCGTAAGCCGACGAGACGGTCTTGTCTCTGGCCATCTGGTTGAAGTCGATGAACACACCCGAGCGTTCTTCTTTCCACCATTTGGTCGTCACTGCACCTGGCATCCGGCGTTCGAGTTCGCGGGCGAACGCCAGCACCGCCCGACGAACCTGAAAGAAATCCCAGATGGGTTCGATGCGTACGTAGATGTGGATTCCCCGACTGCCTGACGTCTTTGGCCAACTGACCAATCCCACTTCGTCGAAGAGGTCCTTGGCTCCGCGTGCTGCGGCTTTGACGTCACTAAATCCGAACCCCTCGGTGGGGTCGAGGTCTATTCGTAGTTCATCCGGATGGTCAATGTCTTCTGCCCGAACCGGCCATGGATGAAAGTCGAGGCAGCCCAGTTGGGCGAGCCGCAGGATGTCGGCTTCGGTGCGGGGGACGTTCATGATGCCAGGACGCTGGGACGGGAATCTGATCTCAACGGTCTCGAAAGGTGAGTTCTTGTCGGCCCGCTTGTGATACACAGGCGGTTCGGTGACACCCTTCATATACCGCTTGAGCATCGTTGGTCGTCCGAAGATGCCGTTCAACGCTCCGTCAGCTACGACGGCGAAGTGGTTGGCGACATCGATCTTCGTCCAACCCTGGTCGGGGAAAACCACACGATCGGGTGACGAGATCCGAACCGACTCCCCGTCGATGTCAATAAAGGCTTCTTTAGCCATGAGCGATCATGTCAGAGAATCCCAGACCATCGGGGCGTTCAAGCTGATCCATTTTGCAATCCGCCGCGTCCTTGTCCGGACGCCACCGATGAAAGCGGGTGGCGTGACGGAAGCGATATCCCTCCAACTGGTCGTAGCTGATCTCAACGACAATGCCCGGGACGATCGGAACCCAAGACAGATCCTTGCCAGTCGACCAGCGACTTTGTCCGCCGGGCATCCGAGCGTCTTCGCCGAACGATTCGTCGGACTTCAGAGCCTCGAACTGGGTGAGCATCTCCACCCGATCAGAGTTCTGAAACCCTGAGCAATGACCGATGAAGTGCAGCTCGCCGTCATCGTTGTAGAGACCGAGCAGCAGCGACCCGATCTTGTCGCCGTCCTTGTGGATCCGGTAACCGCCAACAACACAGTCAACAGTGCGACGATGTTTGATCTTGATGACGGCTCTTTTGCCGTGGATATACGCTTGGTCCAATGGCTTGGCGATGATTCCGTCGCAGCCGGTTGGCTCGAATTCGTCGAACCAACGTTTCGCTACTGCCTCGTCGGTGGTCGATGGAGTGAGGTTCCAGGGTTGATCGAGTGTGTCCAGGAGTCGCTCGAGGCGGACTCGTCGATCGGCGAAAGGCAGTTGGCGGAGGTCTTCGCCGCGGTCGGCGAGCAGATCAAATGCAACCAGTCGAGCCGGGATCTCGGCCGAGAGCTTCTCGACCCGGGAGGCGGCTGGATGGAGCCGAAGTTGTAAGGTGTCGAAACTGGTCACGTCGTCTAATACGACAACAATTTCGCAGTCGACGACGGTTCCTTCAGGCAGCTGCGCGATGGCTGGCTCCAGTTCCGGGAAGTACCGAAGCAGGGGTCGCTGGTTCCGTGAGTCGATCCGCCCATCGGGATTCGACCAGACCACCGCTCGGAAGCCATCCCATTTCGGTTCGTACGCGAAGGAACCGTTTGGCCATTTTTCGGAAACCTTGGCTTCCATGGTTTCGATTGGTGCTGGGAATGGCCACGTCATGATGCAATACAAGCACGCAAGACCATTTGTGAATAGCAACCCATGGCCGGTACGCTCTATCGGGTGTCTGTGGCGGACAGGGCATCAATTCGTGCGGTTCTCGCACTTCTACTCACCGGGCTTATCTTCGGGCTGATCTGGCTCACCGGTGGCGCCAACGCGCAGATCCGGGCTCAAGAGCAATCTAATGAGACTCCCGCCGTGGTGATTGAAGCCGATTCAACGTCGCCGCTTCCGACCGACCCGCCCCTTCAGACGCTGATAGCGGACGAACTAGTCGACGACCTCGGATCAGCAGATGTGTCGAACTTCGCGGCGCTAGCTGTCACGCCATCGACAGCGGTTATTCCTGAGACGACCGAGGCATCTACGACGACTACCGAAGTTGACGAGACGACCACGACAACCGAGGCGGCCGAGACGACGACCACGGTTGAGGTAACGACCACAACTCACGATCATCCAACGACGACGGTCGCTGAAACGACCACGACCACCGAGGCGCCCACAACAACGACGACCCTCGCTTCCACCACTACGACCACCGAGCCTCCGGCGGAAACCACGACGACTACTACGTCCGATTACTCAGGTGTGCTGTCCGAATCAGATGCGCGCGCTTTGTTCGGTCGCTACTTCTCTGGTGACGATGTTGAGGTTGCATTACGAATCGCCATCTGTGAGAGCAGCCTCAACACGAATGCCTATAACCCAGCCGGCTACGGCGGCCTCTTCCAGCATTCGATTGCGTATTGGGATAGCCGGGCTGCCGCGGCTGGATGGGCTGGTGCCAGCATCTACGATGGGGAAGCCAAGTTGCATTCTGGCTGTATAGCCAGAGCGGCTGGTCGCCCTGGCCAAACTGTTGAGAGGATCGCGTGGCTGCTGTTGACATCGCCGGCTTCGTCGCCGACCTGAAGAGCCATGCCATGGACCATGCGTTCCACGTTCACGACGAACGGCACTTCATCGAGACTTATTCGCTGAGCCAGATGTTTGAGATTGACGTGCATCCCGAACAAACCTGTGGGGGCGCGCTCGACCTGCACATGGCTCTCGACGTCGACCCACGAGTTATTCTCGATTTTGAAGATCATGTCCGCGATTTGCCTGCCGATGTCGAGGGCCCTGACGATGTGTTTGGCCTGACGCTCGGCTTCAACTGGGGCCTTCCCCCGCTTGAGCACCAGCCCGACCTGTTGGTGCTGGCGACAGAACTCGCTGGAGTCGGTGGTATGAAATTTCCGGTCGAGGTGTCCGCGATCGATTCATTCGGGGCAGTCACGGACGCGGCGGAGCGGCGGGTCGTTGTAGTTGGTCGGATCGGCATTTCCCTGACCGATATCTTCATGGGAAACGAGCAGCTTTGCGAAGAGCTGGATCTTGCCCACGACGTAAGCATCTACCTCAACGACCTTCTGGTCACCTGAATCCGCTTGCCCGCCCGACAGAAGGTACGCTCAGTCCAGCGACCCGCGGAACGAGCCAACCATGGATGACTACACCTTCTTGACCACGATGGGGAACGTGGCGGCCTCCGTGACGGTGGTGACGGCGTTCGACGCCGATGACCAACCGACCGGTCTCACGGTCAGCGCCTTCTCTTCCGTCAGCCTCGACCCGCCGCTCGTACTCGTGTGCGTCGGTAGCGAGGCGTCATCTCTTGACGCCATCCGACAGCGCGGTGGGTATACGGTCAACTTTCTTGAGGCAGGAACCGCTGACTTGGCACTGAAAATGGCGTTGCGTTCGGACGAACGGTTCTCGGGGGTCGCCTACGATCGGCCGTCCACGGATCAAGGCGGCCCGATCCTGACGGACTCAATCTTTGCTTTCTTCGAATGCGCTGTCGAGTCTGAAATAGACGCCGGAGATCACGTCATCTTCATCGGGCGTGTTCTGGCCGGTGAGTTCGTCCAGGAGCGCGAGCCACTGGTGTATTGGCGGCGAGGGTTCGCCAAAGTCACCCACTGATGCCCCTCGGATCGGTTTCGCCGGCGGGGATTCTGATCTTTACTAGCCAGGACCGTTTCGAATCCATGGCAGCGTTCTATCGAGAAGTCCTTGGCTTGCCGGTCCGATCCGATCGAGAAGGCTTCATCAACTTCGTGTTTGGAGAGCAGCGTCTCACAGTGGCGGTCCATTCTGCAGTAGCAGGGCTGTCGCGCGATCCCGATCGAATCATGATCAACTTCTCAACGAACGATGTCGCCTCGGCTGTCGCCCACCTGGCGGAATCCGGTGTCGAGATCGTTAGATACGCCGAACGCGAAAAATGGGGCGGATGGGTAGCCACGTTCCGAGATCCGGACGGGAACCTACTGCAACTGCTCGAGTTCCCAGCGTCGTGACCTAGGCGTACCCGTCCATCCGGGCGAGAACCTGGAGCATCACCTCATCGGCGCCTCCGCCGATCGACCCCAGTCGGGCGTCTCGAACATATCGGGAGGTCCATGTCTCCTCCATGTAGCCAATCCCACCGTGGAATTGCAGGCACCAGTCGCCGACTTCCCTGGCCAGGCGCCCGGATTTCAGTTTCGCGATGGTCGCCATCCGGACCGGGTTCTCACGTCGCATGTGCGAGGCGGCGAGGGCGTAGTTGTAGTGCCGCAAGAGGTCGATCTCGGCAGCGAGTTCCGCCAGCTTGTACTGGATGTATTGGTTCTTGAGAAGCGGCTTGCCGAACGCCTGGCGTTCAAGGAGGTACTGCTTGGTTCGCTCTAGGGCAAGATCCATGCCGCCGACCGACGAGTATGAGGCCCACATTCGCTCGACAACGAACTGCGACATTTGTTGCTGAAACCCCGTGCCGATTGCCCCGAGTGTGTTGGCTACCGGGACGCGCATATCGGTAAAGGAGAGGAGACCGGTGTCGGATGCACGCATACCAAGTTTGTCGAGCTTCTTCGAGACCTCGAACCCGGGGGAGTTCGTTTCGACGATTACCTGGGACATGCCTTCGTAGCCGCCCTCGTCGGAGGTTCGCATTAAGATGCACAGCCAATCGGCCTGCAGGCTGTTCGTGATGTACATTTTCGACCCGTTGATGACCCATTCGTCACCGTCGCGTACCGCCCGGGTTTTGATGCCGGCCACGTCTGAACCGGCGTCGGGTTCGGTAACGGCCACCCCACACACGACATCGCCAGCCAATGCGGGAGCGAGGAACTTGGTCTTTTGTTCTGGAGTACCGAATGCTGCCAACGACGGGGTCGCCATGTCAGTCTGCACGCCAAGGGCCATCCCGATAGAACCGTTGTGGGCCCGACCAGCTTCTTCGGCGAGTACGACAGTGAACAGATGGTCAGCGCCTTGGCCGCCAAATTCGGGATCGTATTCGAGGCCGAGAAATCCAAGGTCGCCCATCTGTTTGAAAATCTTGTGGAGGGGCATCATGCCGTCCGCTTCCCACGCATCAACATGTGGGTTGATCTCCCGTTCGAAGAACTCCCTGACCACTTTTCTGAATTGATCGTGCTCGTCAGTGAATTGCATCGTCGGATCCTCTAGTGCTCATGCACTGATCATAGATTCGGCATCGCCAGACTTCTCGGGTTGGGTCACTGTCATGGAGACTCCCGGGTTTTCGATGACGTGTCCCGGGGTAGGGTTTGGCACCACGGATTCAAGGAGCGTCATGTCGGATGAGATAGAGGTTTGCCCAGCCAAGGAGTTGACCCCTGGCAAGATCGTCGGGGCCGGTCCGTATGCGGTTGGCAACTCGCAGGAGGACGTATTCGCCGTCACCCGCCGGTGTCGTCACCTGTTGGCCGACCTGGCCGACGGGTCGATCGCTTCGGACGGTTGTCTCGTATGTCCATGGCACGGAGCCAAATATGACGTCGCCACGGGCCGTATGACCCGCGGCCCGCAGGGCATCTTCGCCAAGATTCCTTTCCTCGGTACGTCGTACAAGATCTTCACGACGGTGCTTCCCCTGAGGCGTGGCAAGGTTTCCGAACGCAAAGGGACCTTGTACGTCGAGTGAGCCTTGGCCGGTTACATTCGTCGATGAGGACGTAGGTGCGCACTCAACAGGGCCAGATGACTACCGACTTGTGCGCGTTCGGTCGGGTCCGATTCGCGACGACACGCGGTATCGTTAACTACCAACTGACCAGGGAAGGAACCCCACCATGGGTGTATTTTCCTCAGCAGACCGTGATGGACATACCCACGTCCTCTACGGGGCTGATGACGCAAGCGGCCTGCGGGCCATCATTGCCATCCATTCGACCGCCCTCGGGCCGGCCCTGGGTGGCACCCGTTTCTATCCGTATGCCTCTGACGACGATGCCTTGCGTGATGTTTTGCGCCTGTCAAAAGGAATGACACTCAAGAACGCAGCAGCTGGACTTGACCATGGGGGAGGGAAAGCCGTCATCATCGGCGACCCCCGCCAGATCAAAACCGAAGCCTTGTTGCGAGCGTATGGACGCCTGATTGAATCGCTCGGTGGCCTTTACATCACCGCTGAAGACGTCGGTACCACGGCCGAAGACATGGAATGGGTGAGCCGCGAAACTCGTTGGGTGGCCGGAACGTCCTCAGTCAACGGCGGGTCGGGCGACCCTTCGCCTGCCACGGCGGTCGGTTTGTTTTCCTCACTCCAAGCGGCCGCTGGATTCGTGTTTGGATCGACTGATCTGGCTGGCCGGAGAGTGGCCGTTCAGGGGGTTGGTAAGGTCGGTATGGACTACGTGGGTTTGCTCACAGAGGCGGGGGCTGAGGTTCTTGTCGCAGACACGTGGGAACCGGCGGTCGACCGGGCCGTCGATCGGTTTGGCGCCAAGGAGATCCCGAAGGAAGACATACTCTATGCCGATGTCGACATCCTGTCTCCGTGCGCCCTCGGGGCCGTCTTCGACGCCGACAGCATTCCGAAGCTGAACTGTCGGTTGATCGTGGGATCAGCCAACAATCAGCTGGCCACCGAAGAAGACGCTCGGCGATTAGCCGACCGGGGGATCGTATATGTACCTGATTTTGTGGCCAACGCCGGCGGGGTAATCAATGTCGCGGACGAACTCCACGGCTACAAACGGGAGCGGGCGATCGCCCACGTTCAGGCCCTCGGCGATCGAACCCTGGCAATTCTAGAGTCGGCCAGGGAGCTCTCGATAACGCCGCAGGCCGCCGCCACCCGAATGGCTCTTGCCAGGATCGAGGCAATCAGTAGCCTCCGGACCCGCTGACACACCTGGAGCTAGGAAGAGTCGGTGATCGGACGCCTAGCCCGTGCCTGCGGATCGTTGGCGAATCTCAACAAGGGAGTCCCTGCAGCTCTCAACCAAGTCGCGGTCGGTGGCCGGATCGTCGGCGACGCTTTCCAGGGCAAGAAGGGCCCCCGGTTCGTCGAATGCCGCCAGGTCCATAGCGGCGTCGTCGCGATCGCCGAATGGGGCCGACTGATCTTGCAGCACAGAGATCAGGCCCTCGGGCTGCTTCGAGGGCACGTAGTTGCCTCGTTGTCTCTTGCCGAACATGAGGCAGACCTTAGCGGGAGCCGGACCTCACCCCCGCGCACTTGGTGAGGGCACTCTGTTCATCGTGTAGCGCGTTGGCCCGCATTGCAACGACGCCGATCGCGCCTCAATCGGAACTCCAGCCTGGGTTGCCCGGTCAAAAGGATGATCGCTGGCGTTGAGGGCTGGAAGGGCGAGGGATTCCCTTTGGCGACCTAATTCGCCGGTCTTCGCCTAACCTCGACTGCCGTGATAGGACGACGTCGCTTTCTCAAACTCGTTCTCGGTCTCGGCTCAGCCGGGGTCGGCTTCAGCTGGTTAAACCGCCACCAGACCGACAGCCCGGTGACTCTCGGCCAGGCTTCCTTCGAGTCCGTTAAACCGACCACGACGACAGTCCTACTAGCCGAGACGGTGCCTGTCCCAGTTGTTGCCCAACCGGTCGAACTGCTCGTGATTTCGAAGCAAGCATGGGGAGCGGCTCCCGTCGTCGGGACGTTCGTGGAGCACGAGATCCAACAGGTCACGATTCATCACACCGGATCACTACTCAGCGACAATGCCGACGCGCCTGGCCGGCTTAGGGAACACCAGGCCTACCACCAGGTCGATCAAGGCTGGCCAGACCTCGCATATCACTTTGTGGTTGACCGCAATGGACACATCTACGAGGGACGTCCGACGTGGGCGGCGGGAGATACGGGGACGGACTACGACCCGACCGGGCACTTGCTGATCTGTTGCGAAGGCGAGTTCAATAGCCAGTCGCCGACAGACACTCAGCTCGGTTCGGTAGCTGCCCTGATGGCATGGGCATCAACGCGCTACGGCGTGGGGCTCGAGAAGGTTCTTGGCCATCGAGACGTGGCGAGCACGTCGTGCCCAGGCGACATGGTCTACAACCAGCTGGATTCGCTGGAGGCCCGGGCCCGCCAGTTGATGGATGGCCCGGGCCTGGCGTTGGTCATGCTGGATGGCCAGGTCGCCGTCGATTTGGTGGCCGATATTGAAACCGGCCGCCTATGACTGAACAAGCCTCCGATTCGACTTTGCGGCGAGTAGCTGGCTCCGTTTCGCCATTTTTCCGGTACGGCTCGGTAGTCTCGGAGTTCCTGGATTGTTCATACGTTTTGGGGAAGCCGCCGTTGCCTCGAGCGGTTGAGCAAGGTGGAGGTAAATAATGAAAGCTTTCTTGAAACGTCCGGTGGTCCGTTGGTTG
>RCMY010000620.1_pt1 | contig 33594 bp, 35 predicted proteins | sample 2041341 | NCBI WGS metagenome assembly RCMY01 (sample SAMN09708234, study PRJNA481090) | Marine sediment metagenome, whole genome shotgun sequencing project. | reverse complement strand
TCGGACTTTTGCTCTTTGTCTTTACCCTTTTTCTCAATTTTATCGCTTTGCGGGTCGTCAGAAAATATCGTGAGCAATACGAATAGAACAAACCGACAACTTATCCGTCTAAAAATATTAAGCATACACACAGCCATGAATACCACTGCAACCACCACCAATCTGCTGCAACCAACCAAACAACTCAGGCGACGATACCGTGCCGAGAGATGGTTTAAGCGTCTCGGTCTCTCGGCCATTGTTGTATCCCTGGCCTTCATTGCGTTTTTATTTTTCACTATCTTCTCGGATGGATATAGCGCCTTCAAACAGAGCTATATTGAGCTGAATGTTCCTTTCAGCGCTGAAGAATTCACCCAGGAAAAGCTCGCCCATGCTGATTTTCCCGGCCTGGTAAAAAAAGCGATGCGCACCATGTTTCCCGAGGTCAACACCAGGCGGGACAAGAAGGAGCTCGAAAGCCTGGTCAGCCCTTCTGCTGCCTTCAAACTTCAGGATATGGTTGAAGCAGACCCGAAAATTATAGGGACAACCAAAAAGGTATGGGTGTTGGCAGGCGATGACGTCGACATGCTGCTAAAAGGCAAAATTGACCGTAAAGAGAAGCAGAGCAACAGGAGGCTTAAGGACAACCAGCTGGCCTGGATAGACCGGCTTATCAACGATAAAAAACTGGAGCAAAAATTCAACTGGAACTTTTTCACCTCCGGTGATTCGAGACAGCCGGAACTGGCGGGGATTAGGGGAGCGGTCATGGGATCGTTTTTTACCCTGCTTATCACCCTGGCACTCTCTTTTCCAATCGGCGTCGCATCTGCCGTCTATCTGGAAGAATTTGCCCCGGAAAACAAGTGGACGGATCTCATCGAGATCAATATCAACAATCTCGCAGCCGTGCCCTCAATCATCTTCGGTCTGCTGGGGTTGGCAATTTTTATCAATTTCTGGGGCCTGCCCCGTTCAACTCCAATTGTCGGCGGACTGGTTCTCAGCCTGATGACCCTGCCAACTATAATTATTGCCGGTCGAGCGTCCCTTAAATCGGTACCACCTTCCATAAGAGAAGCAGCGCTTGGCATCGGGGCCTCGAAAATGCAGACTGTCACCCACCATGTTTTACCGCTGGCCATGCCTGGGATGTTGACCGGGACCATAATAGGCATGGCCCAGGCTTTAGGAGAAACTGCACCGCTGCTGATGATCGGCATGGTTGCTTTTATCGTCGATATTCCTGGCAGCATTACTGATCCGGCGGCCGTCCTGCCGGTGCAGATTTATCTCTGGGCGGACAGCCCTGAGCGGGCTTTTGCCGAGAAAACCTCGGCGGCAATCATGATCCTACTCACTTTTCTCGTCATCATGAATAGCCTCGCGGTTTTCCTACGTAAGAAATTTGAAACCAAATGGTAACACAACCTTAATAATTGGTGAGTAGTATTGGAGCCGTTGCACAGAAAAGCAAACAACCCCGGTACATCTAAAGAAAGCCGGGATAAGCACCTTGCAACAGATTAGTTCTCGCACAAGCACAAGAAAATAATCTGTAAGGTACAGAACAACTTAATAAGGAGAAGTTGGAATGAGAGTAACAAGTATTCTAGCAACTGGTGCACTAACCCTCGCATTAACAGCCCCGGCAATGGCCGCCCGTGACTATATTTCCATAGTCGGCTCGTCAACGGTTTACCCATTTGCCACGGTCGTTGCCGAACAGTTTGGTAAAACCACCGGTTCTAAAACACCTAAAATTGAATCAACCGGCTCGGGCGGCGGATTCAAGCTTTTTTGTGGCGGTGTTGGTGTCAACTTTCCTGATATCACCAATGCATCCAGGGCAATCAAATCATCTGAGCTGAAGACCTGCGCCGATAACGGCGTCAAGGAAATCGTCGAGGTAAAGATCGGTTATGACGGCATCGTAATGGCTCATTCCAAGTCATCACCCCCGCTGCAGCTGACCCGCAAGGATATCTTCCTGGCGCTTGCCAAAGATGTCCCCGATCCGGCCAATCCCGAGAAGTTGATTGCCAATCCTTACAAGACCTGGAAAGAGGTGAACAGCTCTTTACCAGACTCTAAAATCGAGGTTCTCGGCCCGCCGCCCACATCCGGAACCCGCGACGCTTTTGTAGAACTCGCCATGGATGCCGGCTGCGATACTTTCCCTGCTATTAAAGACATGAAAAAGAGTGATAAAAAAGCCTATCAGACTGTCTGTCAGACCGTCAGAGAAGACGGTGGATATGTCGAAGCCGGAGAAAATGACAATTTGATTGTCCAGAAACTCCAGGCCAACCCCGACGCTGTCGGAATTTTTGGTTTTTCTTTTCTGGACCAGAACACCGATGTCCTCGAGGGATCTGTTATCGAAGGCGAAGCACCGACCTTTGAGGCAATCGCCAAAGGTGCCTATCCTGTTTCCCGGCCCCTCTTTTTCTATGTAAAAAAAGCCCATGTCGATGTTATTCCAGGGCTGAAAGGATATCTTTCTGAATTCACGAGTGAAAAAGCCTGGGGCGAAGATGGATACCTGGCTGACAAGGGCATGATCCCAATGCCTCAGGAGGAGAGGAAGAAGTTTAGCGAAGATGTCTCCTTACTTAAGACTATGGAAATAAAGTAAGCCAACAGTATCACAAAACAACCAGACAGGGCTGCTCCACATGTATTGACGGACCAGCCCTGTCACCGTTACCGGCAGTTACCAAAAAACAGCGTGGAGAATCAATAATGGAACTCACATCAGCTCAGAATCATCCGGCCTTTCCGACCTTGTTGAGCGGTGCTCTTGCCGAGAAATCAGAACAAACCCGTAACCAGGCCTTAACTACCGGCAGAATAACTGTCGGAACTCCTTTTGTCGACAAGCCACGTATGACCTGCAGGGATGTAGAGGTCTACTATGGTGAGAAATGCGCCATCAACAAAATCAGTGTTGATGTCGGCTGCAATGAAGTGCTGGCGATGATCGGGCCTTCCGGCTGCGGAAAATCGACATTTCTGCGCTGCCTGAACCGGATGAACGATACCGTACCTTCCTGTCGTGTTGTCGGGAGCATCTGTCTTGATGAAACGGATATTTACCACCCATCGGTCGATGTTGTTCCCCTGCGGGCCCGCGTCGGCATGGTCTTTCAGAAACCAAACCCTTTTCCGAAATCGATCTACGACAACGTCGCCTATGGCCCACGAATTCACGGCTTGACGAAGAACAAGGCCGAACTGGACGAAATCGTTGAAACATCAATCACGAAAGCCGGATTATGGGAGGAGGTCAAAGACCGTTTAGAAGAACCAGGCACCGGTCTGTCCGGCGGGCAGCAACAGCGGCTGTGCATTGCCAGGGCCATCGCCGTTTCACCCGAGGTAATTCTTATGGACGAACCATGTTCCGCTTTAGACCCGATTGCCACGGCAAGAGTGGAGGAACTGATTGCCGAACTGCGCACCCATTTTTCCATAGTCATCGTTACCCACGCGATGCAGCAGGCAGCCAGGGTGTCCCAGCGCACCGCCTATTTCCACCTCGGCGACCTCATCGAAGTAGGCGCCACGGATAAGATTTTCACCAATCCCAAGCACCGGTTGACGGAAGATTATATCACCGGTCGATTTGGTTGATTATGGATAAGGATACTGAGAATATTTGTACAATGTTGAGGAAATCTCCCCTCTGCAAAGCAACATTTACAGTTGGACAGTATAGTTTGCCGGAAAGTGATCGGCCAGAAAACCGGGCGCCTCAAACCAGCAACGTTGTAAATTATCACTCTTTGTATTGGTCAGACGGTGTGGTTCTCCAACATGCACGATACCTGAAATCGGGGGGGGATACAGGCAACAACAATGTCCCTCGGATTTTCTATGCCTTTTGACTACTTTTTACGACACCAGCAAGGTTGCAAATCGCGACAGATCCCATTACAGTAATAAGAGTGTTTAAAGACAACATATTATAACAATCCATTGTACCCAACCATATGCCACCGCCTATGCTTTATCTCACCGGTGTAGAGAACGAGCTTTTTCAGGCCATTCAGGATCCCGTCCTGGTCGTCACTCCTGACGGCATAATTATTGATGCAAACAAGGCTGCCCTAAATGCGGCCAAAAAAAATTACCGAGAAATTCTTGGCCAGGGAATCTGCAAAATTATCCATGGCGGAAGCTTGCCCCATATCAAATGCCCGCTTGAAGATTTTCTGACTACCTGTACATCACGGGTTGAAGAGACGACACTTCCTGGCTTTGGCGGGGAGTATCTCCTGACAATCTCCCCTGTCAAGGACAAGGACGGCACCGTTCAGAAAATTCTGCTGATCGCCAGGGAACTGACCGGCGATGAAATGCGCAAGGCCCACGCCCTTAGAACGGCCCAGATGGCAGCGATTGGTGAACTTGCTGCCGGGGTGGCCCATGAGGTCAACAATCCTATCACCGGCATCATTAATTTTGCCCAGTTGCTCCTTGATGACAGCGAAAAAAATTCTCTCCAGGCTGAACTTTTACAGAGAATAGTCAATGAAGGTGAAAGAATAGCCCTGATCACTAAAAATCTGCTGTCCTTTGCCCGTAATAGCGGCAACAGCAATGAACCAATAGACATCATCCAGGTAATCAAAGACAGTATTTCTCTCGTCCAGCATCAGTGTAAAAAAGACGGCATCAAAATAAAGGAAAACTACCCGAAGGGCCCCTGCCAGGTACTTGGTAATTTCACTCAATTACAGCAGGTTATCCTTAACATCATTAGTAATGCCCGGTTTGCTTTAAATCAGAGATACCCCAACACCTCGCCAGACAAGAAAATTGACATAAACTGCCGGACCATGATCGATGAAAATAATCAATCAATCATCCAGATCTGCATTCAAGACAGCGGGACCGGAATTCCCCAGGGAATTCTCAAGAGGCTTTTTGAGCCGTTTTTTACCACCAAACCGTCAGGCAAAGGGACCGGCCTGGGGCTGAGCATAAGCTATGGCATCGTCCAGGACCACGGGGGCATAATCAAGGTTGATTCAATTATGCACAAATATACCAGGATGCTGATCGAACTTCCGTTAGCGGGGATCTAATATGGGTGAGCAGAATTCCCAGGATAAGGACAGCCGTATTCTGATAGTCGATGATGAGCAGAGTATTCGCCTGACCTTTGAGATGTTCCTTGCCCGTGAAGGCTACGGACCCATAACAACAGCCTCTTCCTTCGATGAAGCACTTGTGGCCATCAAACAGCAGGAGTTCGACCTTATAATCAGCGATATAGTGCTCGAAGAAAAGAAAGGAACTGACCTGCTCCATGCAATTAGGGATTCGGGTATTGAGTGTCCCGTCGTCATGATTACCGGCTTTCCAAATCTTGATACTGCCGCCGATGCTGTCCGCTACGGTGCATTTGACTATATTTCTAAACCGGTGAACAAGGAAACACTGCTTAAATTTGTCCGGCAGGCACTGAAGCACTGGGAGCTTAAAAATGAAAAGAAAAAACTGCAGCAGGAAAATGAAAAATTCAAGCGCTATCTTGAAACAATATTCAGTTCCGTGCGAGACGCCATCATTACCATAGACAATGACCTGCAGATAGTCCAACTCAATGAAACAGCCAAACAGTGGCTGCTTTATTCCTCTTCCACTCGGCAAAAAGACCTGCAATCCTATCAAAGCGAGATGGGCAGGGCCTGCCTCCAGGATGCGCAGCAGGTATTGTCCAGCGGCCAACCTGTCCGGGAACATCAGGTTGAATGCCGAAAACACGATGGCAATTTACGAATTATCAGTCTCAATGCAGCACCATTGAATGATGGCTTTGATGAATTTGATGGGGTTGTCATAGTGGCCAGGGATATTACTCTCCCAACCCCGGAGATCGATAGTGGTTCCAGGAATAACTTCCATGGGTATGTCGGATCCAGCCACAGCTTGCATGGTATCTATTCATTAATTGAAAATGTCGGGAAAGTCGATACGGCTGTCCTGGTGACAGGAGAATCAGGCACAGGCAAAGAACTGGCGGCCGAGGCCTTACATGCCGAGAGCTCAAGGCAGCATATGCCGCTTATTAAAGTCGACTGTGCAGCTATTTCGGAAGAATTACTTGAAAGTGAACTTTTTGGCCATAAGAAGGGTTCCTTCACCGGGGCGAGTTCCGATCGCCAGGGGAGGCTTATACTCGCCGATAAAGGGACACTTTTTCTTGATGAAATCGGTGATATTTCGCCACGCATGCAATTACGTTTACTCCGATTCCTTCAGGAAAAAACTTTTACTCCAGTAGGTCAGGACACCCCTGTCGAAGTTGATGTAAGGATCATTGCCGCAACCAATGTCGATTTACAACAGAAAATAAAAGAGGGTGATTTCCGGGAGGATCTCTACTACCGGCTCAAAGTTGTGGAGGTGAAATTACCACCGTTACGTACCATCAGAGATTCCATTCCTATTTTGGTGCATCACTTTCTCTCGCTCTTTCGCGAAAAACTCAAACGCAACATTTACGGCATCTCCGATCAGGCAATGACAGGGCTGGTGCAATATTCATGGCCAGGTAATGTCCGAGAACTTCGACATGTTATTGAGAGGGCCTGTGTATTATGCACAGGAACAACTATTTCTCTTGCTCATTTCCCCGAAGAAATTCAAAATCCTACCCCGCATATCGATAAAGCGACAGCAACGCAGCTGTCGATCCAGCAAAGAGCAACTCATTTACCGTACATGAGTGAAAGGGACGAAATCATCAACATGCTCCAACGCGCACATGGCAATAAGGCCAAAGCATCTCGCATGCTGGGCATCGATCGTTCCACCCTGTATCGTAAAATGCGGCGACTCGAGATTAATGACGGGACCGCTACGCCTTCTTCCCCACCAGAGAACATCTAGCCACACAAACGTGTTGCATAAGTGTTTCACGAGACACATATGCAACACGTTTGTACTCAGCGCAACACTATTGCAACACATTTTCTCGCTCCACGCCACCCCGGTCCACCTGTTGTTTTTTAATCTGAATGTTTATTTAATATCAGCATATTACGACCACAAGACGACACATTTTACATACATTTTCATTATGGCACAAATAATGCAAATTAATATATGGAACGAGTACAATCACAGAGTAAATGCAGACACATAATCAGGAGGAAACTATGAAAAGAGCGACTGCTTTAACCAGAGAAGAAAGTGTTGCCCGAACTACTGCCAGTACTGACAATGACAAGGTAGCAGTTGGTGCAATCGGAGTTACCTCACTGCTCATTGGCTGCTGGGCTGTTGTCTGTCTTGTTTCAGGTCTTATCAGCAGTGGCGGACCAGTTGGACTCGTGTCAAATTTAATTACCGCTATCGGCGGGTAGTTTTTATTTTACTATTGCCCGGAGGCCTCAATGAAAACGATACTCTCTACTGAAAAAACCAGCAGTAGCGTCAACCAAAAAGTTGATGTTTCCACTGAAATGTCAAAGGTAGGTATCTATTCCATTGCTGTTGCTGCAGGGATTATTGGCTGCTGGGCGGTTGTTTGTCTTGTTGCCGGCATGCTTAACAGTGGTGGCCCCTTACAGCTAGTAAGCAACCTATTTATAGCTTTTACCCACTAATTTTCATGAACCCTCAATTGATCCCAAAAACATTATAACAATAGGTGTCTTGTATGGAAGCAAAAGCAATCGCCAGAGAAAAAACTGCAGCGACTCCCTCAGTGCATGAAATAGCCCAGACCAGCAGCGAACTGTATAAAGTCGGAATGGGTATTACTGGCGCTTTTGCAGTAATAATTGGAGTTTGGGGGCTTATCTGTCTCTCCAGTGCTATAATATCGACCGGTGGTCCCGTTGCTCTTATTAAAAGTATGTTTGGTGCACTCTCCGGAAATATGTGAATTTTCGGTTTTATAGAGTATTCTAAAAGCTCACGATAATTTCTAATTATCGTGAGCTTTTTTTTGCGTGGTTCTCCCAACCAACCATGATCGCCATGTAAGCACATGAAAAAATTATGGATTTTAAAATAATCAAATGGTAATTTTAGTTCGCAATCTCATAGTGTTTTTTCTATTTACCATACTGTTGGCTCTCAGCTACGGCATCTGGAATATTGAGCATAGACTGCGAACAGTTAACTACAGTGAGTTTCGTTATTGTCTTGTCAACCATGATATTGCCCAAATAACCTTCATCGGCAATAGGGTTATCGTGCAGCATGTCGATGGCGACAGTTATGAAACCATAGTGCCGAATGCCGAAGAGCTCATTTCCGAGCTGCAGGCAAAAAACATTCAGATTAGCTTTGAAAAAGATAGATCCGAGCAAATTTTTCACGGCATTGTTCTGACCTATCTCATCCTGCTCGCTCTCACCGTCATAATTTCCTTAAACAGAAAAAAGAAGGACGAGGACGATACCCATAAATTCGCGTCAGAAAAGCTTATCCTGCCTGATGGCGACCGCAAGCCCATAACCTTTAACGATGTCGCAGGGGTGCCTGAAGCCCTGGAAGACTTAGAAGAAATTGTCAGTTTTCTAAAAAACCCAGGTCAATACAGTCAGATAGGCGCCGTCAGTCCCAAGGGGGTTCTACTGCAGGGTCCACCCGGTACCGGCAAAACTCTGCTGGCCAGAGCAATAGCCGGAGAAGCAGAGGTACCGTTTTACAGCTTCAGTGGCTCCGACTTCGTGGAAATGTTTGTCGGCGTCGGCGCTTCCAGAGTCAGGGATATCTTTAAAGAGGCCAAAACCAAGTCCCCTTGCATCATTTTCATTGACGAAATAGACGCCGTGGGCGGCAGACGTGCGGGCGGTGCTACTGCCAGTGGCCAGGATGAACGGAGCCAGACGCTGAACGCACTTCTCGTTGAAATGGATGGCTTCAGCACCTCGGACACCATAGTTGTTCTCGCTGCAACCAATAGACCAGATATTCTTGATCCGGCTTTGCGACGTCCCGGACGGTTCGACCGACAAGTCAATATCTTACCGCCTGATGCCAAAGGCAGAAAAAAAATCCTCGAAGTTCATGGCGCCAAAGTCACTCTCGCCCCGGATTTTGACATGGCCAAAATTGCCCGGATGGTCCCCGGTTTCACCGGTGCGGAACTCGCCAATCTGGTCAATGAGGCCGCACTCATGGCGGCCAGGGACGGCAAACAGATCATTGAATATAATGACTTTGAACATGCCCTGGATCGTATCTTAATGGGAGTCGAACGTAAAGGATTGATCATTTCTGAAGAGGACCGTATGTCACTGGCCTACCATGAGGCCGGCCATGCCATTATTGCCCACCTGCTTCCTCACTCAGATCCTATCCATAAGATAACCATTATTCCACGAGGGCGTGCGCTCGGCCAAACCCAGCAACTCTCGGTAAGTGACAGAAGCAGCTATTCCTACGATTATCTGAGAGGCAGAATCACCATCCTCATGGCTGGCCGGGCCGCTGAAAAAATAGCCTTTCAGCAACGTACGACAGGAGCCCAGAGCGATATTATTCAGGCAACAGAGCTTGCAACGAATATGATCTGCAAATGGGGAATGAGTCAAGTTATCGGGCCGCAGGCAATGGTCGCCGATGACGGAGGTTTTCTGGGCGGTGCGGCAAGACGAATGGAAATGAGCGATAAAACGGCAGAGGCTATCGATCAAGAAATTCACGATTTACTTGAAACCTGCAGTAAAGATGCAGTTACCATTCTCAAACAACAATATTATCTCTTAAAAGAGCTTGCGGCCATCCTTTTAGACGTCGAGACGCTTGATGAGGAAGATTTCGAGATCATCATGTCGTGTCGTTTCACGGATAAGATCCAAGCCGGGATTAATGAAACCCATCAGTGCAGAACTTGTCCCGCAGCCGATAGCTGCCTGCACTCAAAGCGCAAAAAGGATTAGCGCCTTGCTTCTGAAAGCCAGGCAGAAAATAAGAGAAATTTGGAGAATGGTTGGCAACGAGAAACGTACAGGGGTCACTAAGACTCTGATCCCTCGCAAGAAGGTACTGAAAAGGGTCCCGGCTTACTTCTCGTTTATCGAGGTTCATTCATGCAATCATTAAAAAAAACAGGTTATATTGCCTTTACCAGCGTGATTGTCCTGCTTGGTTTCGTGATAATTTTCGGGATACGTCAACATCAACTCACTGAAAATTACAATGCGGTCATCACCCAGAGTGAGGAAATGATCTTTCAGTTTGCAACTATCCGTGAACAAATAACCTCTTCTCTGATCGAAAAAGATTGGCATAAAATTGTCAATGCGGCCGACCAGCTCAAAAACCTTAATTCTACACTGGCAAGATTCCAGGATAACAGCCTTATCCCCGGTGCATACCGACTTGACATGGCTAAACAGCTTGATCTAAGCGGCCTGGCCATCGCCTCCAAGGAAATCGTATCAAATAGTGACAAGACGGCCTATAGTCTTGGTTTGCAAAATAAAATGCGCATACTGGCCGAGTATCTGATGCAGCTTGACAGGATCATTGTCAGCCAGATGCGGGCCAAGCTTGTGCAATTCCAAACCGTGATGATTGGCGCTCTCGGGGCAGTGATCTGTCTGTTAAGTTTTTCCCTGCTCTTTCTCTATAAAAAGACCATGGTGCCTCTGTTCCAGATTGCCGGCCAAACCAAGTATCCCGAGGTGCTAAAGAACGGATTCACGATTTCACATGATGCCTGTGCGGAAATAGGCCAAGTGATAGACGCGATAAATGCTCTTCTTAAAACAGGTACCAAGCAGCCAACGGCCGAAGGCACACAGCAAATTCAAAACGAACAACTGGCAATTATTCTTAATGAAAGTACGAATTTATCAAATGGAATTATTAATTACGCGCAGTTGCTGGCCGATTCTTACCGGGAGGTAGGCATAGGTGGAGAAGAAACAAAAATTCTGCAAAATATCATTGACGCTGCTGAACGTGTTGCTCAACTTAACAAAAAAATTTAACTTTATACCCCACTGAACAGCTGGGCATGGTGAATTTTTCTTGAACATAGTATAACCAAAATCGATTAGTATACGGCACCTTTTTCTGATTAATATCTACAGGAGCAGCCCAATGACCCACACCCCTCTATTGAAAAAAAGCTTACTCATCCTTTCGGCCTTTTTCCTTATTGCCGGCAATGTTCTTGCCGATGAGGACTACGATCCCGACACGTATGGTCCTGAGGCGCCAATTGTGTGGGAACGGCCCGCCAGAGCTACTTTTGACCACAAAATACACACCATGGATGCCGGACTTGATTGTGATGCCTGCCATGATGATTTATTTGCCATGGAAGCAAAAGAAGAATCCAAAAGGGAAACGTTTACCATGCAAGCAATGGCCGAAGGTCAATTCTGCGGCGCCTGTCATAATGGCAACGATGCCTTTGACTCTTCGACCCAATGTGCATCCTGCCACTTTGCTCCAACAGAAAAAATTGTTTTCACGCAACCCGTAAAAGCAGTGGTCTTCGATCACTCGATTCATATCGACACGGCAAAACTTGCCTGTGAGTCCTGCCATAAAGAAGTTTTTTCCATGAAAAAGGGTGGTGTGGAAGCGCAAAAGCCCTTTAAATCGGAAGATCCTGCAGAAAAAAGGCAATATCTGGTAGATCTTCACAAAAGATACTGCGGTACCTGTCATGATTCCTCGCAGGCTTTCGGTTATTTGACGCGATGCACTGTCTGTCATATTGGCGTAAAAGGTATAAAGGAACAGGCTGGCGATGCTGCCAATAAAGACGCACATGCAAAAAAGAATTCTTAAAAACCGTTAACCATGGAACCCCTCGTTCCCATGCGGCGCATGGGAACGAGGGGGGATCTAAATAATTTAAATATCATCGGTTGATAAATAAAATTCGAGAGAGGAAAAAATGACCGGCAGAATTATTAATATTTCAAAAAAATGGGGGTTCCATGGAGTTGCGGCCCTGAAAGAAGCCAGTTCCGGGTACAAAATGATAATGGGCTTTTTTCTGCTGATGACCATAGCAGGCCTAGCATTTGGCTTGCATGCATTATACGCGGGATATCATCACGTCTATGGTGTCACCAGGGAAATTTCCTGGGGCCTGCTCATAGCCGCATACATTTTCTGTGTCGTCACCTCGACAGGCCTCTGTATTGTCTCTTCTGTCGGCCATGTCTTTGGCGGCGAAGCATTTATGCCTATTGCCAAACGGGCGGTCTTCATGTCGATCGTTTTTATGTTCGGCGGCTTCTGCATCATTTTCTTTGATATTGAAAATCCGTTCAGGATGGCCATCTGGAATGTTTTTTCACCAAACCTCGTTTCCAATATGTGGTGGATGGGAACACTCTATGGTGCCTACCTGGTCTTCATGATCATTGAATATTATTTTCTGCTTGAGCAAAACCATACCTTGTCGAGATTAATGGGCTTCTTCGGTCTGGTGGTCGGTATTGCAGCGCATAGCAATCTTGGCGCGGTCTTTGGAATGCTGCACGGCCGCCCCTTCTGGTATGGCCCGTATCTACCCATTTATTTTATTTTTTCTGCTGCAATGTCAGGTGGCTGTGCAATTCTTTTTTTCACCACTCTTGGCTGGAAAATTAATCCTGAAATCATGAACCAGCGTATGGAGCGGGCAGTAAAAGCCGTGACACAGCTGACTATTTTCATGATATCTGTAATAATTTTCTTCACTATCTGGAAAATACTGACCGGTATGGTCTCGGAAGGCAAGCAGCTGGTCCTTATGTCCATGCTGACTGGTGATTATGCTGTCAATTTCTGGGTCTTCGAAGTTTTTCTGGGCATGTTTTTACCGCTGTATCTGCTGATTCGTTCCAGGGGCAATAATTTCAACCTGATCATGTGGGCAACAGGCCTGATGATCATCGGTATCTTTTTCATGCGTTATGATATTGTTATTCCTGGTCAGATGGAATCAGTGTACCACTCCCTCGGGGTGGTCGAGGCGGCTGATCTTCTTACCTACACCCCGACATTGCATGAGATCATGGCATCGCTTTTTGGCATAGGCTTTATTGCCCTGGCCTACTTTGCCGGAGAAAAAATGCTCAACGGCCATCAACTCGAAAAACATGAGATCGTTCCTGAGAGTGGATATATCTGCCCTGGTTGTGGCGCCATCCACTTTATGGAAGCTGGCGAAACCGAAGAAGATGCGATGAAACGTCACCATAGAATCTGGTAATTGGCTTGAGTATTGCTCGTGTAACATTGAACCAACAGGTAAAAGGATATATATCATGAAGTTTCCCAAAATAGGCTTTGATAAACTTAAAAATGAAGGCACCGATTCAGTCACCCTCAAGGAAAGAAGAAAGTTTCTGCAGCTTGGACTTGCTGTAGCGGGGGTGTATGCCGGGGGAAAGATACTGTCGCTCACCTCGGTGATTGGCACGGCTCACGCATCAGGAGGAGTGGCTTCTATTCGAAAATACCCTTATAATCCACACTACAGCATGGTTATTCGCCAGTCTCTCTGTATTGACTGCGAGCTCTGTGTCGAAGCCTGTAATACCACAAATCAAGTACCGGGAGAGAACTACCGAACCCGTATACTCACCAAAAAGTATACCGGCACACTCGACAAACAGGTTGAGTTTATTCCGGTGCTCTGCAACCAGTGCAACAATCCCCCGTGCGTGCGTGCCTGCCCGACGAAGGCTACTTATAAAGATCCGGTTACCGGCATTATCCGTATGGAAAGCAGGAAATGTATTGGCTGCAAAACCTGCATGCTCGCCTGCCCATACGATGCGAGATATTTCAACGTTGAAAGACACGCGGTTGACAAGTGTGATTTCTGCTGGGAAACAAGATTATCCAAAGGTGAAAAAGAGACTGCATGCTCGTCGGCATGTCCTACGGGATCCAGGACATTTGGCAACCTCACCGATCCTGACAACATAGTCTATAAACTTGTACACCAACTCGAAGAACAGGTTTGGGTCATACGTCCTGAAGATGACACCAAACCCAATATTTTCTATATGAAAGGCAATATGCGTTCTGTCGACAATATTCTCAACGAGCAGAAATTCAAATATTTCGATCCAAATAAAAGTTGATACTCGCCCAGAAGAGGGCAAACAAAGACTCTTCATCGGCGTCTTTGTTTGCCGGCAGGGAATACCCTTGGGGTACAATTCTGCTATCCTTTCGACGGAAAACCGAGAAACCGGTCATAAGCGCCTCCCGCCCTGCAGGGGGCGTTAAAAAAATCATCTTTTCCCAGGATAAGACAATATGCGAATCATTGTCCAGTACACCTTTGCAGTTCTTGCCCTGACCTACTACGGCGGACAAGTCTGACCATTTCTAGCGATGTTATCCCCCGGGCGATTGGGGATCATAATTTTGTCGAGTTTTCTTGCAGTACTTTTGTTCAGACCTTTGCTGCAACAACGCTATATCCACCCAGCCCGGGAAATGGACCAAGCCAGGCGGATATTCATTCTCGAATTATCACTCTGTACTACCGCCTCGATATTAATAAATATTTACAACTTTTTTATTTATAATGTCCCCCTTACCAGTCTCGCTTCCATGCTCATCGGCTGTATTATTGCCGGTTTTTTTATCGGTCTTGACTCTTCCCTGGCCCAGGAGCAGAAAATCATCCTCAGCCCCCCGCAGGAAGAGGCAATTTCCCCCTTACCGCAACGACTTTTCCCCATAACCCGTAAATTCACCTTCGTTGCCATAACAACATCAATCTTTGTCTCGCTCGTCCTCATCATGGTTTTTACGCGAGATGTCGAATGGCTGACCCAGACGGCACAAGACGAAAACTCCATCCGTGCGGCACAGCTCTCAGTCACCATCGAGATATTTTTCATTATGGCCATTCTCATGGTGCTGATTGTCAACCTCATCTTCTCCTACTCGCGTAATCTGAAACTCCTTTTCGACAATGAAACCAAAATACTGGCACAGGTAAGAGATGGGGATCTTTCATGTAAAGTGCCTGTTGCCACCCACGATGAATTCGGCATTATCGCCGAACATACCAATCATATGATTGACGGGCTGCGTCATCGGTTTGAACTGATCAACTCTTTGAAATTGGCCGAAGAAGTTCAGCAAAACCTTCTTCCCGACCAAAGCCCCTTTCTTAATAATTTCGATATAAGCGGCACCTCCATCTACTGTGACCAGACAGGTGGGGATTATTATGACTATTTCCTCCTCCCCGACGATAAAATTGGCATTGTGGTTGCCGACGCCTGCGGCCATGGTATCGGGGCAGCCATGCTCATGACCTCAGTGCGGGCTTTTCTTTCTTTAGCTACCCGGGATTACCAAAGCCCCGCCCAACTTCTAGGCGATATCAATAGTTATATTACCCGTGATTGCTCAAAGAGTGGTCGATTTACCACCATGTTTTTTCTCGAGATCGAGTCGCAAACAAGAGCTCTTAAATGGGCCAGGGCAGGACATGAACCAGCGCTAATCTTCCATGCCATGTCGCAGGCCTTTTCTCATCTTGAAGGCAGAGGATTGGTGCTGGGGGTGGATGATACCTATGTTTTTACAGATAACACGGTGCCCACCTGCCAGTCCGGAGATATCATTCTCCTTGGCACCGATGGCATCCACGAGACCCGGAATGGAGAGGGGGAATTTTTTGGTCATAGTCGGCTCGAAAAAATTATTCAGGACCACGCCCTGGATACTGCACTAGCTCTTCAAAAGGCCATAGTTATGGAAGTGGAGAGATTCAGAAGTTCTCAGGCCCAGGAGGACGATATCACTCTGGTCGTCATAAAAACAACCTGAGTTGTGGAGTAAACAAGAACAGGGCTCGCCCATTTTTAAACGCCCCAGATAGAGATTGCTTTACCCGCTCAAGGAGATTTTATCACGCCAGCATTCTTCGAACTTGCACCCTTGTACTACATCTGCTAATTTATCTGCCTGAGTTCACCGGCGGTATCGGCTACCCGCCTTATCAAAACCGATTGTATCTGCATTGTTGGTTTCTAAAAAGCTAGCCTCTGTCTTTCGCGCATCGCGTTGCGCACTTTCCGTCTCTGCTGCCTGGGACATTTACCTTGAGGCTCTTGTATGACTGCGCTTTTTCCTACCCTGGCCACGCTTTCCAACGAATTTCTTTGGCTCCTGCTCCTGCTGGCAAATTTCTCGGCAATTCTTTTGGCTTATCGGTTTTTCGGTAAGCTCGGCCTATATATCTGGATCCCCATTGCCACTATCCTGGCCAACATCCAGGTACTGAAAATGGTCGATCTCTTCTCAATTGGTGTAACCTTGGGTAATATTACCTATGCCTCTTCTTTTCTGGCAACTGATATTTTATCCGAAAACTATGGCGAAAAATCAGCAAAAAAGGCGGTATGCATCGGCTTTTTCTCTCTCGCGGCGACTATAATCATCATGCAGATAGCCCTGATGTTCAAGCCTAACGCGTTTGATTTCATTCAGGAAAGTTTGCAAAATATTTTTGCCATTCTGCCCCGAATTGCCCTGGCATCGTTAATTGCCTATGGAATTTCCCAGTTCCATGACGTCTGGGCATATAAACTGTGGAAAAATCTCTTTCCGGGCATCGGATTTCTCTGGCTGCGCAATAACGCCAGCACCATGGTAAGTCAGTTGCTTGATTCAGTTATTTTCACCTTTATTGCCTTCTGGGGCCTCCTGCCACAAAGCGAATTTATCCAGATTCTCATTACTACCTATGTCCTCAAACTTATTGTCGCCGCAGTTGACACGCCATTTCTCTATTTGGCGCGGTTCATGTTCAGCCGAAAAATTGTCAGCGAAGTGCAGGAGGATGAATGAAGCTGTGGTGCATCAAGAATCTATAATAAAAAACGGCCTGTCCAGGATACCATGGACAGGCCGTTTTTTATTTCTCTTTACCTCGACAGTTCAGTTGAGAAGTATCGTCAGTGTGAATCGGCTCGAAAGGTCGCATCAAAAAATCGTTCGCCAAGAACAAAACCAAAGCCGACAACTCCCAGCCCGGCGATAACGAGAAGATATTCAGAAACCGTTGGCATATAGGACAGATATTGTGGAACGCCAACGTACTCATGCTCAATGGGGACGATCTGACCGGAAACCACCATGTTAAACCGGGAAAAGAATTGTCCGACAAGAATCATAAGAGCGGCAGCAGACAGGGCATATATTGATTTCAAGCGGGTTATAACCAGAAGCAGACCAGGCAGAAGCAGGCCGATGGCTATTTCAAAGACCCAAAAATTTATGGCCAGAGGGCCTTTAAGCAGCGAATCGGCCGCCAGGGTCAACTCCGGGTTACTGACAGAGGCATTGATAAATTTCCATACCGTAGCCAGAGTGACGAGAAAAGTCATGAGCACCATGATCTTACCGGCCGTCTGTAAGCCGCGAAAGGTACTCTCATCCATAGGCCGTTTTTTCAGAATATGACTGCAATGGGTGAAAATCACAATGGCCGCAGCACCGGACAAGACCGCACAGGCCAGAAAAAATATGGGCAGTTGCGAACCATACCAGAAAGGTCTGGCCTGCAGAGACGCAAACACCGCCCCTAGATTACTGTTGGCCAGTGCCTCGGTGATAGCAGCCAGAACTCCCAGAGAAATGGCCGCCGTATATCGTTTGGTGAGTATCAGCAGAAGCTCAAGGAACATGACCCCAACGGCCATACCGTATAATGTTCCCATCCACCAAATATTGGAAGTCACATTAGGATATAAAATCACCCCGAGTGGCATCCGCCATGGATTCTCGATTTCCAGTCCGATAACCATAAAAGCGCCAAGCAGACTCATTATCGACATCCACACCATCCTATTGGCCAGAGGTGCCATCTGGTTCCCCCCGAAGGCATGACTAAAAGCGGCCAGAATACAAAGTCCTGTCGAAATTATGGCAAAATAGGCGTAAACACCGATCAGCATGCCCCAGGGCATCTCGCGGGTATTGGCAAATGCATGGTGATGCCCAACCATTTGAGCATACACTGCTCCTGCAACACCAATCAGGATCAAAAAGAGACTGAACCACATCAATTTGTTTCCCGATACCGTGTCCAATGATGTCGATCTTGCGGTAGTACTATTTCCATTCATTACTCTTCTCCTTCAACGTAATCGTCGATCTATAAAAGGTCCCGACTCCTAGCTGCTCTTGCCGGGGTGAGTCGGGTCAGTGTGGTTTTTTGGTCGCCGCAACATCGCCCTGCAGGCGATTATGTCCTCGTACACCGATATGACAGGCTGTGCAGCGGGTATTTGAGGCAAAAGCGGTAGAACCATCATGGCAGGCACCGCAATAACCACCCTCATAAAGAGTGGCCATGGTGAAATCTTCATTTTCCTGCGCTGCCCCTGCCTCCATTTGAAAGAGATCGTCATGACAAGAGTCGCATTCAAGGCCACCCTTCATGGTGTGTACTTTATGGTCAAAAACGACTGATTTTACGGGCTTCACCCAGACAATAGGCTCTTTGGGGCCATAGGTGTCTTCGTCATATTCCTCTTGTGGCGCGTTAGTATCAGCTAAGAGCAAGGCTCCGGAAAGCAGAACGACTCCAAAAGCGACAACGATAAGAATTTTCTTCATTTTTTTCTCCCCAATCGCATCTCCACTTCCCTTGTCTTCAGGACTTTGGAAATGGAGAGCACTTCCGGCTCAAGAATTAATATAAAATACATTCGGTGCGGCACCTGTTTCAGGACGAAGTACCCAAACGATAGTATCCGGTGCATGAACAAGTTGGAAAACCCTGCTTTGCTGATCGGCTAAATTTCCGAAAACTCGAACATCGGCTGGACAGGCTTCAACGCAGGCAGGATTCTTCTCCCCTTTCGACAATCGCGACTGCAGACAAAAGTCACATTTATCGACGGCTCGGGTCTCTTCTTTGAAATATCGAGCATTATAAGGACAGGCAGCCATACAGGTTTTACAGCCGATACATCGGCTCGGTTCCATAACGACTATGCCTGTTTTTTCATCTTTCCAGGTCGCCGTTGTCGGGCAAACCCGCACACACGGCGGTCGATTGCAGTGGTTACAGAGGACAGGGACAAAAATCGTCTCGAATTTATCTTCACCAAGTGCACGACGTTTTTCAAGAATAGTCGTCCTGAACCCATACGACGGCACGTGATTGGTCTTGACACAGGCCTCTTTACAGCGCTCACAATCAATGCAGAGATGTTCTCTTAGCACCATGCTGTAATGTGGAGTGTACGGATACTGGCCTATCTCTGGAACAACGCTTGCTGCACGAACATTTTTAACGGAGGTCAAGGACAAGATAGTTCCTCCGAGATACATACCTGTAACCGCCAGTCCAATCTTCAAAAATCTTCGACGCTCAGCCGAAGGAAGAGCACTGAGATCTTCACTTTCCATCTGTTCTAAATCATCAATTTTCATATCTTTAACCTCTAAATTTTCAGCAAACTTCAAATATCTCTCTACAGCCGATAAAATCATTGTCATTGTACAAGACATTTTCTCTTGATCGGTACGCAACATTTGCACCAGATGATACCGGCACATTGCTCCCCTCAGCAAACGCAACAATTAATGAGATAAACAGCGACAAAACACAACAAAAAAAGGTCATCCTGACAACCAAGAGGCTCACAAAAAGCCACCAATGGCTCATATGTACTACATATGTCCATCTTTTAGCTCTATTTGTAAGTATTTCACTACATACGTTAGCGACATACAGACCTGGTGAAAAATATATTGTCAAGCACTCCCCTGGCGCTCTGCAAAATTACTCCCTTATACCAATCAGTCGGCAGCAGAATCGAGAGATAGAAAAAAGCACTCATTGCTGGACATGAGACGAGAATGATTTACAATCTTAGCCATATTGAAATCATTCCTCTCGAGCAACGCAGCAGCCATCAAGGAAAACAATGAAGCAGGACAAGACAGCTCCCCCGATTACCGAAAAGTCCCTCTTCTACTGGGTGTTTAAGGACAACCTTAAACTGCAGATCATTTTGTTGTTTATCATTATTGCCGTCGTTTTTGCCCGGGTTATCCCCCTTGAGATGCAAAAAAGAATCATCAACGACTCTATAGCCTTACAAAACATCAAAGGCCTTTTTCTTTACTGTGGCATCTATATTGTCGCCATCACCATAGCAAGTGGCCTGAAACTGGCTATCAATTACCTCCAGGCTGTAATTGGCGAAAGAGCCATCACCACCATGCGCAAGGAGCTGTATCAACACATTCTTACCCTGCCGCTCGGTTTTTTCCGTACTACCCAGCCGGGGATGGTTGTCGCCTCTCTCATGAGCGAACTGAGTACCGCCGGGACCTTTGCCGGAATGGCCTTTGCCGTGCCGGTCACCAATATCCTGACCCTGCTCGCCTTTGCCGGCTATCTGCTCTGGCTGAATCCCAAACTTGCAGGTGCCACCCTGCTCATCTACCCAATAGCCGTTTTCGTCATCCCTTTCCTGCAAAAGAAAGCCAATGAAGCCAATAAAAAAAGAGTAGATCTCTCTCGTACAACCTCCAACCAGATTGCTGAATCGATATCGGCTATTAACGAGATCCAAATACATGGAGCATATAATCAGGAAGGACGAAAATTCAATTTTCTCGCTGAACAATTACAAAAGATCAGGATCCGCTGGTCGCTTTTTCGCTTCGGCATCAAGACCACAAACAATTATTTTATCGGCCTGGGTCCTTTTGTTATTTTTATCTACGGGGGATACCTGGTTATGCATGGCCAACTCGCCCTGGGGGCAATGGTCGCCTTCTTGTCTGCCCAGGAAAAACTGTTCGATCCCTGGAAGGAGTTAATCGATTTCTATCAAACATATCAAGATGCTTCAGTGGGCTACACCCGCACCATGAGTTATTTTGATGCACGTCCAGAATTTTCTATGGAACCTGTCGAAATGACCAACGAGCCTCTGACCGGCCGCCTGGAAGTAAACAACCTTGTCTACGATACAGCTGATGGGCATCGGCTTTTAAACGGCATTTCCTTTACTCTTGCAGCAGGGGAGCACCTTGCCGTCGTCGGCTATTCGGGGGGAGGCAAAAGCACGCTTATCCAGGCCATCGGCAAGATGTTTATCTATACCTCCGGCAGTATTCAAATTGATGGCCATGAACTGTCCACTCTGCCTAAAAGAGAAATCACTCGAAGTATCGGTTATATTTCTCAGAACCCATTCATCTTCACCGGAACAATTGAAGAGAACCTACTGTATGCTTATATCGCGGCGATGGAAGCAGTGCAGAGTGCACCCGCCCAAGAAATAAAAATAGATCTGGACCGGATGATTCTTGTGCTCCAGCAAGTCGGACTTTTTCTCGACGTCATTCGCTTTGGGCTCGATAGTCATATTGCCCCTGAAGATGAAGAAATCGCCGCAAAAATTATCACTATCCGACTCAGATTCCGTGAAAAATTTGGCGACAAACTGGCCGATTACGTTGAGTTCTATAACCAGGAAAACTACCATATGAACTCAAGCGTAATTGAAAACATAATCTTCGGCACCACTACCAATAAAATTTTTGGCTATAATCTTTTGCCTGACAACCCTCAATTCCGGTCATTTCTGCAGAAAGTCGATCTCCTGGAACCACTTTTTACTCTTGGTATTGAGCTTGCCGGGCAGGCAGTCGATATCCTGGCCGGTGTCGGCACCGTCGATTTGTTCTTTCAAAACAGCCCTGTTCCTGCCGACCGACTCGAGGAGTGCGAAACCATACTGGCCCGATTAAAAAAATATTCTTTCTCTTCACTGTCACCACAAAACCAGGCCTTTCTCCTCTCCCTGGCACTGAACTTTACCCCCTCGATTCACACCATGAGCCGGCTACCGAATAGACTCAAAGAGGCTATTCTCTCGGCCCGTAAAGTCTTCCCGGAGTGGTATCAGGTTATTGCTCCGGATCTCTTTACGTCTTATTGCGAGACAAGCTATATTTTCGGGGAATCGATTCTGAACAATATATTTTTCGGCAGGATCAAGCCTGGACTATCCCAGGCCCAGGATACAATCAATCAATCGATCATGCACCTGCTGGTTGAAGAAGATTTTTTCGAAAAAATTGCCGCCTTTGGCTTGCAATTTCAGGTTGGCACCATGGGTGATAGACTTTCCGGGGGGCAGAGACAAAAGCTTGCTATAGCTCGAGTCCTTTTAAAACAACCAAAGTTCATCCTTATGGATGAAGCAACTTCGGCACTCGACAACAAATCCCAAGCCAGAATTCAGCGTTTGATGACTAGTCGCTGGAAAGGTAAACGGACAGTCATTGCCGCCGTCCACAGGCTCGATACCATAGGCTCCTATGATAAAGTGGCAGTAATGAAGGCAGGAAAACTTGTTGAGTTCGGAACTTACGACGAACTCATTGACCAAAAAGGTATACTCCATGAGCTCATTTACGGAAGAAAACAATCAAGTCCCTGAAATGCAACAGAACCTGGAACTCTTGCATGATGTTCCATTCTTTGCCGATTTTCCAATCAAAGCGCTTAAACTCCTGGCTTTTCTGGCAGAAAGAGCAGAAGTAAATGCCGATGATATTCTCTATGAAGAAGGGGATGATCACGGACGAGCGTATCTCATCCTCGCCGGGCAACTCACTCTACTGAAACAGTATGATCAAGAAAATGTCGTTGTGCAACGCTTTACCATAGGCGATTTTCTCGGCTTCTTCTCTCTTCTCGGAGCAATGCCCGCCCTGTTTACTCTGCAAGCGGCAACCAAAACGACAGTATTGACCATCAGTCGTAAACATTTTTCAAAAATACTTGAACAATTCCCCGAAACAACTAATATTTCCTTAAAAGCTCTTCTAAAACAACTCTATCAGTGGGAAAGAAAGAACATCCAGGAGGCGGCACCAAGCTGCCTTAACAGAACTGGGGTAAGCGTGCTCTAAACCATGAAGACCTCATTCCAGATAAAAAACGACATGGCGGAACTGGAAAATCTGCTTGAGCAGCTGCAGAGCTTGCAGCACAAATGGTCTCTTCCCAGGAAATGTTTATCCGAAATCAATCTCGTTCTCGATGAATTGATTACCAACACCATAGAACATGGCGACAGCAACAAGAAATACCCCATACACATTACCCTGACAAAAACAGGCCGAGATCTGACAATAGAAATCGTTGACACAGGTCCGCCATTCGACCCGACCATTAATGTCGCACCCGACATAACACTCCCTCTCGAACAGAGGAAGTGCGGTGGTCTCGGTATTTACCTGGCTCGGCAATTCTGTGACTGTTGGAATTATAGTAGATTACCTGACAAGAACGTTCTCACCCTACAAAAAACATTACCCAAGGAGTGCGGGTAGCTACACGGCAGCCTGTACATCAAGCCATGAAAACAACAATAACTAAAGAGAATAACACCACAATTTTTTCTCTCGACGGACGCCTTGATTCCAACTCTGCACCACAGTTGGAACAAGAACTCCATGACTTTATGACCACACCCGGTAGCCACCTGATTTTTGACTGCAACAACCTCGATTATATCTCCAGTGCCGGATTGCGGGTTATCCTGAACATCGCCAAAGTCTACAAATCGGGACAGTTCCTTTTCAGTACCTGCGCCATGCAGGAACATGTTCAGGAGGTTTTTGAAATTTCGGGTTTTGATACCTTTATAACCATTTACCCTTCAATTGACGCATCGCTGTCAGTCCTTAAAAATAAGGGATAGACGGGGCATCCCTGGTACCGAAAAACCTTTTCCGCAAAGGTGCGCCGGCAAGGGCCGGTCACTGAACAGTAATGCCGACACTGCTGTCATCAACTTCACCAATGATTACAGCTGCCGCGATACCGGCAGCATGCAGATCTGCAAGGAGTTTTTGCGCCTGATCTTTTGGCAGGGACAGCAACAAACCGCCCGATGTCTGTGGATCGTAGAGGAGTTCTTCCTGCGCCGGTTGCAGCGAATACTCAAGGGTTAGGGGATATCTTGCCACCAGTGCCCTGTTGGCCTTATTGCTGCCGGTTGTCTGCTTTTTCCGGTACATCTCCAGTGCCCCCGGATAAAAAGGCAGCGTATTATAATGAAGAACAGCATGAACCCCACTGCCGACTACAAGCTCCACCAGATGGCCAAGAATGCCGAAACCGGTTATATCGGTACAGGCATGTAAATCGTATGTGAGGGCTTTTTCCATGGCCGGACCGTTCAGCGAGGCGACAATCGGTAAAACCGATCGCTCAAGTTCGGCCATGCTGAATTTACCGGCTCGGACCGCGTTAAAGAGCACTCCCGAGCCGAGTGGCTTGGTCAAAAGCAGCGCATCCCCCGGTTTCGCTCCGGCGTTGGTTATAATTCTGTCGGGATGAACAATTCCATTCACGCACAGACCGTATTTAGGTTCGTTATCATCGACTGAATGCCCGCCGACCAGACAGGCCCCGGCCTCGACAACCTTGTCGTTTCCCCCCCGCAGAATTTCTTTAAGCATCCCCATGTCCAGATGCCCGGTGGGAAACATGACCAGGTTCAGGGCGGTAAGGGGTTTGCCGCCCATGGAGTAGATATCGGAGATCGAATTAGCCGCTGATATCTGACCGAACCAGTAGGGATCATCGACTGGTGGTGTGATAAAATCGACGGTATTTATCATAGCCACGTCATCGGAAAGACGATATACCGCAGCATCATCGCCCGTTTCAAGGCCGACCAACAGATTTTCGTCTCGTCGAAAATCGAGTCCTTTAAGTGCGTCCGACAGATCCGCCGGACCAATTTTAGCCGCTCAGCCGCAGGTTCTGGCCAAGCTGGTGAGTGTTTTCTTCTTAAAAAGCCGCATTACTGTTTCTCCTCAACGCATGTCTCTTGCTATAACTGTAGATAAGGAACCGATACATTCATATACTGTCTCTTTTCAAGATGGCTCCCTCTTGCTGAGGGTTTTTACCTCGCCATCAAGGACAATAAGCAAAAAATTCAGGGGAGCAAGATCTAACCCGGATTTCTCATGAAAAAACTGCGTATCTTTGCGACATCTCTCATGAAACAGGGGTAATCCCGACAAGTCAACTTGAGCTACTGCCTGGCACATCTGATATTTTTATACCCAACCAAATCATTGGCAGTTGACCGAAAGGGGTTTATGTCTACCCCGCCTCGCCTGGTAAACCGTGCGTAGACTGAAAGTTTTTCAGGTGCGCAACGTTCCATGAGGTCCACAAAGATTTCTTCCACACAATTTTCATGAAAACCTGTGTGCTCCCTCAATGAAATGATATAGAGGAGCAGTCCGCTTCGACTCATCTGCCTTCCAGTATAGTCGACGATCAGGGTAGCCCAGTCGGGTTGACCGGTGACTGGACAGTTTGTGCGTAATAGATTGGAATAGAGTCGCTCCTCGACCCGGTTGGCCCCATGGCCAAGGAAGTTGGGATTGCGGGTGTAGCAGTCTGTTTTGAGATCCTGGTCGTCAATACAGAAACCTTCCGGCTCAAGAGAGCGGTGCCGGTGAAATTCGTCAGGCAGTAGCAAAGAAACTGTGACCACTCCCCGGGAAACTCTCTCCAGATCTTGCCGTATCACATCCACCACATCTTTAAATGAGGAAAAGTGTGTCTGATTAAAGGAATTGAGATAGAGTTTGAGCGACTTTGATTCAATAATATTGAGTGAATCCAGAGGAAAACGAATCTCAGCCATGGCGACTCGTGGTTTGCCCCCTTTTTCCAACCATGATATTTCATAGGCGTTCCAGATGTCAACACCGGTAAAAGGGAGTTTGCCCTTCACACCAATTTTTTCTCGATTGAGTCTTCTCGCCACAGGAAAAAGAAGCTCCGCACTGTAGGTGGAAATATATGTTACTTCTTTTCCTAAAGGGATCGTGTTGTCCATAATGTCCCCTTCTGTCAATCCCGGTAAATGGTGGGATCCAGTCCCTGGTTGTTTCTGAGGGCGTATTTTCGCTCATTACAGGCGCCACATTTGCCACAGTGGATTTCTTCGCCTTTGTAACATGTCCAGGTGGCCTGGAAGTCGATATCCAATCTCCGGCCCAGATCGCCGATATCCCTTTTGTCCAGCAGGGAATAGGGGAATTCGATGGCAACTTTGTCATCTGTGCCAATTTTTACCGCTTCCGCAAAGGCGTGGTTGAATTCGGGCCTGCAATCCGGATAGATAAAGTGATCGCCTGCGTGCGAACCGAGGAGAACTTTCGCGGCACCGATGGACTCTGCGTATCCGGCAGCAATCGAGAGCATAATCCCATTTCGAAAAGGAACCACCGTGCTTTTCATGCTCGGTTCATCATAGGCACCATTCGGTACCTCCTCCCCGGATGCAAGAAGGGTCGAGGAGAAGAGTTCATTGATGAATGGCAGGCTAATAATTTTATGATCCACACCAAGTCTTTCACAGGTAGCCATTGCCAGTGGCAGTTCACGACCATTATGTTTGGATCCATAATCAAAACTCACGGCCGCAACTTTTGGATATCGGCTGATGCAATCTAATAACAGTACGGTAGAGTCCATTCCACCGGAGAAAACGACAAGACAGTCAAACATTTATCAAACTCCATTTTTATTGTCAAAGGCGAGGATATGCAGCCGGGGGGAAAACGTGAATCCTCGCTCTACACAGTATCGCCAGATGGTCTCAAAGTTTTTCAGTTGGGCCTCGCGGGTAGCACCTCTGGGCATTATGCACACCTTTTGGACAGGAATTTTCCATGCCTCTATGAAGTCGTCCACAACCTGAAAATCATCTTCAACCACAAACTTAAAGACGTCGACAACCGAACAATTGGTGTCCGAAAAATGCCATTTATTATCAAGAAACTTGGGCGAACAGACGATAAAACCCTTTGACTCGAGAGGAAGAGTCAGTTTGCCGCTGGTTTCGTATTGAATAAAATATCCCTTGTTGATGAGGGCTTTTTCCAGACATTGCAATCCCGTTGACCATTGCAGAAATGGTTCACCTCCGGTGATAACAACAAAATTGCAACTATGGCCGATGATCTCTTCAACAAGATCATCCACCTCTACCAGGGTACCAGGTTGCCAGGCAAAAGCGGTATCACACCAGGGACACAAGGGGGGAAGACAACGGCTTAACCTGACAAAAACAGCGGGTTTTCCGGCAAAAGGTCCTTCGCCCTGCAAAGAAGAAAATAGTTCTGTTATCTCAAGCATTGGTGGTTACCGTTGCCCAGGATGTCGGTGTCTCATAGAGGACAACAGAACAGAGTACAATCTCTTGCTCTACAAGGATTTGATGGAGCATCGTGAAGATATGCCCAGCCATAATCTCTGCAGTCGGCGGAGTAATCTGGTACTCGGGTAATTCGTTGAGCATGATGTGATCATATCTGTCGATCACAAGTTCGTGCACAATGTCTTTGAGATGCGAAAAATGGATGATCATACCGCTCTCATCTATGGCTCCGGAAACTGTGATACGGAGACGATAGGTATGGCCATGTATTTTGCAGCATTTGCCGAAAATCTTCTGGTTTTGTTCTGGTGAAAGGTCACTCCGATAGAGCCTGTGGGCTGCATCAAAGGTAAATTCTTTGGTAATGGAAATCATAACCACCTACATTGTAGAAGTGAGGGATAATTTATAAGGCGGGATGCCACTCGTCCGCCAATCGCCATAACCCTGTACACAAAGAAGGGCAAAGAGACAACACAATTTTTTAAACAGGCTCTTGTTTGGCACCGGAGATAAACCGTTTCAACGATACATTGGATGTATTGTGCGTACATTGAGATAACAATTTTGCTGACCGGCTCTTTTGGGAAGATTCAAGGTAAGATTTTTACGACTAATGATGCGTAAGATCATTGTTTGCTGGAGAAGAGCAGAGATTTTCTCTATCTTATGAAAATCTTGATTTTACAGATATGATGACTTACTTTTGAAATATTCGGAAAGGAACTTTGCTCTTCTATAACTCCTTAATCTTCTGACTTTCAAATACCCGCAACCCGTGCTGCATACCGTTTATCGGTTGTTGCAGCACAGCCACTTACTCACCAGCTACCAAGGAGGATGGAAATGAATTTCGATCACACATATGCTGATTATCTCAGCGACAAAGATGTCAATGCCATCACTGAACTGGAAAAAAAATTTGGCAAAAGGCTCTTGGCTTACTACACCCCGCCAGCCGCATCCACTCTTGATGAGACCATGCTGGCTGAAATTCAAAATCTGGAGAAAAAGCTCTGCATCAGGCTCGTCGCCTATGATGCCCATTAATACTTCAACTCTTTGGCCTCTTCGCTAAAAAGATGAAAACGAGCAAGAAAAAAATGAGCTGAAAAAGACAGATCCTGTCTGACGGCGATCACCCGGCAGGATCTGTAGAGTATAAAGGAAACAATGGAAAAAACCAAATTCCTCGCTCGAAAGAAAATGACAGCAGCGAGCGGGGTCTCTATCCGTATGCGATGAGCTCTCAGGACAAACCATAGAGGTGCGGAAATATTACAATGGAGGCCAGAACCATTACCTGAATGATAATAAACGGCACCACTCCACGGTAAATATCAACAGTCCGAATCTCCGGCGGGCAGACCCCTTTCAGGTAAAAGAGCGAAAAACCAAAAGGAGGAGTCAGAAAAGAAGTTTGCAAATTCATGGCGATCAAAATAGCAAACCACATTGGATTTAAACCAATAGCATGCGATATCGGCAGCAGAATCGGCACCACGATATAGGAAATCTCTATAAAGTCGATAAAGAAGCCGAGCAGCATGATAGCGCCCATGGAGAGGATGAGGAATCCCCATTTTTCGCCTGGCAGCCCCATCATAAATTCTTCGACAAGAAGATCGGCGCCGGTATATATAAAGACCATGGAAAAAGCGGTAGCCCCGATAAGAATAGCAAACACCATCGCGGTGATCTGCACGGTCTGCAATGACGAATCGTAAACAATCTGCCAGCTCAACTTGCGATACATGGCGGCGAGAACCATCGAACCCAGGGCACCTACTGCCGCAGATTCGGTTGGGGTAGCGATGCCAATGAAAATCGACCCAAGAACCAGGACAATCAAAGCCAGTGGTGGCAAAATCGCCAACAGTGCGCGACCAACCGACCCCTTTTTCTCCTCTTCCGGAACAATAATCTCCGGAGCGACTTTCTTATCTATAAAAGCGATAATGACGATATAGGTAATATAGCAACCAACCAGAACCAGACCAGGCATTAAAGCCGCCTTAAACAGATCGCCCACCGGCAGCTGAAAGACATCCCCCAGGATGATCAGGACGATTGACGGCGGGATGATCTGCCCGAGAGTTCCGGCCGCGCAGATGGTGCCGGTGGCAAGTCTTTTCGAATAGCCGTATTTCAGCATGACCGGCAAAGAGATGACACCCATCGCCACCACGGAAGCCCCGACCACTCCGGTTGAGGCTGCCAGCAGAGTCCCTACCAGCACCGTGCTAATAGCCAGACCGCCACGGACTTTGCCAAACAGAATGCCCATCGATTCAAGCAGCCTTTCCGCCAGTTCCGATTTCTGTAAGATAATGCCCATGAGAATGAAGAGCGGCACAGCCATCAGGATGGTGTTGGTCATGATGGAATAGATTCGAAACGGCATCATGGAAAACATGCTGAAAAATTCTTCAGCAACCATGACGAAACCCGGATCGGGCAGCAGATCGACATAGGCCGCGATCACTCCAAAAAAAAGCGCCACGGCACCAAAGGTAAAGGCCACGGGATAGCCAACACTGAGAAGAACCAGGGCCGCGAAAAACATTATAATACCGGTCATTTTTCGCTCCTCATCAGCTGAATATTTTTCAATACATAGCCGACTGCACTAAAAAGGAGAAAGCCGAAGGCTATCGGGATCATACTCTTGACAATCCAGCGGTACGGCAGGCCACCTGGATCTTCGGAAATCTCCTGAATGGAGTAGGAATCGCCGACAAAAGCAAACGAACCAAACAGAATAAGAAGGCTGAGCGGCATCAGAAAAAGCACCGTACCGCCGATATTGATCAACGATTTGGCCTTTACGCTCATCCGATCGTACAGAAAATCAACCCGGACATGGGCTTCGTGTCGCAGGGCAACGCCCACGCCGAAAAGAATAACAACCGAAAAAAGATGCCACTCCATTTCCTGCATACCGACGGAACTTGCGTGAAAGAGATAACGCATCATCACATCGAAGGCGACGTTTAAGACCAGCAAAAGCATGACAACGGCTAGAAAAAAACCAACGCCATCGACGATACGGCCAATAATTTTCTCAATTTTTTCAAGCATGGTAACCAAGTACAATAAAAGAGTATCCCTGCCGCTTCCAATTCCTGCCACATGGAAGAAACAGGGATAGGGGTGATTAGTATTCCACTCACCAAATCATTCTGCCAGTTCCTGTGAGGTTGTTATATAATTATATTCGCCGATAGTGGTCCAGGCCCTGGCCTTTTTCATATACGCCCGCTGAGATTCGAGAACTTCTTTAAAGCTCGGATCCTTTGCCGCATTTGCATCGTTGATTTCGTCGGAGGCCTTCTTCATGGCCTTGAGCACTTCCTTAGGAAAGGTCTTGACCTGGATATTCGGATACTCGGTCTTCATCTGGGCCCAGGCATCGATACTGCCGGCATAGTTATCAATGAACATGTCGGCGGTCACCGCCTTCATGGCAGTTATCAGCATGGCCTGATATTCCAGAGGCAGCTTGTTAAAGTCTTTTTTATTGATAAGAAACTGCAACTCGGTTGCCGGCTCATGCCAGCCGGTATAATAAAACGGGGCAATCTTATGAAAGCCCATTTTAATATCCATGGCCGGACCAACCCACTCAAGCGCATCAATGGTGCCTCGATCAAGAGAGGTATAGAGTTCACCAGGCGGGATATTAGTGACATTGACGCCAAGTTTAGCAAAAACTTCTCCGGCCAGTCCCGGAATACGCATCTTCAACCCTTTCAGGTCGTCCAGTGAATTGATCTCTTTACGAAACCAACCACCCATCTGTACACCGGTATTCCCACCCGGAAAAGACAGTACATTAAACTTATCATAGGTCTTCTGCATCAACTCCATACCACCGCCCTTATAAAACCAGGCATTCTGTTCATCGGCATTCATCCCGAATGGCACAGTACAGAAAAAGACCGTCGTAACATCCTTGCCTTTCCAATAGTAGGAAGCACTGTGACCCATCTGGTATTGCCCGCCCTTGGTCATATCAAGAATTCCCAGTGCAGCTTTATGCTTTTCCGCACCATCCACTTTAATGGTAAAGTTGCCGCCACTCATTTCCTCGACCATTTTGGCGAGTTCAAGCGGTGCTGTGGCAAAGGGAGTGAGGGTCGAAGACCATGACATGGCGAGTTTCCAGCGTACTTTTTCGGCAGCCAAAGCCGGTGAAGCGAGCAGAGCGAGTGCAATCATCGCGATCGAAATGCGGTAAACCAGTTTCATTGCTTCCTCCTGTCGTTGAGTAATAGGTATCCTCCCCATTGAGGATGGTCGTATGATAACTAACAAAGATTAGCTGACAAAGCACTCGCCCGATAAGAGGCTGTGTACTCAATTTTCCGGTTACTCAGCGATATTTTTGGCATGTACAGCAGGAACAGAAATACAGAATTCGCCCTGTTCCTGCCATATGTATCGACGGTTTAAATATTCTTACCAAGAGACGTACCGGTGGATCGCAGTGAATCGCAGGCCTGCATAATGCGATCGGCCATATTGCGTTCCCCCTTCTTGCCATATGCTCGCGGATCGTAGACTTTTTTATTGCCCACCTCGCCTTCTATTTTCAACATCCCATCATAATTTTTCAGCATATGGTCAACGATGGGCCGCGAATAGGCGTACTGAGTGTCTGTATCAACATTCATTTTGACAACTCCGTACAGAAGAGATTCATGGATATCCTGCAATTCCGAGCCCGATCCGCCGTGAAAAACCAGGTCGAGAGATTTACCGTCGCCCAGGGCTTTCGTCACTGCGATCTGCCCATCATGCAGAATGGACGGTGTAAGTTTAACGTTGCCCGGTTTATAGACACCGTGCACATTGCCAAAAGTCGCCGCCAGCAGAAAACGCCCCATAGAGCCTATCTCTTTGGCTGCAAGGACCATATCTTCCGGAGTTGTGTAGAGTTTTTCCGCCGCCACACCGGAGGTGTCATGGCCATCTTCCTCACCACCGACTACACCTGTTTCAATTTCTAAAATAATATCGTTGGCAACACAGACAGCCATAATCTGTTTGGACTGGGCGATATTCTCCTGCATCGGCAGAGCCGAGCCATCATACATATGCGAGCTGAAAAGATTCGGCTCACCGGCAGCGCGGCGTTTCCTGGTCTCTTCCACCAGCGGCAGCAGAAAACTTTCGACATATTCGGGATGACAGTGATCGGTATGCAAAGCAATATTTACCTCATACTCTGCCGCCATGAGATGGGTGTAAACGGCAAGACCGACAGCACCTTTGACCATTGAGCCAATTCCCAAACCCGAAGCGAACTTCGCGCCACCGGTGGAAACCTGAATGATACCATCTGATTTCGCCTCTTTAAAAGCGAGCAGTGCGGCATTGATAGTCTCACTTGATGAAATATTAATGGCCGGATAGGCAAACTTATTCTGTTTGGCGTTATCAAGCATATGACAGTACTGTTGATAATTGACGACAGGCATTGGTTATCCTCTCTGCAGTTCATTAAAGTCCAGGGACATGTCCCGGGGGAATCTCAGGATTTCACTCATTCTTCTTGTTTCGGCTTTTTTGTTCTGTAGCCAGGTTTGGCCAGAATTTCCAGATAAAACGACTCCAGCTGTTGCCGCTCAGTCTGATCGATACATTTACTGATTTCCGCTACGTGAATACTCGTTGCATTTTCTTCAGCATCGCCAAATTTACAAGCAAAGTCCCAGAAATCGGCACCTTCCGGGAGTTCTTTATTCCGTTCTCTTTTTAAATACTTTTTTACATCACGCCTTACAGCTTCTATAAGTCTCGCGTATTTAATTTTTGGATGCGTCAGTTTAAAAGTTTTCTTCATAATTTTCCTTAATAACAGGAGCACATTGGGATCCTGATCCTACATTGTTGCTCTCAGCAAATGGTGGGTTGAAGGTACTACCAATTAACACTTAGTAACAGTACGTACTCAAGTGGCAAATTTCAAATAGCGAAGCCGAAATAAATACAGGCAATGCGGTGCAGCGACAAAATTTCAGGTGGTCCCCTGCATTTCTCTATCGTGGCCACATCCACGGACAAAATATCGTGGGTTCTTGACAGGCAGGGGCTATAATGGAACTCTCATCGATAACACGAATCATTGCCATGAGAAAAGAGACAATCTTGTAACATTTTATCAGGAATAAAGCTCACTTCATTCTGTGATTTGTTATCCATATATTGTATCAACAAGCATTCTTTAATGGAAAATATTATCCACTACAATGCACTCTTTAATGCATATTTTTCTCGCACCGGCACACGCAGTGTCATACATTGAGAGTGAAAAGTTAGTAACCGTTCACCGGAAAACCGCCAAATCTTGAATAACCTCCGTACTGTAAGCATTCACCAGTGCCGGAGATGCGCGAAAGAGGTCATT
>RCMY010000655.1_pt1 | contig 33601 bp, 30 predicted proteins | sample 2041341 | NCBI WGS metagenome assembly RCMY01 (sample SAMN09708234, study PRJNA481090) | Marine sediment metagenome, whole genome shotgun sequencing project. | reverse complement strand
GAGGCCATTGCCGAACGCATCGCCGCCATGTTCGCGAGCCGAGGGCGAGAGATGCCGGCGATCAACCTGCGCCAGGCGACGGTGCCGGTCGGCGCCTCCACGATTCCGCAGCAGCCGGGTACTGCACCCGGCCTCATGTGTCCGGTGGCGTGGAAAGACGAAGACGGCAACCCGGCCGAGAAGGTCATCTACGCCGTGCCGGGTGTGCCGTACGAGATGAAGGAGATGGTCGAGGGGTTCATCCTCGACGACCTCGTCGCCCGGTCGGGCGAGCGAGCCGTCATCCGCAGCCGGATCCTGCGTACGTGGGGCATGTCGGAGTCCGGGCTGGCCGAGATCCTGGCCGATCGCATCACCGAACTCGACGAGCTCGGCAACCCCACGCTCGCCTTCTTGGCCTCTGGCGTCGAAGGCATGAAGGTCCGGATCACCGCCAAGGCCGCCGACGAGGCGACTGCCGTCGCCATGCTCGACGCCGAGCAGGACCTCCTCGAACCGATCATCGGACATCTGGTCTTCGGCTATGACGGCGACAACATGGAAGCGGTCGTCGTTCGTGAACTCATCGAGCGCGGCCTCACGGTCTCGGTCGCCGAATCACTCACCGGCGGCTACGTGGCCGGCCGGATCGCCTCGGTGCCGGGCGCCAGTGCGACCTTCACCGGTGGTGTGATCGCCTACGACTCGCGCATCAAGTTCCAGTTGCTCGGTGTGCCCGAGGGCCCCGTCGTGACCGAGGAAGCTGCGGTCGCCATGGCCGAAGGTGTCCGGCGGGCGATGGGTTCCGACATCGGACTCGCAACCACCGGTGTCGCCGGCCCCGACGAAGCCGAAGGCAAGCCGGTCGGCACCGTGTGCCTCGCCGTCGCCTCCGACGAAGGGGCCGTTGCCACCACGGTCCGGTTGCCTGGCGACCGAGAGCGGATCCGTCAGTTCTCGGCCATCACGCTGCTCGATCTGCTTCGCCGGATTCTCAGCCAGTGACCGACGCCCGACTGCGGTCGGGATTGATGGCACGAACCACGTCGACCATCGACGCCGGGGAATGGCCAGACACGAACGCATCACAGTGGGGGAGGGCGGCGGCCATGGCCCCGACCAGCGGTTCGTAGCCGGGCGCGGCCAGCCGGGGGTTGACCCACACGACACGGTGCGCACGCCGGCTCAGTCGAGCCATGACCGCTGCCAACTCGGCAGGCGGGTCGGTGTCCCACCCGTCGGACACGACGGTGACGATCGCGCCGCGCACGAACCCACCCCAGCGAGGGTGACGAAGCAGATCCCGGAGGCTCGAGGCAAGGCGCGTGCCGCCGAAGCGGTCGCCGACGGCATCGGATGCCGCATCGATGGCATCGACCGGTGATCGGTGGCGGAGCGGGACCGTGATCCTGGTCAGATCGGTGGCGAAGGCGAACACCTCGGCATGACCGGCGACGACCAACGCTCGGGTCAGGTGGAGGTAGGCCCGAGCGAACGACTCCATCGAGCCACTGACATCGACGAGGACGACGATTCGGCGGGGCCGTTCGGTCGAGGTGGTGACGTCGAGCACCAGAGGATCACCGCCGGTGCGGAGCGAGCGGCGCATCGTCGAACGGAGATCGAGTCGGTTGCCAGAGTGACTCCGACGATGGCGACGGCTGCGGCGAACGGGAACGACGAGGAGTGATTCGAGCAACGCTCCGACGCGCTCCAGTTCGGCCTCGTCCAGGAGATCGAACGGTTTGTCCGACTCGATCCCCTCGGCCGACGGACGAAGTTCGGGAAGGGCGTTCTCGTCGTCGTCGACGTCGTCGTCGCCACCGGTGTCGACGATGGTCGGTCGGGTGGCCCACGGCAGCCCGGTGCCTTCGACTGCCTCGCCGGCCACGTCGACTCGGCGCCGGTGTTCCTCGTCTCCCGAACTCGTCGCCTGGTCGAACCCGCGTTGGATCAGTTCTCGGAGATCGTCGCCACCGCCGAACACGGCGGCGAACACCTGGTCGAATCGCTCGATCTGATCGTGCCGAATCACGAAGCAGAGGCGAGTGATCCAGTAGAGCTCGTCACGGGTGATCGGCCCGGCCAGAGCGATCGACTCGGCGCACCGAATCGTCGAACTCAGCGGCGTCGTGATTCCCGACCGCTGGAGGCGGTTGGCGAAGGCCGCAGCGAAGAGCGCCCGGTCGACGCCGGCGAAGAGATCATGCACCAGTCGACTCGGCGTGGGCCCGCATCGCGACCAGGTCGTCGGGGGTCTTGGCCAGCGAGCCGAGGGTTGCGAGCGTGGTCGTTCGGTCGAGCATGGTGATCCCGAGGAGTTGCAGTGCCGACACCCAGTCGATCGCCTCGGCCAGGCCCGGCGCCTTGTCGAGTTCGAGCGCTCGGACTTCGTCGACGAACGCCGTTGCCGCACGAACGAGGGACTCGCTGCTTTGCGGTACTCGACGACGCACGACGTCGACCGCAGCATCGAGCGATGGATAGTCGATCCAGTGGTAGAAGCAACGACGCTTGAGCGCGTCGTGGAGTTCTCGGCTGCGATTCGAGGTGAGGATGACGATCGGCGGTCGGTTGGCATGGATCGTCCCGAGCTCGGGGATCGTCACCGTCTGCTCGCCCAGGAACTCGAACAGGAGCGCCTCGAACTCGTCGTCGGCCCGATCGATCTCGTCGATGAGCAGCACGGGCGGATACGGCCCCTTGTGTCGCAACGCCTGGAGGAGCGGGCGGTCCAGCAGGAACGAAGGGTCGAAGAGATCGGCCTCGCTGACGCCGGAACCGGTCGCCTCGGACAACCGAATCGACAGGAGCTGTCGGGGATAGTTCCACTCGTAGAGCGCTTCGGCGGCGGTGATGCCCTCGTAGCACTGAAGCCGGAGGAACCGGGTGTCGAGCGCAGCGGCGAGAGCCTTGGCGGCTGCGGTCTTGCCGACCCCGGGTTCGCCCTCGAGCAGCACCGGTTGCCCGAGCGACATGCCGAGGAACAGGGCCATCAACAGGCCATCGTCGACCAGGTAGTCGGCGCGATCGAGGCGCTCTCGCAACTCGTCGATGGTCGGCAGCGTGTGATCGTCGGGAGCGCTCATCCGGTGGAGGTGACCTCTTCGAGGTGGCGAGTACGGCACCCCGGGTTGCAGTACCAGTAGTCGACGTCGTCATGATGGAGATGCGGCGTCGAGTCGACGATCGTCACGGTCATGCCGCACATCGGATCGACCGCGGTCGACGGTCGATCGATCGTCTCCGATTTCGCTGGCTCGAGTCCGTCGAGGCGAATCGCCCGGACGACGTCGGCGAGGATCGAGACGGCGATCTCTTCTGCCGTGCGAGCGCCGATGTAGATCCCCACGGGGGAGTGGACCACCGCCCGCTCGGCCGGTGACAGGCCGAGTTCGTCCATCACGGCTGCTCCTCGCACGGTGCTGGCGACGAGCCCGATGAAGCCGACCCCTTCGTCGAGAGCGGCTCGGATCGACTCGTGCTCGTGGCGACCGTGGCTGGCGATGATGACCGCCGATGCACCGGACGGGTCGCCGGCTTCGGTACCGCTCGACACGACATCGAAGCCGAGGTGTGGTCCGAGGAGGGCCAGCGCATCGGCGATCGGTGTGCCACCGACGATGGAGAGCCGAGGCGATGGCAGCTTGGGCTCGAGGTAGACCTCGATCGCCCCACCGGACAGACACGGATTGACCACCGTGTGGGCACCGGGGCTTTCGGGGAACGGCTCGGCGTCGTCGGGAAGAATGCGGAGCAGGACGGGTTCTCCGGTGGACAGCACGTCGAGCGCTGCGGTGCGGACGGACTCCTCGGCACACTGGCCGCCGATGAATCCCTCGATGTCGCCGTTGGTGGAGACGACCGCGGCATCGCCCGGTCGTGCCGAGGTGGGGCACTGGGCCCGGACCACGGTCGCCTGCACGAACGGTCGACGCTGAGCGATGAGTTCGGTCACTCGCTCGGTGACTCTCCTCGATGTGGTCACAGCATGCACTCCCTCAGATCGGCGGCGTGTGGTTGCCCTGCATGGCTTCCCAGACTCGTGATGGCGTGAGCGGCATGTCGGCGTGGCGAATCCCGTACGGCTTGAGCGCATCGATCACGGCGTTCACCACCGCCGGCGGTGAACCGACGGTCGCCGACTCACCGATGCCCTTCGCCCCGATGGGGTGGTGGGGCGAAGGGGTGACCGTGTGCCCGGTCTCCCAGTCGGGGACTTCCATCGCGGTCGGAATGAGATAGTCCATCAACGATCCGGCGAGACAGTTGCCGTCTTCGTCGAAGGAGATCATCTCCATCAGCGCCATCCCGATGCCGTCGGTCAGGCCTCCGTGCACCTGCCCCTCGATGATCATGGGATTGATCTGGGTGCCACAGTCGTCGACGGCGACGAAGCGGCGCACCTTGACCTCGGCGGTTCCGGGATCGATGTCGACCACGCAGATGTAGGCCCCGAACGGGTAGGTGAGGTTCTCGGGGTTGTAGCAGATCTGGGCCTCGAGGCCGCCTTCGATGCCCTCCGGCAGATCGCCGGCGCCATGGGCTTTCATGGCGATGTCTTGGATGGTGACCGACTTGGTGGGGTCGCCCTTCACCACGAACGAGCCCTTGTCCCATTCGAGATCGGCGACCGAGACCTCGAGCATGCCCGAGGCGATGATCTGGGCCTTGTCGCGAACCTTGCGAGCGACGAGCGCTGCAGCGGCGCCGGACACCGGTGTCGAACGAGACCCGTAGGTGCCGAGTCCGAACGGGGTGTTGTCGGTGTCGCCGTGGATGACCTCGATGTCGTCAGGTGCGATGCCGATCTCTTCGGCGACGATCTGGGCGAACGTGGTCTCGTGGCCCTGGCCCTGGGTCTTGACCGAGAGCCTCACCACCGCCTTGCCGGTGGGATGGATACGCAGCTCGCACCCGTCGGCCATGCCGAGGCCGAGGATGTCCATGTCTTTCCGGGGACCGGCGCCGACGGCCTCGGTGAAGAACGAGATGCCGATCCCCATGAGCTCGCCTCGAGCCCGCTTCTCCTCCTGCTCCTTGCGAAGCTCGTCGTAACCGATCATCTCCATGGCCAGGCGCATGGTGGGCTCGTAGTTGCCCGAGTCGTAGATCCAACCCGTCTTGGTCTCGTAGGGGAACTGCTCGGGCTGGATGAAGTTCTTCAGGCGGAGTTCGGCCGGGTCCATCTCGAGATCGTGGGCGAGCACATCGACCATCCGCTCGACCAGGTACACCGCCTCGGTGATCCGGAAGGAGCACGCATAGGCGACGCCCCCGGGCGCCTTGTTGGTGTAGACCGCCTGCATGCTGGCGTGCGCGGCCTCGATGTCGTAGCTGCCGGTGAAGACCCCGAAGAACCCGGCCGGGTACTTGACCGGTGCGGCGGTTCCGTTGAACGCGCCGTGGTCGGCGAGGACGTTGGTTCTGATGGCCCGGATCTTGCCGTCCTTCGACGCCGCGATCTCGCCGCGCATGATGTAGTCACGGGCGAATCCGGTGCTGACGAGATTCTCCGTGCGATCCTCCATCCACTTCACCGGCTTGCCGATCACCAGTGAGGCGACGATGGCACAGACATAGCCCGGGTAGATCGGAACCTTGTTGCCGAACCCGCCGCCGATGTCGGGGGCGATGATGCGGATCTTGTGCTCGGGCAGGCCGGCGACCAGTGCGTAGATGGTGCGGTGGGCATGCGGCGCCTGGGTCGTGCTCCAGAGGGTGAGCTTGCCCGACACCCGCTCATAGTCGGCGACGCAGCCACAGGTCTCCATCGGGGCCGGGTGGACTCGGGGGTAGACGATGTCTTCGGTGACGACGACATCGGCGTCGGCGAAGACGGCCTCGGTTGCCGCGGCATCGCCGGTCTCCCAGTCGAAGCAATGGTTGTCGGTCTTGCCCTCGAGGTCGTCACGGATGATCGGGGCATCGGGAGCCAGCGCCTTGCGAACGTCGATGACCGGCTCGAGGCGTTCGTATTCGACATCGATGAGTTCGAGTGCGTCTCGGGCCGAGTACCGATCTTCGGCGACGACGAAGGCGACCTCCTGGTGTTGGAAGCGGACCTTGTCGGTGGCCAAGACGGCCTGCACATCGTTGGAGAGGGTGGGCATCCAGGCGAGGCCCTGTTCGGCAAGATCGGCGCCGGTGATGACGGCGGTGACCTTCGGGTGCGCCTTGGCCGCCGACGTGTCGATGCTGAGGATCTTCGCGTGGGCGAACGGTGAGCGGAGGATGGCCAGGTGGAGCATCCCCGGGAGTTGGATGTCGTCACAGAACTGGCCCATGCCACGGACAAGCCGGGGGTCTTCCTTGCGGAGCATTCGGCCGTAGCCGACGGGCTTCTTGTCGTTCAGGTTGTCGGCGGGTGTGGGGATGACGTTGGCGTTCGGCGTGGGTGCCGATTCGGCGATGGTCATGTGTTTGCTCCGGTCAGTTCGACGCTGGTTTCTTTGGCGGCTGCCCACTGGATCGACCGGATGATGGTCGAGTAGCCGGTGCACCGGCAGATCTGCCCGCTGATCGCCTCGCGGATCACCGCTTCGCTCGGGTTCGGATGGTTGTCGAGGAGTGCCCGTGCCGTCATCAACATGCCGGGGGTGCAGAAGCCACATTGCAGGCCGTGGCACTGCATGAATCCCTCTTGCAGCGGGTCGAGGACACCGTCGACCTCGAGTCCCTCGACGGTGCGGACTCGGTGGCCACCCGCCATGGCGGCGAGCGTCGTGCAGCTCTTCACCGGTTCGTCGTCGATCAAGACGACGCAGGTGCCGCAGTTCGAGGTGTCGCAGCCCCAGTGTGTTCCCGTGAGGCCGAGATGGTCTCGGATGAAGTGGACCAAGAGGGTGCGGGCCTCGACGTCTCGGGTGACGTCTTCGCCGTTGACGTTCATGGTGACGTTCATGCTGGTTGTCCGTTCGCTCGTGCGACCGCGGTTCGAAGCGATCGAATGGTCAGTTCCTTGGCCAGGTGCGTCTTGTAGGCGGCGGTGCCGCGGGTGTCGGTACTTGGTGTTGCGTGGTCGGCCGCGATCTGTCCGACCCGTGCGTAGAGCTCCTCCGATGGCTCTTGGCCTCGGAGCGCCTCGGTGATCGGCTCGATGTTGGTGAGGTTGGGCCCGACGGCGCAGAGCCCGACCCGGCCGCCGGTGATGATTCCGTTCTCGACGGTCACCGATGCTCCGGCCGAGGCGACTGCCCAGTCGCCGGCTCGTCGCTCGACCTTGTTGTAGGCGCTCGCCGAGTTGGCCACGACCGGGAACCTGACCTCGGTGAGCATTTCGCCGTCGCCGACGGCCGTCTCGTATGGACCCTGGTGGAAGTCGTGCATCGAGACGACCCGCTCGCCCGAGCTGCTGCGAATGACGCAGCTGGCATCGAGGGTGTCGCAGACTGCCGAGAGATCTTCGGCCGGGTCGGCCTGGCAGAGGGAGCCGCCGAGCGTGCCTCGGTTGCGGACGACGGGGTCGGCGATCACTCGCTCGGCATCGCGGAAGATGGGGAACACCCTGGCCAGTTCATCACTCTCGAGGAGTTCCCGATGCCTCGTCAGCGCCCCGATCCGAACCTCGTCGTCGGTGAACCGGATATAGGCGAGCTCGTCGGTGAGGTCGTTGATGTCGATGATGTACTCGGGCGCAGCCATGCGCAGTTTCATCATCGGCAGCAGGCTGTGACCGCCCGCCACGATTCTGGCCTCGTCGCCCAACCGCTCCATCAACGAGATGGCGTGGTCGATGCTCGTCGCCCGTTCATATTCGAACGGCGCAGGTACCTGCATGTGATCCCCCTGTCGCTCGACGACGGGCATGTGTGCCGATCGTCACTTCCCCACCATCCCGCCGAGGGGTGGTTGCCGTCAACGGTGTCTTCAGTACTTGCTGAAGTCACTCCTCGTTCCGGCTCGTTCGCTGGGTGCGACGAGGTTCGGTGGCCTAGGTTGGGTGCGGTGACCCCAACACAACTGCGCACCTATGCCGCGATCGTGCGTCACGGATCGTCGAAGGCGGCGTCGATCGAGCTCGACGTCAGCGAAGCGGCGGTCTCGAACCACGTCGCCTCACTTCGAAAGGAACTCGACGACGAGTTGTTCCACCGCGGAGGGTCCGGCCTGTCGTTCACCCCCGGTGGCCTTCGGCTCGCCTCCCGAGCCGTCGAGCTGCTCGGACTCCAAGATCAGACGCGACTCGAAGTCCGCGCTGCTGCCACCGGGCGACGCATTCTGCGACTCGCCGTGTCGTCGTTGTTCGGCGAACTCTGTGCCCCCGGACTGATCGAGTTGTTCTCCACCAGAGCCAAGGATCTCGACGTGGAGATGTCGGTGCACCCACCGTCGGACTTCCCAGGCCTCCTCGCGTCGAGGGGAGCCGATCTGGCGATCGGGCCGAGCGTGCGAGGTCTCGACGGCCAGTTCGAGTCCAAGGAGTTCCTGCGTTACACCCTCGTGGTGGTGGCCGCGCCGAACCATCGGCTCGCCGGGCGGCGCCTCACCCGAGCCGAGCTGGCCGGCGCCACGTGGTACCTCGGCCCGTCGTCGGTCGAGGTCGGGGGAGTGGCCAACGCCATGCTCAGTTCATTGACGATCCCCGAGTCGAAGCAACGAATCTTCCAGAGCCACGCCGCAGCGCTCGACCAGGCTCGCAGTGGTCGCGGGGTGGCGATCATGCCCGAAAATCGAGTCATCAAGGATCTCGAGTCTGGGTCGCTCGTCCGGATCGATGGTCCCGGCACACAGGCCGATGGCACCTGGTCGGCCCTGACGCTTCCTCGCGATCGTGGGGTGAGTCCTTCGGCCGCCGAACTCGCCCGATTCGTGTCGTCGCCTCGGGCGATCCAATCCATGTTGACGGGGTCCGGCGCTAACATCTCGCACTTCCGCCCGAGCGTGCACGTGACCCTCTGGAGCTAGGGCTGCCGGTGCGCATCGAGGCTCTACGCTGGCGGGGTGATGATCGAAACGAATCCGGTGCTCGCGAGGATGTGGCGAGGCGATGCAGTCGAGTCGATTCACCGAGGTGCGTGGGTCTCGACCGATGCCAACGGTTCGGTGCTCGCGTCGCTTGGTGATCCCTATCAGCTCACGTATCCCCGGAGCGCCACGAAGTCCTTCCAGGCGCTCCCCCTGCTCCTCACCGGAGCGGCCGATGCCTTCGGGTTCGACGATGGTGACCTCGCACTGGCGATCGCCTCGCACAGCGGCGAATCGATCCACGTCGAACGGGTGTTGACCACGCTGGCGCGGCTCGATCTCACCGAAGACGACCTTCGCTGCGGAACCCAGCGCCCGATTGCTCCGTGGTCCACCGAGGCCAAACGGCGAGCGTCGATGAACTGCTCCGGGAAGCACGTCGGATTCCTTGCGGTCGCTCGCCAGCTCGATGTCGACCCCGCCACCTATCTCGACCCCGACGGCGCCGTCCAGCGGGCGGTCTACGACGCCACCCGTCGCATCACCGGAGCCGATGACAACGAACTCTCGCTCGCCACCGACGGCTGCAGCGCTCCCACCTATCGGATGCCGTTGGCTCGGCTCGCACAGGGGATGGCTCGCGTGGCGAACCCCGATGGCCTCGACGACGATCTGGCTGCGGCATGCCGGCGGTTGACCGCAGCTGCTGCCGCTCGCCCCGAACTCGTCGGTGGTACGAAACACCGCAGCGACACCGACCTCATGCGAGTCACCAACGGTCGTCTCTTTGCGAAAGTCGGCGCCGAGGCGGTGCTCGTCGTCGCCGAGGTCGGTGGAGACGCCGCCTTCGCAATCAAGATCGACGATGGCGGCGATCGGGCCATTGCTCCGATCATGCTCGACGTGCTCGTCGCCAACGGGCGTCTGTCCGAGTCCGAGCGAGAGGCCCTCACCGAGTGGAACGGCCGAGACATCGAGAACTGGGATGGCCTGGTCGTCGGCCGGATCGATGTGATCGCCGGAGTCGCCGAGGGCGGCTGATCGTCCGCTCGTCGGCCCTGCCGCCTCGGTTGCGGGCGAAGGTCGGAGCAGCCACTTCCGGTCGACGGGTGGTCGACAGCTAGCGTCTCCGACGTGTCATCCATGATCGCGCCGCTGCGGCGCCCGGTGTTCCGACGAATGGTCGCCTCACAGTTCGCATCCGAGGCGGGTGACGGCGTCACCCTCGTGGCCCTCCCGCTCTACGTCTTCGAGCGGACCAACTCGGCGCTTGCGACCTCGTTGACCTTCACCGCAGAACTCGTCGGGGGCGTGATCCTCGGAATCGTCGGCGGCGTGCTCGCCGATGCGGTCGATCGCCGTCTGGTCCTGATGGTGTCGGCGGTCATCCGTGGCGCCCTCCTGGTCGGGGCGTTCCTCCTCGACCCGGTCCTCGCCGCGGTGAGCCTCGGAGTTCTGGCTCGAGCCATGGGATCAGTCGACAATCCGTCGTTCGACGCACTGGTTCCCTCGCAGGCCGACGGTGACCTGCAGCAGGTACTGGCGATCCGACGCCTCGTCCAGGCCGTCTCGATCACCGTCGGTCCGGCGATCGGTGCGGTCGCCGTCGAGTTCGTCGGTGCTCGGTCGGCGATCTTGTTGAACGCCGGAGCATTCGTGATCTCGTTTGCGATCATGGCGACGCTCCCCGGTCTCGACAAGGGCCTGGCCGATCGGCAGGCCGGTCGGGTCGAGGGGAGCATGGGCAAGCAGATCGGCACGATGCTGTCGGGCATGGGCGTGGTCGCCACCACGCCGGGCGTGCGGCGACTCGTTGCCTACAACGTCGGCGTGATGATGACCGTTGCCGCCGTGATGGGTGCAGCGGTGATCTGGTACGAGGTCGAACTGGACGTGTCCGGTTCGTGGTTCGGCCTTGCGGTCGCGGCCTATGGCGTCGGTGCTGCGCTGGGGATGGGCCTGTTCGGTGGCTTCTCGTTCCGGCTGCCGCTCCCGGTCATCATCGTCATCGCCACACCGCTCTACGCAATCTCGGCGGGCATCGGGGTGATGTGGGAGCTGCCATGGCTGCTCCCCCTCGGATGGTTCATGTGGGGCATCGCGCTCGGCCCTGAGCTGGTCCTCGGAGAAGTCACGATCGTCAGCAACATCGCGGAGGAGAAGCTCGGTCGGGCGTTCGCCGGTATCGGGGTCGGAACCACGCTGGGGATGGCGGTCGGCTATGCGATCGCCGGACCCTCGCTCGAGCGGTTCGGCGCCAGATCGACGATTCTCTTCACCGCCGGTGCGGTGCTTCTGCTGGGGATGACCTGGATCGGTCCAGCGATCGAAGCCCGACGGACGGGCTCCACATCATTCTGGGTCCGACCCGACGCCGTCGTCCGATGAGCGGAGTCGGCTGACTCCGAAGACAATGAGGGCAAGCCCGCCGAGAGCCAACAGCGCCAGCCACAGTGGTGAGATGGTCGAGTCGCTGCTGTCATCGGCAGGTGCTTGCTCGTCACCGCCGACGACCACGGCCGTGTCGTCGGTGGTGGTGCCGTCGTCGGGGGCACTGTCGTCGGGGGCACTGTCATCGGAGACGCTGTCGTCGGTCGTCGTGTCGTCGGTGGTCGTACCGGTCGTCGATGTGGTCTCGTCTTCCGTCGTCGCCGTCACGGCCGGGTCGACTCGCTCGGCCGGCACCGGCACGTCGTCCTGGCCGAGTTCGAAGAACACCGCGGTTCCGAAGACACTCGGATCATCGAATGACAGATCGTCGGTATCGGCGTTGCTCCAGATCAGCTTCAGGTCTCTGTCGAGCGTCGAGGCCCCGTTGGCGTGGACTTGGAACCCGATGCTCAGACCATGTGTCGGGGTGAGCCACTCGGAAAAGTCGATGACGGCCTCGAGACCCCAGCCATCGGGCGTCTCGACGACGAGCCCTTCGACATCGAACGTGTCGGCGCCGGTGCCACTGAGCGTCAACGCCGTGGGATCGGTGTTGCCGATGTCGACGGCGCTGAATCGAACCTGACCGATGCCCGGAGCGTAGGTCGTGGCGTCGAGATCGCTGGTGGTGTTCAAGAAGATCTCGATCGAGTCCTCGTTCCAATAGCCGTCTTCGTGGGTTCCGGCGATGATCGAGGAGTCGGTGATCGTGGCCGAGACGTAGAGCTTCGATCCCTCGGCAACGACCGACCATGTCAGCTCACCGTCGGTGGTGGGATCGGTCGAGGGCATCGGCCCGTCCGTGGTGACGATCGTCGGGAGGTCGCTCCATTCCGCCAGGTCGCCATCGATGGTGATGCCCATCGTTCCTTCGGCAGTCCAGGGCACATACACGGCCTCACCGTCGATGGGCCCAGGTACCTGGTCGATCGCAGGCGCCTCGATCGCGCCGGCGGCTCCCACGGCAAACGCCATCACTGCGGTGGCGACGCCTGTTCCCGCCGTCCGCCGCCATGTTCTCTCGTGCGTCATTCTCGGTGCCCTCCGTGCCTTGATTTCGGTCCATGGTTGCAGAGATCGTTGCCGAATCCGTGGGCAACGATGCTGCGATGCCGTCGGTCAGCCGCCGCGGAGCTCGACGAGGCGGGCCTCGAGGAACTCGATGGCCTTGCGATCGTCGGCGAGGATGACGTCGTCGGCCGGGTGCAGGAAGAGCGGCGCAGCCATGCGAGGTCGAAGGGCTCCGGGGCCGGTGGGGTTGGTGACTCGATGAATCGTGGCGGGGTAGTAGCCGCCGCTCGCCAACTCGAGCATCTCGCCGGCGTTCACGGCCAGCGACGAGGGGTCACAAGGAACCGGGAACCACTCGCCGTCGGCTCCGAGCAGCTCGAGGCCGGCCTCGTTGGACGAGGGGAGCACGGTGAGGAGGTTGATGTCGCCGTGGGCCGCGGCGCGCATCGCTCCCTCAGGCTCGTTGCCGGTGAGGGGCGGATAGCGCAGGATGCGGAGCAGCGAACGGGTGGAACCGTCCATCATCGACGACAGCGGTTGGGAGAACTTCGCCGCCACCTCGGGAGGGGTGTTGGCCTCGACCCAGTCGAGCAGAGTGCGGGCGACATCGGCCGCCGCGAGCGCGTACTCGAGCGCGGCGTCGGAGACCTCCTTGGGGTACTTGCCCCAGGAGTACACGTGGAAGAACTCTTTGAGATCTCGGATCGTGTTGCCCGCTGCGGTCTCGGCGACCGAGGGCGGGAAGTAGCCGTCTTGGCTACCCGGATCGGGCACGTAGTCGAAGCGGGCCGGGTGGTCGAAGAAGTCGTTCCACTCGGCGAACAGCGCCTCGATGCGTGACCACTCGAGGGGGTGGTTCACCAGCACAGCGAAGCCGGTGTTGAGCAAGCTCTCGGTGAAGGCCTCAGGGGCATCCGACGAGGTGTAATCGACTACGGAAACGTCCATCCCCACAGTCTAGGACCCTGCACCCATCGCAACTTTGGCACGGAGAACATCAGAACGAGGGTCTCCGTACCAAAGTTGCTGCAGAACTAGGGAGCGACGTTGCTCATCACGATCGTGCCGCTGGCCGCGAACATGCCGCCGACGCCATGGGCGATCGAGATCTCGGCCCCTTCGACCTGGGCGGGAGCGATGCCTCGCATCTGGCGGACGCTCTCTTGGAGCGCGTACATCCCGTACATGCCGGAGTGCATGTAGGACAGGCCGCCACCGTTGGTGTTGAGCGGGAGTTCTCCGCCGATGGCGGTCTTGCGGTCCCAGATGTAGTCGGCGCCCTCACCCCGGCCGACGAAGCCGAGATCCTCGAGCCCGTAGATGGGCAGGTGAGCGAAGGCGTCGTAGATCATGAGGTGGTCGACGTCGGCATGAGTGATGCCGGCCTCGGCAAACGCCTTGGCGCCCGAGACACGGAACGCTTTGGAGGAGGTGAAGTCTTCCATCTGGGAGACCATCGGCGTCTCGACACTCTCACCGGTTCCGAGGAGATACACCGGCTTCTGGGGGAAGTCCTTGGCCCGTTCGGCCGAGGTGAGCACGAGGGCGCCGCCGCCGTCGGTGACGAGGCAGCACATGAGCTTGGTGAACGGAGTGGCGATCATGGTCGACTCGAGGACGTCGTCGACGGTGATCGGATCCTTGAAGCTCGAGCGGGGGTTGAGCGCTGCCCACTCGCGCTGGACGACCGAGACGTTGGCGAGCTTCTCGATGCCGACCCCATAGTCCTTGGCGTAACGCAGCCACGGAATGGTGAAGCGGGTGGGAGGACCACCCGGTCCGAACGGGTTCTCGAACTGGCCTGCCAGGCTGGCCGAATCCATGGCATAGCGGCCGGCGCCGACCCGGCTGCGGCCGCTCTCGGCGTGGGTGACGATGATGGTCTCGGCGAGGCCCTCGTTGATGGCCGCGGCCGCGTGGCGGACATGCAGCATGAACGAGCAACCGCCGACCGAGGTGCCGTCGACCCAGGTCGGGGTGATGCCGAGGTAGTGGGCGACATCGGTGGGGGAGGTGCCGGCGGTGGCGACGCCGTCGACATCTTGTGGCCGGAGGCCACAGTCGGCGAGTGCGTTGAGAGCGGCATCGGCGTGGAGGCCGATGACGGACTGGTCGGGAATCTTGCCGAGCTTGGTGGTCTCGGCTGCACCGACGATGGCGATCGACTTCTGTTTCATGCTGCACCTCCGGTGCTGGTGGCGGCACCGTCAGCCGGACGGAAGAGTGCGAGTGTTGCTCGGTGGGCCTCGTCAGGGCTGACGAACGAGGCGTAGGTGGCGACGAGTGGCATGTCGAGCACCAGCGCCTCTTCGGTCTGGTCACAGTCGACGATGTTGGTCATCATGCGGGGTCCCTCTTCGAGCTCGACCACCGCAAGGGCGACCGGTCCGTCGAATCCCGGGCCAGGGCGCTGGTTGATCACATAGCTGTAGAGCGATGCGTTGCCCGATGCTTCGAACACCGACACCTCACGGCATCCACACGCCGGACAGAACGGGCGCGGTGGGAAGTAGGCAGACGAACAGTCGTCGCACCGCTGCAACAACAGCGTGCCGTTTGCGGTGCCCTCCCAGAAATGCGCCGTCTCCGGGGTGGGTGTCGGCAGCGGACGTTTGGTTACTTCAGCAGCAGATCCAGTCACGGATGCATCCTGCTCGCCACCGGCCCCCCACGCAAAATGAGCCCTCGCTGCTGCGTTCTGGAGACCGAGTGCGACCGTTCTGACGCTCCTGGACTCATCTCCGGTTCGAGTGTCGCTCCCGGCCTCAGCTTCCGACGGGCAACCGATCCCAGACCGAGCGCAGCGCGTCGAGCGCCGATCCGTCGTTCGAGCGGACATCGTGCAGTGTCTCGTCGGCGGTGAGCTCGACAGCCAGCGATGCGAGCGCGGGGATGTGTTGGCGGGCGAGATCCATCACGGGGTTCGTCCCGTCTGTGCTGCCGGCCGCGGTGGCGGCCTGGGCCTGGAGTGGGAGGACTCGGGCGAAGCCTGCCATCGGGGAATCGAGAGGACCGATCGACTCGTGTTTGTGTCGCTGGGAGTAGGGATGGTGATCCCACAGGTCGTGGATGCCGGCGAAGAACTCGTCGTCGGCGGCATGGAAGACCCGATCGACGTGGAGGAAGACGGCGGTTCCGGCGCACATCAGACAGGGCTCGAGCGTGGTGTAGAGTTCGAGGCCGTCGGCCTTGAAGCGGTCCATCGCAGCAAAGGCATTCATCTCTGCGTGGGCCATGAAGTTGCCGCTGAGCGTTCGAGGCTCGGCCTCTCGCTGGTTGACCCGATTGTGCCCGGCAGCGATGATCACGCCGCTGTCGGGGTCGACGAGTGCGGCACCGATGCCAAGGTTGCCGCTGCACCACGAGGCCCAGGCCTCGTCGAATGCTCGTCGCCACCCCGGTGACAGGGCGTTCCAGACCGTCTCGGCGCCGCCTTCGCTCATGTCGACATCTTGGCCGAATCCGGACGGGGCGCGCTCGTGCGGAGACCGGCCGAGATCGAAAATGGGAGGGGGAGTCCGCTCCGAGTAGTGTCCGCAGACATGCGCTTCTCTCACTGGATCAGCAATGGCATCGAATGGAACGAGATCGTCCGATCGGGCGTTCGGGCCGAGGAAACCGGATGGGACGGCCTCTGGTTCGCCGACCACTTCCTGCCCTTCCAGGGCGACACCGACCAACCCATCCACGAAGCGTGGACCGTGCTCGCCGCCCTCGGTCAGGCGACCGAAAAGGTACGCCTCGGACCACTCGTCTGTGGCAACACCTATCGCAACCCGGCAATCCTGCTGAAGACGGCGGTCACGGCCGATCACATCTCCAACGGTCGTGTCGTGCTCGGACTCGGCTCCGGCTGGCAGGAAAACGAACACATCGCCTTCGGCATCCCGTTCGGCACGTTCACCGACCGATTCGAGAAGCTCGAGGAGTCGCTCCAGATCATCCGGGCGATGCGCGACGACGAGCGGTCCGACCTCGATGGCAAGCACTACACCACCGTCGATGCGCCGCTGTCGCCGAAGTCGGTCGGTGCGCTCCCGATCCTCCTCGGTGGTGGCGGCGAGAAGAAGACGCTTCGTCTCGTGGCCCAGTACGCCGAAGAATGGAACGTCTGGTCGACGCCCGAGATCATGGCCCAGAAATCGGCCGTTCTCGACGAGCACTGCGCCCGTCTCGATCGTGACCCCTCGACGGTGCAGCGGTCATCGGTCGCCCTGGTCTTCCTGACCGACACCGAAGAAGAAGCAGCAAAGTTGAAGGCGGCCCCGATTCCCCGCCCGACCGTGATCGGTACCGCATCACAGCTGCAAGAGCAGATGGCGGCCTACGTCGAGGCCGGCGTCGACGAGTTCATCGTTCCCGACTTCACCCTCGGCGAAGGCGCCAAGAAAGACGAGACCCTCGATCGGTTCCTGGCCGAGGTTGCGGCTCCCTTCCGCGATTGAACTCGAGGCCATGAACATCCTCGACACCGCAGCAGAGCCATTCGTCGGGCTTCCGAGATTCGTCGTTCGGCCGTGGACGGCCTTGATTGCTCTCGTGCTCGTGGTGTCGGGGACATTCGTGTCGCCGACGGTCTCGGGCGCGGCGTCGCCGGTGTGTCGAACCGAGGCGTCGTATCGAGGTCTCACGGCCCTCGTCAGCGGTGTGGAGCCGGGCGAGGTGCTCGAGCTCTTTGTCGACGGCGTGTTGGCCGATTCGACGTGGGCAAACCACGGTGAGGAGTCCCAGACTCAGTTGGTGGCCATTGCCGAAGACGCCGAGCCCCATCACTTCACCGTAAGGATCGGTGAGGATGCAACGCGGATTCTCGACTGTGGGACCACCGTCGGTGTGCTGCCCTTCCCGGTCGGCGAATGGCACTGCAGCATCGATGGGACCATCGATGGCGCCCCACGTATCGTCCGCGACTTGGAGCTGTGGGACGCGCTCCTCGTTCGTGATGGGGAGGTCGTCGTGCCGTTCGAGGTTCCCGGAGCGTTGCTCGACTTCTCGGCCCGTCCCTCAACACGACATCGTTACGCGATGCGATTCGTCGGCGCCCAGCCGACGCTCGAGGTCCCGTGTGGGTCGATCACGACTCCGGCTCGGACCGTTGCCCAGCGCCTCGCCACCGCCCGCTACCACGAGGCGATCAAGCTGGCGCCGTACGTCTATGTTCTCCAGCGGCCCACCTGTCCTGGCTGTGACGAACCGTTCGGGTTGTACACGACCGCGTCCGAAGACAACGACATCGACCCCGACGAACCCCTCGCCGACGACGGAGGGGCGGAGCCCCCGGCCGAAGGGTGTTCCCCCACCGACTTCAGCTGCTTCCCGAACTACCGCTACGACCCACCGTTCGAACAGCAGGGAACGCTCCCCGCCGGGCATCCGGGGCTCTATCCTCCGCGGCTGCTCGGTGGTCAACTGGCGAAGGCGATCGAAGCCGGAAGGCAGGTGTCGATCACGACCGACGGGCGTAGCGCCATCACCTCGTGGTCCATCGACGGATTCGGTGGCGAGATCGCCTGCACCCAGTTCGACACTCGGCCGCCGGAACTCCACGATGGCACCTGCGACAACTACCTCGACTCGTTCCTCGTTCGTGACGCCACGAATCTGCCGGCGATTCTCGATTCTCGTGATGCCCCCGGAGCCACACGGGGAATCTTCCGGCTCTACCACGCCTACTTCGGTCGGGCCCCCGACGTCGCCGGTGCCAGGTACTGGGTCGATCTCCATTCACGGGGGCTTGCGCCCGCGGCGATCGCCGATCAGTTCGTGGCCAGCGAGGAGTCGTCTCTCAATTGGGGAGCCGAAGGCACCACCGATTTCCTCGACCGCATCTACGAGAACGTCCTCGGGCGAACCCCAGACCCGGCCGGAGCAGAGTATTGGGCTGGTCTGATCGACGCTGGAATGACCCGTGGCGAGGTGATCTGGTGGTTCGCCCAGAGCACGGAGTTCCGACGTGAATACTCCTACTCGCCGGCCTACCTCACCGCCCACGAGGACGAGCTGGTGGATCGCTGACCCTGCGGGATCGCTGACCCTGCCGGATCGCTCGAGCTACTCGCTGGTGACGGCGAAGCGGCCGGTGGCCTCGGCGTAGAGCTGGCTGCGGTCGTCGCAGGTACGGCTGAAGACGAAGTCCTGGAACTCGAGCTGTTTGGCCGACAGCTGATCCCAGACTTCGACGAGCACCGCATCGTCGAGACGGCAGAGCGTGTCGGCGACCTGTTCTCGTTCGGCGAGCTCGGCGGTGGTGAGCTCGCGACCTTCGAGCTCGTTCAGGATCTCGGCGTCTGAGAGCTCAGGTTCAGATCCTGAGCAGCCGGCGAAGACCATGGCGGCCAAGATGACGGCCAGAATCGAGCTGCGACGTCGCCGATCGACGAGGCTCCGAGGTCGGCCCGATGCGGGGGTGGTGGAGGGGTGTCCGTCGGTCATCGAAAGAAATCCTACTCCGAATGGTTGCCCGAACAGGTGTTCGGAATTACGCTGCTGTCATCCCGTTCTACCTGTGCGGAGTTCTCCCGGCAAAAGGGTACGAGCTCGCCCGATCTCGGGAATGAATCGGTGTCGCTCTCATGAGTGTCACACCCCATCAGTACGGTTCTCACATACCAAACGGGCAGTCCCCAACCCGGTCCCGCACACCCAGCAGACGGCAGCTCGAAGCGCCGCAAGGAGACACACATCATGGTCGACAAAGACAAAGCACTCGACATGGCCATGGGCCAGATCGAGAAGCAGTTCGGCAAGGGTGCCGTCATGAAGATGGGCGAGAAGGGCAGCCTGTCGATCGGCTCCATCCCCACCGGCGCATTGGCCCTCGACATCGCGCTCGGTATCGGTGGCCTCCCTCGTGGCCGTGTCGTCGAGATCTTCGGCCCAGAGTCCTCCGGTAAGTCCACCCTGGCCATGCACGTCGTCGCCGAGGCCCAGCGCAACGGTGGCAAGTGCGCCTACATCGACGCCGAGCACGCCATGGACCCGATCTACGCCCGTGCCATCGGCGTCGACGTCGACGAGCTGCTGATCTCCCAGCCCGACACCGGCGAGCAGGCGCTCGAGATCGCCGACATCCTGGTCCGTTCCGGCTCCATCGACGTCATCGTCATCGACTCCGTGGCCGCCCTCACCCCACGGGCCGAAATCGAAGGCGACATGGGAGACACCCACGTCGGCCTCCAGGCCCGCCTCATGTCCCAGGCCCTGCGCAAGATCACCGGCAACCTGAACAAGACCGACACCATCTGCATCTTCATCAACCAGTTGCGTGAGAAGATCGGTGTCATGTTCGGTTCGCCCGAGACCACCCCGGGTGGGCGTGCGCTCAAGTTCTACAGCTCGGTCCGTCTCGACATCCGCCGGATCGAGTCCCTCAAGGACGGTGCCGAAGTCGTCGGTAACCGCACCCGAGTCAAGGTCGTCAAGAACAAGGTCGCTCCGCCGTTCCGCCAGGCCGAGTTCGACATCATGTACGGCCAGGGCATCAGCCGTGAAGGCTCTCTGCTCGACATTGCCGTCGACCAGGAGATCGTGAAGAAGTCCGGTGCCTGGTACAGCTACGACGGTGAGCAGATCGGCCAGGGTCGAGAAGCCGTCAAGCGCTTCCTCAGCGAGAACCCCGATCTCATGATGGAGGTCCAAGACCGGGTGCTCCGAGCCGTCGGGCTCATGCAGGGCGAAGACGATGGGCTCGATCTCGACGATGCCGACTTCGACGAGACGAAACTCGACGAGCCGATTAGTCTCGACTGATCGTGAGCCTCGACACGATCCGAACCGGCCTGACCTTCGACGACGTACTCCTCGTCCCCAAGAGATCGGGTATCCGTTCACGGTCGGATGTGTCTCTCGAAACCCAGCTCACCAAGCGCATCCGGATCGATCTTCCGGTCATCGCCGCCAATATGGACACGGTGTGCGAAACCGACATGGCCATCGCCATGGCTCGTCTCGGCGGCATCGGAATCGTGCATCGGTTCCTCACCATCGAGGCGCAAACCGAGATGGTGCAACTGGTCAAAGCAGCCGACGTGGGGAGTGCGGCCCCACGGTCGGCGGGTTCTGAAGAAACGGGTAGGAGTGCCCGGGGCAAGACGTTGCTGGTCGGTGCCGCAGTCGGCACCGACCGCGACGCACTCGTTCGCTCGGCCGCGCTGGTCGCCGCCGGCGTCGACGTGCTCGTCCTCGACATCGCACACGGTCACGCCGATCATGCCATCGAGGTCCTCGAGCAGATCAAGGCGGCCCATCCCGAGGTCGACGTCATCGCAGGGAACGTCGCCACCCGCCTGGGCGCCGAAGACCTCGTCGCCGCCGGCGCCGACGCCATCAAGGTCGGGGTCGGCCCCGGTGGTGTCTGCACCACTCGAATCGTGGCCGGCGTCGGCGTCCCGCAGCTCACCGCCATCAACGATTGTTCCGGTCTCGTCGACGCCCAGGGCAACCCCGTGCCGGTGATCGCCGACGGAGGTATCCGGGCATCGGGCGACATCGCCAAGGCACTGGCGGCCGGTGCATCCACGGTCATGATGGGCTCGATGCTGGCCGGCACCAAGGAAAGTCCCGGCGATCTCGAACAATCTGATCGAGGACTGGTCAAGCGGGTACGTGGCATGGCCTCGTTCGAGGCACTCGAGGCCCGCGCTGCTCGCGAGGGCGAATCGATCGACGCCGAATACTTCGAGCAGCGGGCACCCGAAGGAGTCGAAGGTTCGGTTCCTTATCGGGGCGAGGTCGGCAAGGTGCTCGGTGCGTTGATGGCCGGCGTCCGTTCCGGCATGAGCTACTCCGATGCCCGATCGATCGAAGACTTCTGGGAGAAGGCCGAGTTCATCCGGGTCACCCCCAACGTGGTCGCCATGAACCGGCCACACGCCACCGGGCTCTGAACCGCGCCACCGCGCTGCGTGACTGAGCCTGCGGCGCTACCCATATCCTGCGCCGATGCCTTCTCGGACACTCGCCGCAGCGCTCTTCGACATGGACGGTCTTCTGACCGAGTCCGAGTCGAGGTGGCGAACCGCCGAACGTGAGGTCGCCGACGAACTCGGACTGCCCCTGACCGTCGAAGACTTCGACTCCACGATGGGCGTTCGGATGGGCGACGTCGCCAAGCGATGGTTCGAATGGCACCCGTGGAGCGGGGGCCCCTCCACCGACGAGGTGGCGGCCAAGGTGGTCGACCGAGTCGTCGAGCTGACCGATGTCGCCGTGCCCCTTCCCGGGGTGTTGCAGGCCCTCGATCTCGTCGCCGAGCGCGGCCTGCGAGTGGCCCTGTGCTCGTCGTCTGACCAGCGGCTCATCGATGCCACGCTCGAGGCCCTCGGGATTGCCGATCGGTTCGAAGTGATCCACTCGGCCGAGGCCGACGCACACGGCAAGCCGCACCCCGAGCCCTACCTGGTGACCGCCCGAGAGCTGGGGGTCGAGCCGCAGCACTGCGTGGTGTTCGAAGATGCCGTCTCCGGCTGTGTGTCGGGCAAGGGGGCGGGGATGGCGGTCATCGCCGTGCCGGCTCCAGAGTCGAGAGGTTCGGCTGCCTTCGGGTTCGTCGACATCGTGCTCGAATCGCTCGAGCAGCTGACCTCGGCCGCCTTCGATGCGATCGAAGCGGGCCGACCGGTGCCCACCATCTCCCGTCCGCGGTTCCACCTTGCGTTCCCCGTCGACGATCTGGCCAACGCCCGCTGGTTCTACGGCGAGGTGCTCGGCTGTCCCGAAGGCCGGTCGGCCCCCGAATGGGTCGACTTCGATCTGTGGGGACACCAGATCGTGGCCCACCAGGTCGCCGACCACGACCCGACGGTTGCTGCCAGTGCCGTCGACGGCGAGGCCGTTCCCACTCGCCACTTCGGTCTGCTCGTGCCCTCGGGCACCTGGAGTGATCTCGTCGACCGCTTGAAGGCAGCCGACGTCACGTTCGTCATCGAGCCCTATCAGCGCTTCGCCGGCGAGCCGGGTGAACAATCGACGGCGTTCGTGCTCGACCCGGCAGGAAATGCGCTCGAGTTCAAATCGTTCACCGACGATCGCAGCACCTTTGCTCGCTGACGGCGTCGCCGCTCGCTGACGGTGTCGTCGTTCGATGGTGCGGTGACGCTGCGCTAGCGTCGGCGGTATGCAACGAACCGACCAGTGGGGGCTCGACGTCACGGCCCCGTCAGCCGACGCCCTGGAACGACTCGAGCGGCTGATCGACGACTTCGTCACGTTCGACGCCGACCTCCCGGCTCACCTCGGGGCAGCAGTTGCCGAGCCGGCAGCTCCGATGGCGCACGTGGTGATGGGACTCTTCCTCGCCCAGGCCAACACCCGAGCCGACCATCTGCGAGCCACCGAGGTTGCCCGGATGGTCGACGCTCTCGAGCTCAACCCACGTGAGTCGATCCACCGAACCGCGCTGCACCACTGGATCGACGGCGACGCCGAGGCCGCGATCACCAGCTGGGAAGGGCTGCTCGAGCAGTGGCCAACCGACATCTTCGCCCTGAGGATGCAGTACTTCGCCCTGTTCACCCACGGCCGATGTGGCGAGATGCTCTCGTCGACGCTTCGCTCGATCGCCTCGTGGGATGATGCGCCGCGGCGGACCTACCTCGACGGCATGGTGGCCTTCGCCATGGAAGAGCTCGGCCACTACGACGAGGCGGAGCAGTTCGGCCGATCGGCAGCCGAAGTCGATCCCACCGACCTCTGGTCGGTCCACGCCGTGGCCCACGTGCTCGAGATGCAGGCTCGCGCCGACGATGGTCTGGTGTGGTTCGAGGGCCGAGACGAGGTGCTCCACTCCCGGGGATCGTTCTCCCGGCACCTCTGGTGGCATCACGCCATCATCCATCTGCGGACGGGGAATCACGATCGGCTGCTCGAGCTGTACGACGCCGAGATCCAGCCGGGCGATGCCGTCGATGCCCTGTCGCTCACCAATGCCATCGACGGTTTGGCCAGGCTCGAATTCGCCGGTGTCGATGTCGGTGACCGCTGGCTCCCCTTGCTGGAGTCGTCGACGGTGCGCATCGGACACCACACACATCCGTTTGCCGACGCTCACTTCGTGTATGCGATCGCGCGTGCCGGAGCCGACGACAAGGTGCACGATCTCCTCGACGGCATGGCCGCCTGGCGTGACCGATCCGGGACGGCCAGTCGGGTGATCAGCGAAGTCGGCCTCGACACCGCACGGGCCATGGCGGCCCTGGGAGCAGGGCGAGCCGGTGACGCCGCCCCACTCCTCGACAAGACCCAGGCGCTCCGCTGGAAACTGGGCGGCAGCCATGCACAGCGGCAGGTCTTCGAACTGGCCCAGGCATTCGCTCACGCCTCGGCCGACAACTGACGAATTCACTCTGGGGTCGGCCCCATGGACGGCTGCGACCGGCACACTGGTGACTCACCACTTGTGGAGGTCGTCGTGCAGCTTGGAATGATCGGACTCGGACGGATGGGTGCAAACCTCGTTCGCCGCCTGGCACTCGCCGACATCGACTGTGTGGTCTACGACCGAGATATCTCGAGCGTGGCCGCATTGGTCGACGAGGGTGTCGCCACCGGCGCCTCGTCGGTGGAAGACCTGGTGTCGAAGCTCGAGGGTCCTCGTGCGGTCTGGGTCATGGTCCCGGCGGCAGTGGCAGGCATGGTCATCGACGACGTCGCCCGCTACCTCGAAGCCGGCGATGCGGTCATCGACGGCGGTAACAGCCACTACGTCGACGCCGTCGATCGAGCCAAGGTCCTCGCCGAGCGAAGCATCGACCATCTCGACGTCGGCACCAGCGGTGGTGTCTTCGGTCTCGAGCGTGGGTTCTGTCTGATGATCGGTGGGCCCGACGGCCAGGTCGACCGACTCGACGACGTGTGGAAGGCGCTCTCTCCCGGCATCGATTCCGCCGATCGCACACGCGGCCGCCATGGCGAGCCAGACCAGGCCGAACACGGCTATCTGCACTGTGGTGCCGCCGGCGCCGGGCACTTCGTGAAGATGGTCCACAACGGCATCGAATACGCCATCATGCAGGCCTACGCCGAGGGCCTCGGTCTTCTCGACCGGGCCGACGTCGGCACCGACGTTCGTCAGGCCGACGCCGAGACCGCTCCGCTCGCGCACCCCGAGTACTTCCAGTACGACATCGACCTGCCGAGCGTCACCGAGGTGTGGCGACGCGGCAGTGTGGTCGGCTCGTGGTTGCTCGACCTCACCGCAGCCGCCATGCACGCCGACCCCAACCTCGAGAACTTCCAGGGCCAGGTTTCCGATTCGGGTGAAGGCCGCTGGACCGTGCTCGCCGCGGTCGAGGCCGGTGCCCCGGTGCCGACCATCGCCGATGCCCTCTTCAGTCGCTTCGCCTCCCGAGGTAACGCCACGATGGGCAACAAGGTGCTGTCGGCCATGCGTTCGGAGTTCGGCGGACATGTCGAGCGCGATCACGACGTCGAAGGAGTTTGATGGCTGACAGCCCCCTGGCGGGACCGGCTGACGCGCTGGTGCTTTTCGGTATCACCGGTGATCTCGCACGAAAGAAACTCTTCAAGGCGCTGTACCGCCTCGAGGCCGACGGTGTACTCGGTGTGCCGGTCATCGGCGTCGCTTCGTCGAACTGGAGCCTGAACGAGCTGCGCGACAACGCTCACTCTGCCTTGATCGAAGGAGGCGAAGAGATCGACGAAGCCGTCTGGAACCGGTTCGCCGCACGACTCGACTACGTGTCTGGTGACTACCGCGAACCGTCGACGTTCGAGGCCGTCGCCGCGAAGATTCCCGATGCCACCTGCCCGGTCTGCTATCTGGCAATCCCACCGTTCTTGTTCTCCACCGTCACCGACGGACTGGGAGCGAGCGGACTGAACCGTGGGCGGGTCGTGCTCGAGAAGCCGTTCGGCCGAGATATCGAGAGCTCTCGTGAACTCGACATCGCCGTCAAGGCTCACTATCCCGAAGACCGGATCTACCGAATCGATCACTTCCTCGGGAAGGAACCGGTCCTCAACATCTTGGTGTTCCGGTTCGCCAACTCGATCCTCGAGCCCCTGTGGAACCGGCACTTCATCCAGTCGGTCACCATCGACATGTTCGAAGACTTCGGTGTCGAGGGTCGCGGCAAGTTCTACGACGAAGTCGGTGCCCTCCGAGACGTCGTGCAGAACCACCTCCTCCAGATGGTGTCGCTCTTCGCCATGGAACCTCCGGTGTCCGACGACGCCGATGCGATGTCCGACGAGGTCGTCAAGGTGTTGCGGTCCATGCCGCCCTTCGACCCGGCCAAGGTCATCCGTCGCCAGTACGAGGGCTACCTCGACGAAGCGGGTGTGGCCGAAGGCTCCGACACCGAGACCTACTTCGAAGTCGAGTTCACCATCGACTCGTGGCGCTGGGCCGGTGTGCCGTGGCGAATCCGAGCTGGCAAGGCACTCGACAAGACCCTCACCGAGGCCGTCGTCGAGTTCAACACCCCGCCTCGTCCGCTGTTCACCGACATGACCTGCGCGCCGGAACCCAATCGTCTTCGTTTCCAGATGAAGCCGAACGACGTCATCGATCTCGAGATGCAGGCCAAACAGCCGGGTGATCTGCTCGTGAGCGAGCAGGTGAGCCTGCAGGTCGATCACTCGGGACTCGAATTCGGACCGACCCCGTATCACCGTCTTCTCGGCGACGCCCTCGAGGGCGACAAGCGACTCTTCGCCCGAGGCGACCAGGTCGACGAGGCGTGGAAGATCGTCCAGCCGGTGCTCGACGCGCCGCCGCCGATCACCACGTATCCCTACGGCGCGCCAGTCCCCGCCAGTCCGGTGTACGGCGCTCCGACCACCACACGTCTTCCATGAGCTCAGCGTCCATGAGCTCAGCGCCCACGGCGCCACCATCCACCGAGCCGACCATCGCCATCGATCTCGGCGGCACGCATGTTCGAGCCGCAGTCGTCGATGTCGATGGCACCGTGACCAGTCGGGTGCGCCAGACGACCCCGCACGAACAGCCGACACCGTCAGTCCTCGTCGACCTCATCGCCCAGGTTGCCGGGGGCGCTCCGATCCGACGTGCCGTCGTCGGGGTTCCGGGCGTGATCGACTACGACACCGAGCAACTCATCGCAGCACCCAACCTGCCGGCGGCGTGGATCCCGATGCTGAGCGATCAGTGGCTGGCGGAACGGACCGGGCTCGACGTCGCGTTGGCGAACGACGCCGACCTCGCCGCTGTCGGTGAATCCAACTTCGGAGCAGGAGCCGAGGCCCGAGACGTCGTCTACGTGACCATCTCGACCGGCGTCGGCGCGGGCATCGTCCTCGGTCATCGGCTGATGCGTGGCCGCTACTCCGGCGGCGAGATCGGCCATTCGGTGATCGACCGAGCTCGTATGGCACGGGGCGAAGACGGCACCGTGGAATACCTCGGTTCCGGCACCGCGATGAGCCGACTGGCTCACGAAGCCGGACTGTCACTCACCGGCGCCGAGCTTGCCGCTCAGGTCGTGGCCGGAGAACCGGTGGCGACCGGCGTGTGGAACAACGCCATCGAAGCGGTCGCCGTCGGCGTGATCAATCTCTGCTGGCTCGTCGCCCCACAGATGGTCGTGGTCGGTGGTGGCGTGGGGATGAACAGTGAGCTCGTGCTGCCGATCATCGAGCGACGAGTGGCTGAATTCGGGCCCACGATCGAGCCGATCCAGATCGTTCCTGCCAAGCTGGGCGACGACGCGGCGCTCAGTGGTGCCGCTGCCTGGTGGAAGGCCATCGGCCGTGACTTCTGAGAACGAGATGATCGTCGTCGAACCCGACGAGTGGGTCGAAGCTGCGGCTGACGCGCTCGAAGCGGCGATCTGCGAGAGCATCGACGAGCGTGGGCACTGTGTCCTGGGGATCTCCGGCGGGTCGACCCCGAACGAGGTCTTCGCCACGCTCGGCCGGCGCTCCTTGCCATGGGACAGCCTCACGCTGGTCCAGGTCGACGAGCGCATCGCCGCGATCGGGTCCGGGGCTCGAAACCTCGTCAGCCAGCTCGAGGCCTTCACCGGCTTGGCGGTTCGATGGCTGCCTCTTCCGGTCGCAGCGCCGATCTCCGAGGGCATCGCCGATTTCGTCGACGGGCTTCATCTGGCGGCCGGAACCCCGCCGGCCATCGACGTGCTCCACCTCGGACTCGGTTCCGACGGCCATACCGCGTCGTTGGTCCCCGGTGATCCGGTGCTCGATGTCGTCGATGCCGATGTCGCGGTGACCGGTGTCTACAAGGGGAATCGGCGCATCACGCTGACCCGTCCCGTGCTCGACAACGCTCGCCTCGTGGTGTGGCTGATCAAGGGCTCGGGCAAGGCCGAGGCACTGGCTCAGATGCTCGCCGGCGACCCATCGATCCCGGCAGGTCTGCTCCGACCGGCCAGATCCATCGTCGTCGCCGACACGCACGCAGCCTCACGCGTCGAGCACTGAGCCCCGAGTAATCTCTGAAGTCAGGGGCCGCCCTCTAACCTTGGGTGGGTGATGGCTGACTCCCCGAAGCGCTACCTGGTCAAGACATACGGCTGCCAGATGAACGAACACGACTCGGAACGGATCGCCGGCTCGTTGGAAGCCGACGGGTACACCGCCACCGATTCGGTCGCCGAGGCCGATGTCGTGGTGCTGAACACCTGCTGCATCAGGGAAAACGCCGACAACAAGCTCTACGGCGCCCTGGGCAACCTCAAGGTGGCCAAGGAAGACAACCCCGATCTGCAGATCGTGGTCAGCGGCTGCCTCGCCCAGAAAGACAAAGACGAGATCCAGCGCCGGGCCAGCCACGTCGACGTCGTGTTCGGCACCCACAACGTGCACCGAGCCACCGAACTCATGGCGAAAGCCCGAGTCCAGGGGCCCATCACCGAGATCTGGGACCAGGCCGACGCCGACGACGATCAAGCCTTCGCCTCGGCCCTGCCGGCGAAGCGCAACGTCGATTACGCAGGTTGGCTCACCATCCAGGTTGGTTGCGACAACAACTGTGCCTTCTGCATCGTTCCCGCCGTCCGCGGTGTCGAGATCAGCCGACCGATCGCCCACATCGTCGCCGAGGCCGAACGGGTCGCAGCCGATGGCGTCACCGAGATCACGCTGCTCGGCCAGAACGTGAACTCCTACGGCCGAGACATCGCCATCGCCGCCCGCAAGGCAGGCGAAGACGTCCGCCTCCGTCCCATGTTCCCGGAACTGCTCCGGGCGATGGGCAAGGTCGAGGGCATCCGTCGGGTCCGCTACACCAGCCCGCACCCCAAGGACATGACGCCCGACGTCTACTCCGCCATGGCCGAGACGCCCAATGTCGTCCCGCACCTGCACTTCCCCCTCCAGTCCGGTTCCGACCGGATCCTGGCCGCCATGCACCGTGGGTACACCGCCGAGCGGTATCTCGAGAAGCTGGCCGAAGCCCGTTCGATGATCCCCGACCTCGCGGTCAGCACCGACATCATCGTCGGGTTCCCCGGCGAGACCGACGCCGACTTCGAACGCACTCTCGAAGTTGCGGCCGCGGCCGAATACGATTCTGCGTACACCTTCGTGTACTCCCCCCGCCCCGGCACCGAAGCGGCCGAGATGGTCGACGACTTCTGCGACCCCGACGTGGTCAAAGAGCGATACAAGGCCCTGCGTACCGTGATCGAACGGTCGGCGCTGGCCAAGTATCGGGCCCGCATCGGCATGGTCGAAGAAGTGATCGTCGAGGGCCCATCGAAGAAAGACCCCGACGTACTCACCGGACGAACTGCTCAGAACAAGCTGATTCACTTCCCGGCGGCACCTCTCCCACAGGGAGCGGGCCGGGTCGGCACCTATGTGACCGTGCGAGTCGCCGATGCCAAGCATCAGTACATGCTCGGCGACTTCGTCGAGGTGACGCACCGCGCCACCCATCGCACCAAGATCCCGGTCCTCGCACTCGACTGATGGCCGACCACACGATGAGCAGTGCGCCGGGCCAGCCGGCTTCGGAAGCGGTGTTCGTCTGGCAGCCGCCGATCATTCCCACGCTGGCGAAACGAGAACTGTTCACCCGAGTCGGCCTGCTCGGCGGCGGAGCGCTGGCCATGGCAGTCGGGATCGGCTTGGCCGTCTCCGGACGGAGCAGCTTCACCCGTGAGCTCGTCGTGGTCGGGTTCATGATCCTCAGTCTCGGGATCTTTTCACTGCGAGATTCGAAGAAGGCTCGCTCGACCACGGTCACCATCGATGGCAATGGCACCCTCGCCGTCTCCCAGGCCGGCACCGTCACCCATGTCGATCTCCGTACGGCATCGTCGGTTTCGGTCCGGCGCCGGTCGGGCCAGCCACAGTGGAAATGGTCGATCGAAGCGGTGACGCCGGCGGGCGGTTGGCATACCGAGCTCGCCCCGTTGGCCAGCTATTGGAACCAGCCGAAGGCGACCATGGAGTCGCTCGAACTGGAGCTTCGGCGCTGGCTTGCGTGGGCCAATCCCGACCTCGAATCGCCGACCACCGCCGCACCGTCGTTCGCTCGATCGTCGACTGGTGGTGCGCCGGTTGCCGTTCGGGGAGCCGTCGAGGCGTCCGATGCCCGCTTCGTGTGGACACCGGCACGGTCGGAGAACGCCGGACGCAACCGAACCCGATTCCGCATCTTCTGGCTCGTGCTCGTCACCGTGACGGTGATTCTCGCCGCGGTGTCGGTCTGGAGCGACGGTCTCGACGCCGTGGTGTTCTCGATGTTCGCTCCCGGGCTCCTGTTGCTCGCCGGGGTCGGTATCGACCGGGTGTTCGCCGTCGGTGGCAGGTACCGAGTGGTCGTCGATCACTCCGGACTGTCGATCGATCCCGGTCGTAGGGCAAAGGTGACCTTCGATCGGAGCAACATCGCATCGATCTCGGTCAACACTCGTCAGGTGACCAGCGGCGGCAGCACGAATACATCGAGCAGCCAGTGGTATATCCAGGTCGTTCGCCGATCCGATCAGCCGAGTGACACGGCGTTCACCTCGGTGATCCCGCTCGGCCTCGGCACGTCGTTCGGTCGCAACGACGCCATCGCGCTGGAAGCCGAATTGCGTCGACGCTGCGATCTGGGCTGACGGCCACATCTCCCGCAGGCTCAGCCTTCGGGCAGCCAGGCGATCAGGTCGGCGTTGCCCGACCTCTCGGCGAGCTGGCGGCCGCTGAGATCGTCGTGGCCGACCGCATCGACGTTGGCACCGGCCGCCACCAGCCGTTTGACGACGTCGAACTCGCCGGTGCGGCACGCGTGCCAGCAGGCGTTGTCGAGCTCGTCGTTCGGTGGCTGTGAGCGTTCGATCTCGGTCTCGACGATGCCGAGATTGCCGAGCGCCGACGCCTGCCACAGCGTTTGTGTTGCCCCTCGCTCGACCAAGCGTCGGGCAGCCGTCCACTGCTCGAAGATCACCGCATCAGAGAGAGGTGTGCCGCCGGTGAGCACAGCGCCGGGGGCATCGATGTCGGCGCCGGCGGCGAGCAGGGCATCGATCGCTGCGACGTCGTCGGCGCTCGCCGCCCAATGCAGCGCCGTCTCCTCGTGAGGTCCGGCGAACCGTCCGTCGACGGGAGCACCGGCGGTGATGAGCAGAGCGATGGTTTCGGTCACGCGAGGGAAGTTGGCCGGCCAGTCTGTCGCCAGATGGAGTGCGGTGCGTGACGAGGCCCGGTCGCCGATCCGGTCGGTCGCCAGCGCTGGATCAGCGGACAGCAGATCGCTCACCTTGGCGACATCGCCCGACCTGATGGCTCGGGCCAGCGACCGTGCTCGACGATCCCGCTTCGACCTCATTCGTCGATTCCCGGCATCGACACGAACGCTCGTAGCGTGATCGGCGCAAGATCGTTCAGGTCGGTGAACCCGAGCGAACGATAGAACTCGTGCTGACCGGGCTCGTCGTCGGTGAGCAGCACCTTCTGGCGAACGTGCTCGAATCGATGGAGGCAGCCGCTGACGAGCACGGTGCCGATCCTCGAGCGTCGGTGATCGGGGCGAACGAGCACATCTTGGAGGTACATCACCGAGACGTCGTCGGAGAGGCAGCGGGCCAGTCCGATGAGGACACCGTCGGCGTCGCGGGCCGTGGTCACGAAGGTCGACCGGTCGACGGCCCGGGCGAGCGCATCGGGATCGGAGGCGTAGATGAGCCACCCGACGGCTTCGTAGAGATCGACGAGGTCGGCGATCGGCACGACCTCATCGTCGGCGAATTCGATCGGCTCGACCTCGTCATCCGGCATGGCCGCAGGGTAGGGGAAGGGCCGGTGGGATCGCTCCTCTGAGGCCGAGTGGATCAGTGACGAGACGACGGAGGTTCGATGAGCGTGGCGAGGAGCGCATCGGCGCTCGGGTGGCTGACCGAGTCTCGGCGCCGGGCGGCGACGAGTTGGCGACGGGCGATCGGGTCCGGTGTGGCCCGACGAAGAGGACTCGCTCCCGACTCTGCCTGGACGACAGGAAGGACGGTCCAACCCAACCCGAGTTCGACCATGGTCCGTAAGACCTCGGGCTGATGCGAGACCGCGACGACATCGACCTGGGCCCCCCGATCCACCAAGGCCGACACGATGGTTCGGCGGGTGTGCGATCCCTCGGGGAACAAGACGAACGGCCCCCAGTCTTCGGGGTGGTCGCCGGCATCGGCTGCTGCGGCCGGCGCATACAGGGCGAGTTCTTCGTCGAGGAGATCGACGAGGTCGAGGTCGTCGCACGGTGGGGGAGGAGCGACCACGACGACGAGATCGAGTTCGGCGGCACGGAGTTGTTCGATCAGACTGCTCGACGGCGCCACCGTGAGATGGAGGTCGACGTCGGGTCGTTCGGCCCGGAACCGAGCAAGGGCACCCGGATAGTGCTCGACCGCAGCGGCGTCGATCATGCCGAGACGCAAGCGGCCGGCCGACCCGCTCCGAACCGATGCGGCCCACCGTCCGAGTTCCTTGGTCTGGGCGACGACGCGTTCGGCATAGGCGACGACTTCCTCGGCGCCGGGAGCGATGACGCGTCGTCGACCGTCGCGGGCGAACAGCGTGACGCCGATGCGGCGCTCGAGCTCGGCAAGCCCCTGGCTCAGCGCCGAAGGTGAGACTCCGAGCTCGGCGGCAGCCGCAGCCCAGGTGGGGCTGGCAGCCACCGTGGCGAGATAGTGCAACTGCTGCACCGTCAGCGAAAGAAGTGGGGGCGTCTCCTGCATGATTGTGAAGTATTGCTGAACTGATCACCGATTGTCCACGTAGTTGCTTATTCTTCAAGCCATGACTGAACCTCTCGACATCGCACCGGCCAAGGGCAAGCTCGGCGTGCTCACGCCCGGCATGGGCGCCGTTTCGTCCACCTTCATCGCCGGCGTGCTCAAAGCCCGAGCCGAGGGCAAGCCTCCCCTCGGCTCCGTCAGCCAGATGGCCCACATCCGTCTCGGCAAGCGCGACGCAGCGAGCTCATCCGTGACTTCGTGCCCCTCGCATCGCTCGACGACATCGTCTTCGGTGGCTGGGACCCGATCTCCCCGAACGCACTCGAGGCCGCCCGCGCCTGTGGCGTGCTCGACGAGCGTGACATCGCGTCCATCTCTGCCGAGATGGAAGGCATCGTCGCGATGGAAGCGGTCTTCGACCAGAAGTGGGTCAGCCGACTCGAGGGCACTCGGGTCAAGAAGATCGACAACAAGTGGGACCAGGCCATGGCCCTCATGGCCGACATCGAGAACTTCCGCACCGAGAACGACTGCGACCGTCTCGTCATGGTCTGGTGCGGTTCGACCGAAGCCTTCCAACAGGCATCGGCCGTGCACGACACGGTGGCGGCGTTCGAAGCCGGCATGAAGGCCAACGACGAGAACATCTCGCCGAGCCAGCTCTACGTCTACGCCGCACTCCAGTCCGGCGTGCCGTTCGCCAACGGTGCCCCGAACCTCTCCACCGATCTCCCCTGCATGATCGAACTGTCGAAGACCCTCGGCGTGCCGATCGCCGGCAAGGACTTCAAGACCGGTCAGACCCTCATGAAGACCATGATCGCTCCCGGCCTCAAGGCCCGGATGCTCGGCCTTCGTGGTTGGTACTCCACCAACATTCTCGGCAACCGTGACGGCGAGGTGCTCGACGCCCCGGAGAACTTCAAGACCAAGGAAGAATCCAAGCTCGGCGTGCTCCACGGGATCCTCCAGCCCGAGACCTACCCCGACCTCTACGGCAACATCGACCACGTCGTGCGGATCAACTACTACCCGCCCCGTGGTGACAACAAAGAGGGCTGGGACGCCATCGACATCTTCGGTTGGATGGGTTACCCCATGCAGATCAA
>RCMY010000618.1_pt1 | contig 33607 bp, 35 predicted proteins | sample 2041341 | NCBI WGS metagenome assembly RCMY01 (sample SAMN09708234, study PRJNA481090) | Marine sediment metagenome, whole genome shotgun sequencing project. | reverse complement strand
TCTTTCAGTTCGATTTCCTTGGCAACCGAAACACCGTCCTTGGTGATGCGCGGTGCGCCAAAGCTCTTGTCGAGCACAACATTACGGCCTTTGGGGCCGAGGGTTACTTTAACGGCGTCAGCCAGCGTGTTCACACCCTTGAGGATGCGTTCGCGAGCGTCGCGGCCGAATTTTACGTCTTTAGCAGCCATGATATTTTCTCCTGCTTAGTTGATTGAAATGATGTCGGGTAAGCGCTTACTTCTCGATAATACCGAGAATGTCGCTTTCCTTCATGATGATGAGCTCTTCGCCATCAACGGTGACTTCTGTGCCGGACCATTTGCCGAACAGGATCTTGTCACCTTTTTTAACGTCAAGCGCTGTGGTCTTGCCGTTGTCGTCTTTCAGGCCGGTGCCAACTGCAACGACTTTACCTTCGGATGGCTTTTCTTGTACGCTATCCGGAATGATGATGCCGCCTGCGGTCTTTGCGTCCGCTTCTACGCGGCGCACCAAAACACGGTCATGTAATGGACGAAATTTCATAGATTTCCCTTTCTTGCCCAATCCAAATCTCTTCAATCAGCGATTGTCGCCGATGGGAAGAGCAGAATATATGTGAATTAGCACTCTCTACTTGTGAGTGCTAACAGGGACCATGTAGTATCTATTCGGCCGCCGTCAAGGGAAAGGGTGGAAAATAATTCCATCTGTTTTTGTTGGATTTCCAAGGCATTCCGAATCTTTTCCCGACAAATTTCGACCGTCAAACTGCTGTCTTGTAACCGGATCGCCACGCGCGGCGAATGACAGTGTGAACAGGCTTCGGCAGGTTCACAACTTGTCCCCTATTACGAGAGAGAGAATAATATGTCCGCATTCATGAAAACAACCGCTGCTGCTGCCGCGCTTGCCGCCGCTGCAACCCTGTCCCTTTCTGCTACTGCTGCTGAAGCCGCCGGTGCCAAAGAAAAATGTTACGGCGTTGCGCTTGCAGGCAAGAATGATTGTGCCGCTGGTCCGGGCACGAGCTGCGCCGGAACATCTACTGCCGACTATCAGGGCAATGCCTGGAAAATGGTCGCCAAAGACAGTTGCGTCAAAATGGGCGGCACGTTGACCGCGCATAAAGGCAATGCGAAACCGGTTCCTAAAAAGGGCTGAACGCGCTAGATTCCGTGGATGACCGCAATTTCTGATCCTCACGCCTCGCCAGCCCCTCCTGTGCCATGCTCCCTCCCTCCATTGAGTGGCATAGGCCTTAAATCGGTACATTATAACAATGTGCTCGACGATAATCCGGCGGCGAAGCGACCCTCTTGGGTTGAGGTTCATCCACAGAATTACTTCGGCGATGGCGGCCCGGCTCACCGCTGGCTCACCGCCATCGCCGGGGTTTATCCCCTGAGCTTTCACAGCGTCGGCCTGTCCCTCGGCAGCGCAGACGGGCTCAACCGCGAAGATCTGGAACGAATTGCCGCGCTTTGTGACCGCTACCAACCGGCGATGGTTTCAGACCATCTGAGCTGGAGCGGCAACGCCCATGATCGCTACCCCGACCTGCTCCCGCTTCCCTATACGCGCGAAGCGCTTGACCATCTGGCCGGCGAGATCGGCAAGGTGCAAGATCGCTTGCAACGGACAATCCTGATCGAGAACCCGTCCCGCTATCTCTCCTATCGCGACGACGAGATGAGCGAGACCGACTTCATCCATGCCTTATGCAAGCAATCGGGCTGCGGGCTGCTGTTCGACATCAACAATGTCGAGGTCAGCGCGACCAATGTCGGGCTCGATATGGAAGCCTATATCGACGCGATCGACCCGGGAATCGTCGGCGAGATCCATCTCGCTGGCCACGCGAGGGAAGAGCATGACAGCGGGCCGCTGCTGATCGATGATCACGGCTCGATTGTCAGCGACATCACCTGGAACCTGTATCGCCGTTTCATCAAGCGGGCTGGCCCCAAACCGACGCTGATCGAGTGGGACAGCAATATCCCCGAATATGACGTTCTGATGGCCGAAGTCGCCAAAGCAGACGCCATATTGGGCGATCCTGAGAGCGAGGAGGCCCGCCATGCCATCGCTCGCTGACGGCCAATCGCGCTTTATCGCCTGCCTGCAAAAAGGCCCGGCCCACTTTCCCGATGATCTGTTTTCGCAGGATGCAGCACGCGCATTGCTCGGCCTGAAAGCCCATGCCAATAATATTTCCCATGCACGGCTGGTGTCACTGGAAGACAGTTTCCCGAGACTGCACGCCCATATGGGTCACGAGGTTTTTCACGCCATCTCCCGCGATTATGTCGATCAGGACCATATCATGGCCTGCGACATCAACCATATCGCTGCCGATTTTCCCGCTTTTCTGGCCGATCGCGCATATGGCGACACCGAAATAGATCTCGCGCGGGTCGAATGGGCCTGGATCGAGAGTTATCGGAGCGCAGAAGCACCGCCGGTTGTCCTGACCGACATCGCGACACTCGCTGAAGATCGATTACTGACTTTCCCGATAGCCGCCCATCCGGCGATGTGCTTGATTGCGATCACCGGCCCCTTGTCCCGGGAACTCGGTGAACTGGCCGAAACAGAACCACACGCGCTGATGATCGCCCGCCCGGAAGCGCAGATTCTATTCCATCCCCTCACGAGCGTAGAACACGCAATCGCGAAAAAAATTGCAGAAAGCGGGACGATGGGTAACCTTTTGGAACATGCCCTCGAATTGAGTGATGAAGCCACGGCGATGCAGCATATCATCAAGCTGATCCAGGCCGGGGCGCTGACGCAAATCACGGGGTAGAGAATATGATGGATATGATAAAGAAACTGATCGCCATGGTAAGCGGTGCCGTCCCGGAGGCAATCGCCCTTCTGTTCACCCGCATCGCCCTCGCCGGGATATTCTGGCGCTCAGCGCGGACCAAGGTCGAAGACGGCAGCTGGCTGCAGATGAGCGACACCACGGTTTTCCTGTTCCAGGAAGAATATGGCATGCCGTACCCGGAAATCACGGGCCTGCTCGCCACATACGCCGAGCATTTTCTCCCGATCCTGGTTGTATTTGGCCTGTTCACGCGGGTCGGCTCGGCCGGCTTGCTGGTCATGACATTGGTCATCCAGTTCTTCGTCTACCCTGAAGCCTGGTGGCAGACGCATATCATCTGGGTGGCTCTGGCCGGCATATTGATCGTGCGTGGTGGCGGGATGTTCTCGCTAGACCGCATGATCGGTCACAAGTTCGGCTGACGGGCCAGTGCGGGGAGAGCTTTCATGATCGCCAATGAGGAAACCATGCGGATCTTGATGGTCAAGGCGCAAGGCGGCGACAAGCAATGCTATTCCAGCCTGTTGATGGAATGCGAAAAATGGCTGCGTCGCTATTATGGCCGGAAGATCAACCCGTCGGCGATCGATGATCTGGTGCAGGAGACGTTGATCTCGCTGCATCGCAAGCGGGCCAGCTATGACCCGGCGAGAGCGTTCCTGCCTTGGCTAGCCGCCATCGGGCGCTACCGCTGGATCGACAGTTTGCGCAAGATTTACCGGCACGAACATGATCAGCTTTTTGAGGAGATGGTCGCCGATCCGCAGGACGAGGATGTGACTGCCAAGGTCAGCCTCGCACGATTGCTGGGAATGATCCCCGAAAAACAGGCCGAAGTGATCAGTCTGGTGAAAATCGAAGGCCTCAGCATCAACGAGGCGTCGGCAATGACCGGGCAATCGGAATCTTTGGTCAAAGTGAATATCCATCGTGGGCTGAAAAAGCTCTCGTCGATGGTTGAAACAGAATGATATTAGAAGAGTATAAATGATGTCAGACAAGATGATAGACAGCCTCGTCCAGGACCTCATACCGGTCAAGCCGTTGAAAGCCCGGGACGGGCTTGCGCTCACACTGGCGGTTGCCGCTGTTTTTGCGGTTGCCGTTGCGTTGATCGGCGGGGTTCGCGGTGACCTTTTGATGGGCATACCGCATCCAATGTTTTTCCTGCGGAGTGGCGCCTTGCTCTTGCTTGGCGTGACCAGCAGCTATGCCGTAATTGCGATGAGCCAACCTGCCGTAGGCAATAGCTTCAAGGGCTGGGTCTGGGCCTTATTGGCCGCTTTGCTCTTTCCCGCCACTGCCATCGTCATGGCGATGATGGCTGCGCCGGATAATATGGCGATATTCGTGCCGCGCTATGGCATCGAATGTCTCGGCATCAGCATGCTGGTGGGTACCGGCATAGCCGCGACCCAGATCATGTGGCTCCGCCGCGGTGCGCCGGTCGCACTGAACCGCACCGGCTGGCTTGTCGGCATGTCCTCTGGTGCGCTGGGCGCAGCGGCCTATAGTCTGCACTGCCCGTTCAACAGCATTTTCTATGTCGGGCTCTGGTATTCGCTGGCGGTGGCCCTGTGCGCTATCGTCGGCCGCCTCGTCGTCCCGCATCTTATCCGCTGGTAATATGCCGATCCGATCCCATATAGGGCAGGTAATCCAGTCAACACAGGGACATGAATATGCAATTTGCGCGAGCAGCATGGAGATTTCTGGTCGCGATCAAGGATGGCATGGTCTTGATCGCCATGCTGTTGTTCTTCGGTGCGCTTTATTCCCTGTTGTCAGCGCAACCAAATAGCGCCTCGATCCGCGACGGCGCGTTGTTGCTCGACCTGAATGGCGTGATTGTCGAAGAACCGGCAGCGCCGACCTTCGAAGATTTCCTAGCCGGCAATAGCAGCAACAGCCCGCGCGAATATCGCTTGCGCGATGTCGTGCACGCCATTGATGCGACGGTAGAAGATGACCGCGTCAAAGCGATTGTGCTCAATCTCGGCAGCTTCGCCGGAGGCGGCCAGACCAGTCTCACCGATATTGGCGAGGCGCTTGACCGGGCCAAGAAAGCGGGCAAGCCAATCTATGCCTTTGCCAGCTTCTACAGCGATGACAGCTACCAGCTTGCCGCCCATGCGACAGAAATCTGGATGGACCCGATGGGTGGAATCATCTTTGCCGGGCCGGGCGGCAACCGGCTCTATTACAAGGGCCTGATCGATCAGCTTGGTGTGACCGCTAATATCTATCGCGTCGGTACCTATAAAAGCGCGGTCGAACCTTATATGCGTGCGGACCAGTCACCGGCATCGCGGGAAGCCTCGGAAGCGCTTTACGGCGTGCTCTGGGACAGCTGGCTTGCCGAAGTGAAAAAGTCACGGCCGCAAGCGATCGTCAAGCCATTTTCCGACGATCCGGCCACATTCATCACCGCCGCAGGCGGCGACATTGCGGCGGTCGCCGTACAACAGAAGCTGGTCGACAAGCTGGGCGATAAGACCGCCTTTGACCGCTTCGTAGCCGAAAAGGTCGGCGCCGACGAAAAGCCCTCGCCGGACAGTTTCAAAAGCATCGACTATGATGACTTTGTTGCCGCGCATCCCGTGGAGACAGACGGTTCCGCAATCGGTGTCATAACAGTCGCGGGCGAGATTGTCGGCGGCGAAACCGGTCCCGGCATGGCTGCCAGCGGACGGATCGCGGAGCTGATTTACACGGCGCTCGATGAAGATGACATCAAGGCTCTGGTGGTCCGGGTGGATTCTCCCGGCGGCTCGGCCTTCGCTAGCGAGGAAATCCGTCTGGCGCTGCTTGAAGCGAAGAAAAAGAAGCTTCCTGTCATCGTATCAATGGGCGATGTCGCGGCCAGCGGCGGCTATTGGGTCGCAACGGCCGGAGATCATATCTTCGCCGAACCCGATACGATCACCGGGTCGATCGGCGTGTTCGCGGTCCTGCCGAGCTTTGAAAAAGCATTGGCCAAATGGGGTGTCACCGCTGACGGCGTCCAGACCACTCCTTTGTCTGGCGAACCCGATTTCGTTGGCGGCTTCAGCGAGGACCTCAATGCAATCCTGCAGTCGGGGGTTGAAAACAGCTATGCCGACTTCATCAAACTGGTCGCGGCCGCGCGCGGCAAAACACCGGCCGAGGTCGATATGATCGGACAGGGCCGGGTCTGGGATGGCGGCACCGCTCGCCAACTCGGTCTGGTTGACGGCTTTGGCGGCATGACAGAAGCCCTCGCCGAGGCGGCCAAGCGCGCGGGCCTCAAGGAAGGCGATTATCACGCGCAATATCTTGACCCGCAGGTCAGCCTCTCCTGGCTACCGTTTGGTGGCATTCCCTTCGTCCAGCAGGAAAGCGCACCGGTGACCGGCGTTGTCGGCTGGGCTGCCCAACGCCAGAAGGCAATTTTCGGTCAAGCCATGGCCACCGCTCAGGGTCTGCTTATCCGCGAAGATGTCCAGGCCTTATGCCTCGAATGTGGCACCGGAGTGCAGAACAGCAGCAAGCAATCTGCCAAATGGATTGAGCGCTTGCTCGCTTATTCTTTCTCTTCGGCTCCGCGATAAGCTGGTAAAGAGAGGCCTTTGATGATCGCTAGCGCCCGCAGCACAAATCCGGCGGTAAAGGCGATCAGCGCGGCGATAAATCCCTGCACCCCGATCTGCACCAGCAGGACGAACACCGAAGCAGCCAGCGCCCCGGCGGTAACATAAAGTTCCGGCCGGACGATGATCGAGGGTTCTCCGGAGATCAAGTCACGGATCACCCCGCCCACGCTGGCAGTGATGATCCCCATGATCGCGGCTGGCACCGGGTCGATCCCCAGTTGCATCGCCTTGGCGGCACCGAAAACCGAATAGGCCGCCAGTCCGATGGCGTCGAACCAGTCTACCGCCGCCGGGCGCCAAATTCTGACCGGCGTCAGCCAGACCAGCATAGCGATGCTCAAGCACAAGATCGGTACCCGGGCGTCCTGCACCCAGAAAACCGGCGCCCCGATCAACAGATCGCGGACGGTACCGCCTCCGACACCGGTGACCAGCGCAAAAAAGCCGAAGGTTACCAAAGTCTGCCGGTTACGCGCCGCGACCAGAGCACCGGAAATCGCGAATACCGCGATCCCGAACAAGTCGAGCCAGCCGAGCGCGCTATACAATATGGTGGAATTCATCGCGACATGCTCCGCTTGCGTCTGCGGCGGGTAAACAGCATGACAAAGCCCAATATCGAACCGAGCAGCGAAATGCTCGCGAACAGGATCAGGATCGGGTGGCTGGTATCCTCGCGGGTCTGAAGGTCCATGATATGCAGGCCCCACATGAAGTCGAAGGCCCGCCAATATTGGGTGCGCACAGCGATCAGCTCGCCGGTATCCGCATCGATGTAGAAGCGCGCGTCATCATCAAACGCAACCTGCCAGGCCGGCCGGCCGCTGCGCTGCTCCATCGGTGCATTGTCCTTATCAAATCGTTTCACCGAGCGGATGGCGGAGTTATCGGAACGCGCGGCGCGGGCCAGCGCATCGGCCTCGGCGGCCGAAACCGGCGGCAGCAAAGCGCCGGTCTTCGCATCCGCGCGGCGCTTTCCGCCATCTGCATAATCGATCACCCAGAACGGGCCGGCATCATTCTGCTGCAGGGTCAGGCTCTTGGCCTGACGGCCCTCGAGCAAGGGCGCGACCGGCTTGATCGCATCAAGCATTGGGACTTCATTGCGCAGATGATTGCCGCGGACATTTTCTATCGGCTGGGCCACCATCAACAATCCGCTGGCGGTCCAGATGATGATCGGAACCCCGATCAACCAACCTAGCCAGACATGCCAACGCATGAGTTTATGATGTTTCACGTTCATGCCAGTCCGACTCCTGTTTCACGAACCGCCGATAATCCCAATGCGAGACCATATCCAACAATGGCTGTAGCACCATATCCGATAAGCGGAGTGGGATATGGTCCAAAAAGTGATATAATGACGAAACCACCGATAGTCGCCAACGAAGCGAAGAGGGGGATTTGATTCCTGAAATTCAAACCAGATAAAGGCACGACCAATGCCAAGAGCAGAGAAACTGCCATAACAGCAGCGGACGATGGATGGGATTTCCAAGCATCCCTGATCACATACTCCACAAATCGAACCGGCTGTAACGGGTCAATTTTCCACAATGTCCATAAGAAACTGAACCCGACAATCGCCAGCATCCCGAGAGACCATTTGTCGCGCTTTGCCATCGCAAGCACTAAAACGCCTGAGAGCAGCGCAAATGCGCTTGCTCTGTCGGGCTGTAATGAAACGATCAGGCTGATGGCAATGACCGTCAGTAGCGCCAATTCTCTCCGCAAGTCTGGCAAGAGCGAAATAGTCGCAGGCAGCAAAAGCAAACCGACATGCAATCTAACCGGGCCGACTGCAATCCAGCGATGGATCCCGTCAATTTCCGCGTCGCTGAACAGCGTCGCGACAAAAAGCGCCAACGCAAAACCGGTGAAAGCGACTGCGCCGAAGCCTTGATCTGGCCGTTTTAGAAAAACAGACAGGCCAATCGCGCAAGCAAGAGCTGCACCGTTGATGATCCAAAACTCACGCGGTGCACCGGCTGACAGCATATAGATGCAGCCCATCAGGACTGCGAAAGCCAAACCTGACAGACGGATCAACTGACTGGCCATCACACTACATATGAATCGGCTTGCCCTGCACCGCCATCGCGGCTTCCTTGATCGCTTCCGAATGGGTCGGATGCGCGTGGCAGGTATATGCGATATCCTCGCTGGTCGCGCCGAATTCCATCGCCTGGGTGACCTGCGCGATCATCGTGCCGGCTAGCGACGAGATGATATGGGCGCCGAGCACGCGGTCGGTTTTCGCGTCGGCGATGATCTTCACATAGCCTTCGGTGTCGCGATTGGTCTTGGCGCGGCTGTTGGCGGCGAACAGGAATTTGCCGACCTTATATTCAACGCCGCTGTCCTTGACCTCTTCCTCGGTCTTGCCGATGCTGGCAATTTCGGGATAGGTGTAGACGACGCCGGGGATCAGGTCGTGATTGACGATACCCTGCTGTCCGGCAATAAATTCAGCCGCTGCAATGCCTTCATCCTCGGCCTTGTGCGCCAGCATCGGGCCGGGGGTCACATCGCCGATCGCATAGACGCCGGAAACCGCAGTCTGGAAATCATGGCCGACCTCGATCTGGCCGCGGTCATTGGTGGTAACGCCCGACTTGTCGAGCGCGAGACCGTCAATATTGGGTTTGCGGCCAATCGCGACCAGCACGACATCGGCTTCCAGCGTTTCGCTGTCACCGCCCTTGGCCGGTTCCATCGTGATCGTCGCCTTTTTACCCTTGACGGTGCAGCCGGTGACCTTGGTACCGGTCTTGATGTCAAAGCCCTGCTTCTTGAACATGCGGTTCGCATCCTTGCGGATATCGCCGTCCATGCCGGGGAGAATTTGGTCGAGATATTCCACGACTGTCACTTTCGCGCCGAGCCGTAGCCATACCGAACCGAGTTCGAGCCCGATCACGCCGCCGCCGATCACGACCATATGGCCAGGTACCTTTGGCAATTCGAGCGCGCCGGTGCTGTCGACCACGACTTGCTTGTCATTGTCGACTTCGACGCCGGGCAGCGGGGTAACCGAAGAGCCGGTCGCGATCAGGATGTTTTTCGCGGTATAGCTTTTGTCGCCGACCTTGACCGTGTTGGCGCTTTTAAACGCGCCGCGGCCCTTGATCCAGTCGACCTTATTCTTCTTGAACAGGAACGCTATACCGCCGGTCAGTTCTTCAACCGCCTTCAATTTCTCGGCCAGCATCTGCTTAAGGTCGAGCTTCGCACCGGTCAGTTTCACGCCGAATTTCTCCAGCGCGCCGCTATGGGCTTCGTGATAAAGTTCCGACGCGTGCAGCATCGCCTTGGACGGGATGCAGCCGACGTTGAGGCAGGTGCCACCAAGAGTCTCGCGGCTCTCGATGCAGCCGGTCTTCAGACCTAGCTGCGCCGCCCGGATCGCAGCAACATAGCCGCCGGGGCCGGAGCCGATTATCAGAAGATCATAGTCAAAATTGTCGGTCATATTCTATCTCTCACTCCGTCATAGCGAACCTGGGTCAGCATGACGGATATTGGGTTGTCTGCTTACAAATCAATCAAAAGCCGCGCCGGATCCTCGATCGCTTCCTTGAGCCGCACGAGGAAGGTCACCGCTTCCCGGCCGTCGATCAGACGGTGGTCATAGCTGAGCGCCAGATACATCATCGGACGGACGACGATCTCGCCATTCACGACCACAGCGCGATCTTCGATCCGGTGCAAGCCGAGCACGGCTGATTGTGGCGGGTTGATGATCGGGGTCGACATCAAGGAACCGAACACGCCGCCATTGGAGATGGTGAAGGTACCGCCCTGCATGTCCGCCATGGTCAATGTGCCGTCCTTGGCGCGCTTGCCAAAATCACCGATGCTATTCTCGACATCGGCAAAGCTCATCGCTTCGGCGTTGCGGATCACCGGGACCACCAGACCATTGGGCGCGCTGACAGCGACCGAAATATCGGCATAGTCGTGATAGACGATTTCATCGCCGTCGATCTGCGCGTTGACCGAGGGTACGTCTTTCAGCGCCATGCAGGCCGCCTTGACGAAAAAGCCCATGAAGCCGAGCTTCACGCCATGTTTCTTGGCGAATAATTCCTTATATTTGCTCCGCGTCTCGATCACCGCAGTCATATCGACATCGTTGAACGTGGTCAGCAAAGCTGCCGTATCCTGCGCCTCTTTCAGCCGCCGTGCGACGGTTTGGCGCAAGCGGGTCATGCGGACCCGTTCTTCATTGCGATTGCCAGTTGATGACGTTGCCGGCGGCGTCTGCGCACCCTTTGCCGCGCCTTTTTCGGCCAATGGCGCTGCTTGCTGCACACCGGATTTCACATATTGCTCGACGTCCGCCTTGGTCAGCCGGCCATCCTTGCCGCTGCCGCTGATCTGGCTGGGATCGACACCATGTTCGAGAACCAGACGGCGGACCGACGGCGACAGGGTGATCGAGGCATCGGGTTCGCCCGCTTTGGCTGCTGCCTTGGCCGGAGCCGGAGCAGATTTGGCTGGAGCCGCCGCGCCGCTTCCTGCTTCGATCGTCGCGATGACCGCGCCCACTTCGACCGTATCGCCGACAGCGACCTGGTGCGCGCCCATTACACCGGCTTGCGGCGCGGGCACTTCCAGCGCCACCTTGTCGGTTTCCAGGCTGGCAATCGGCTCATCAGCGGCAACCGCATCGCCAGGCTGCTTGAGCCACTCGCCCAAAGTCGCTTCGGTAATCGATTCGCCTAGTGCCGGTACTGTTACTTCTATTGCCATGTTCTATCCTATCAGCTTCCGTGTTCCGCACTTGATGCGGAACCTGGTTCGTATGTCACTTTTCGTCCAGCCAAGCTCCGCATCAAGTGCGGAGCGCAACTTCTTAACCCTCTACGTCATGCCCCAAGGCCTCGGCGATCAGCTGCGCCTGCTGCTGTTTGTGGCGGCTTGCCAGTCCGGTCGCCGGCGAAGCCGCTGCTGCACGTCCGGCATAGACCGGATCGCTTGGCCCCACGTCGGCCAGCGCCAGAGCTTTCTCCAGATAACTGCGGACAAAATGCCAGCTGCCGTTATTCTTCGGCTCTTCCTGCGCCCAGACCATTGTCTCGAGATTCTTCATCCGCTTGAGGCGGACCACCAGAGGTTCGCCCGGGAACGGATAAAGCTGTTCGATCCGGATGATCGCGGTATTCTTGTCGCCAGCAGCATCGCGCGCTTCGATCAGATCATAAGCGACCTTGCCGGAGCAAAGCACCACGCGCTTCACATCCTTGTCTGCGGGTGGATTGGTATCCGACAAGATCCGCATGAAATGCTGATCGCCCTGGAAATCTTCGGCCTTCGACACCGCCAGCTTGTGCCGCAACAGCGACTTTGGCGTCATGATGATCAGAGGCTTGCGGAACGACCGCAGCATCTGGCGCCGCAAGATGTGGAAATAATTGGCCGGAGTGGTGATATTGGCGACCTGGATATTATCCTGCGCGCATAGTTGCAAGAAGCGTTCGAGCCGCGCCGAACTATGTTCTGGTCCCTGACCTTCATAGCCATGAGGAAGCAGCATCACCAGGCCGTTTGCACGCAGCCATTTGGCTTCGCCCGAGGCGATGAACTGGTCGATCATGATCTGCGCGCCATTGGCAAAATCGCCAAATTGCGCTTCCCACAACACCAGTGTCTTCGGATCGGCGCCTGCATAGCCATATTCAAAGCCGAGCACGCCATATTCGGAGAGCGGACTGTCGAGCACTTCAAACCGCCCGTGACGGACGGTGCTGAGCGGAACATATTTTTCTTCGGTGTCCTGATCGACCCAGACCGCGTGGCGCTGCGAGAATGTCCCGCGTCCGCTATCCTGCCCGGACAGGCGGACGTTATAACCTTCGGAAACCAGCGATCCGTAAGCCAGTGCTTCGCCGGTTGCCCAGTCGAAATTCTCGCCGGTCTTGAACATCTCAGCCTTCGCGTCGAGCACCCGGCCGAGTGTCTTGTGAATCCTGTGACCTTCAGGAACCGTTGTCAGTGTCCGGCCAAGGCTGTCGAACAATTTTGTATCGATTGCGGTGTCGGCATTGCGCCGCGCAGTTTCTGGATCGGCCGGAATATGGAGCCCCTGCCAGCGACCGCCAAACCAGTCGGCCTTGTCGGCTTTATAGGTTGCCGCAGCCTGAAATTCGGTTTCGAGATGATCGGCGAAGGCATTACGGGTGGTGTTACCCCACTCGGCATCAATCACGCCCTCGGCAACCAACCGCTGTTCATAGAGCTTGCTGACCTTGGGATGTTTCTTGATCGCGGCATACATGATCGGCTGGGTGAAGCTCGGTTCGTCGCCTTCATTGTGGCCAAAGCGGCGATAGCACCACATATCGATTACGATATCGCGGCCAAAACGCTGACGGAATTCGATCGCGATCTTGCAGGCGAAGGTCACCGCTTCGGGGTCATCGCCGTTAACGTGGAAAATCGGTGCCTGCACGCCTTTGGCGACATCTGACGGATAAGGCGAGCTACGCGCAAATTGCGGGCTGGTGGTGAAGCCGATCTGGTTGTTGATCACGAAATGGATACATCCGCCGGTATTATAACCGCGGATGCCCGAGAAGCCGAGGCATTCCCAGACAATGCCCTGTCCGGCAAAGGCGGCATCGCCATGGATCAGCACCGGCAGCACCTGGTCATGTTTTTCGAGATCGTCGCGCGCCACTTGCTGGGCGCGCACCTTGCCGAGCACCACCGGATCGACCGCTTCGAGATGCGACGGATTGGGCACCAAGCTCATATGGACATTGATCCCGTCAAATTCGCGGTCGGTGGAAGTGCCGAGATGATATTTCACATCGCCGGAGCCGCCAACATCCTCGGGGTTTGCCGATCCGCCGTGGAATTCGTGGAAGATGACCTTGTAAGGCTTGGCCATAACATTGGCGAGAATGTTCAGACGTCCGCGGTGGGCCATGCCGTAAACGATGTCACGAACACCGACCTGCCCGCCATATTTGATGATATTTTCGAGCGCCGGCAGCATCGATTCACCGCCGTCGAGCCCGAATCTTTTGGTCCCGACATATTTCTTGCCGAGGAAATTTTCATATTCCTCGCCTTCGATCACCTTGTTGAGGATCGCCTTCTTGCCTTCCGGCGTGAAATTGATTTCGGCGTCCTTGCCTTCCATCCGGTCCTGCAAAAAGCGCCGTTCCTCGATATCGGCGATATGCATATATTCCAGACCGACCGAGCCGCAATAATTGGCGCGTAACACCGCTTCGATTTCGCGGACGGTTGCCGTGTCGAAACCCAATACCCCGCCCAGAAAAATCGGCTTGTCCATTTCGCCCGCGGTGAAGCCGTGAAATTCGGGAGTCAAGTCAGCCGGTTCTTCCAGCTTGGACAGGCCCAGAGGATCAAGATTGGCACCGAGATGCCCGCGCACCCGATAGGTCCGGATCAGCATCATCGCGCGGATAGATTTCTCTGCCGCCAGCGCCACTTCGGCGTCGGACATGGACTTGCCGGTTTTCTCCACCGATGCCTTGATCTCGATCGCCATTTGCGTCGGATCCAGCGCGCTGTTCAGCTCGTCAGCATCTTCGATCGGCCAATGCTTGCGCTGCCAGCTCGGGCCTGCTTCTTTTTCGGATTGGAGAAACTCTTGACCTTCAAAACCCATGATTATTTCCTTGGGGGAGGGTGGCTCTCTACTTTCGCAGAGAGCCCAGTAATCTAGACCAGCTCTTTCAGCATCGCATCTAGGGTCGTGCCCAGTTCGCTTGGCGAAGGCGATACGCGTATACCCGCCGCTTCCATCGCCGCGATCTTGTCTTCCGCGCCACCCTTGCCACCGGAAACAATCGCGCCGGCATGGCCCATGCGGCGTCCCGGAGGAGCCGTAAGACCGGCGATGAAGCCGACTGTAGGTTTCGAACGGCCCTTCTTGGCTTCGTCGGCCAGGAATTGAGCCGCTTCTTCTTCCGCGCTGCCGCCGATTTCACCGATCATGATGATCGACTTGGTTTCATCGTCGGCAAGGAACAGTTCGAGCACGTCGATAAAGTTGGTGCCGTTGACCGGATCACCGCCAATGCCGACCGCTGTGGTTTGGCCAAGGCCGACCGCTGTTGTCTGGTGCACGGCTTCATAAGTAAGCGTACCGGAGCGCGAGACCACGCCAACCGAGCCCTTCATGAAGATGCTGCCGGGCATGATGCCGATCTTGCATTCGCCCGGAGTCAGTACGCCAGGGCAGTTCGGGCCGATCAGGCGCGATTTGCTGCCTTGCAACGCGCGCTTGACGCGAACCATGTCGAGAACGGGAACGCCCTCGGTAATCGCGACGATCAGTTCGATCTCGGCATCAATCGCCTCGAGGATCGAGTCCGCTGCAAATGGCGGTGGAACATAAACAACGCTGGCAGTCGCGCCGGTCGCGTCTTTGGCTTCAGCCACAGTATTGTAGTTGGGCAGGCCAATATGGGTCGTGCCGCCCTTGCCCGGCGTAACGCCCGCAACCATCTGCGTGCCATAAGCCAAAGCCTGTTCGGTATGGAACGTACCGGTATTGCCGGTCATGCCCTGGGTTATGACCTTGGTGTTCTTGTCGATTAGGATGCTCATAAAACTACTTTCTCGTCATTCCAGCGAAAGCTGGAATCTTTTTCCCAGCGCGCCGCGTTGTAGCAAAAGATCCCGGCTTCCACCGGGATCATATTTGCCCCTAGGCCAGTGAGCTATCCAGTGCTTTACAAGCCGCCAGCAATTCCTTCACCGCATCGACCGAAACATCGAAATTGCCCTGAGCTTCTTCGCTCAGTTCGATCTCGATGATCTTCTCGACACCGTTTTTGCCGATGATGACCGGCACGCCGACATAGAGGTCGTCAACGCCATATTGGCCAGTCAGATGGGCTGCAGCAGGAAGCACGCGGCGCTTGTCCTTGAGGAAGCTTTCCGCCATCATGATCGCGCTGGTTGCCGGCGCATAATAGGCGGAGCCATTACCGAGCAGGCCGACGATCTCGCCGCCGCCCTTGCGGGTACGGTCAACGATCGCGTCGATTTTTTCCTGCGTGGTCCAGCCCATTTTGATCAGATCGGGGATCGGGATACCGGCAACCGTCGAGTAAGCCGGAACCGGAACCATCGTATCGCCGTGGCCGCCAAGAACGAAGGCAGTGACATCTTCGACCGACACGTTAAATTCGTCAGCAAGGAAATGACGGAAGCGGGCGCTGTCGAGAACGCCGGCCATGCCAACTACCATGTTGTGCGGAAGGCCGGAGAATTCACGCAAGGCCCAGACCATCGCGTCGAGCGGGTTGGTGATGCAGATAACAAAGGCGTCAGGTGCGTTGGCGGCAATGCCTTCGCCGACAGCCTTCATCACTTTCAGGTTGATGCCGATCAGATCGTCGCGGCTCATGCCGGGCTTGCGAGCGATACCTGCGGTCACGATGATCACATCGGAGCCGGCAATATCGGCATAGTCGTTGGTGCCCTTGAGATTGGAGTCGAACCCGTCGACCGGAGCGGCCTGGCTGAGGTCGAGCGCTTTACCGGCCGGCATGCCTTCGGCAATATCAAACAGGACGACGTCGCCCATTTCCTTGGAAGCTGCGAGGTGGGCGAGCGTGCCGCCGATCATGCCTGCGCCGATCAGCGCAATCTTGTTACGGGCCATGTGGGAAATTCTCCTGATAGAAAGAGTCAAAAAGGATCTTAAGGACCGGATTAGGCCCCTATTCGGACAAATTCAACCGGAGAAAGCATCATTTTACCTGCTATCTTTGCAATTGGTTCGCAGTAGCAATAGAGAAGGGAAAATCGCACGTAATCCGCCCCCGCTTCTGCGAAGGCCGGGGCCCAAACCGGTATCAGACGCAACAACTGAGACTGAATTGGATAGCAGCCTTCGCTGCTGTGAACCAAACCAACAAACATGCTTCCAAGTCTTCCATTTTTTGCGTTGCAATGTGAAATCCAAATGCCATGATGCGATCCTTGGGAGAGAAGAATATGCTGACAAAAGGCGATGACTATCCGCTACACCAGACGCCGGAACCAATGGCGCTATCCGGCGGAAATCGTAACTTTTACGACCGCTATTTCTTCAACGGCTATTCGCCAGACGGCAATATCTTCTTCGCTGCCGCCCTTGGTATCTATCCCCAGCTCGACATCATGGACGCGGCATTCTGCGTTTCGATTGACGGTAAGCAGCATAATCTGCGCGCCTCGAAGAGAATGTCCAGCGAGCGGCTCGACCTGACCGTCGGACCGGTCACCATCACGATCGTCGAACCGCTTCAGCAGCTTCGCCTGACCGTCGCCGGCAACGACAGCGCGATCACCGCCGACATCATCTTCACCGCTCGCCACCAGCCGATCGAGGAGCCCCGCTTCATCCGCCGCGACGGCCCGCGTTTGATGATGGACTATACCAGAATGACCCAGAATGGCGACTGGTCGGGGACGATCACCCTCGATGGACAGGACATAGATATCGGCAATTGCCGTGGCACCCGCGACCGCAGCTGGGGGATCAGGCCGATTGGCGCCGCGGAGCCGCAACCGCCGCCAGCCGGCGCTTTCCCGCAATTCTGGTGGTTATGGACTCCGCTAAATTTCGATCAGCATGCCTGCTTCTTTCACAGCAATGACGACGGCGAAGGCGAGCCGTGGAATCGTCGCGGCGTGGTCGACTCGATCACCAGCGCAGCAACCGAGTTCGAACCCAAGGCGATCGATCTCAGCTATCACAGCGGCTCTCGCCGTATCAAGCAGGTCCAGCTCGAAACCGGCAATGGGTCGCTCTCGATCACCCCGAGAACCGGCGATGCCGCTCGGACATTCTATATGTCCGGCCTCGGCTATCTCCACCCGGTCTGGGGCCACGGGATGGATCATGGCGATCTCGAAGTCGGGCATGATGTCATCACCCTCGATCCCGCTCCCGCGCTAGACATGACCACCATCCATATCCAGGCGCTCAGCGATACAGTGCTCACCGTTGATGGCACGGAATATCAAGGCATTGGCGTGGTCGAACAATTGTTCATCGGCGCCCATGCGACCAGCGGCCTGACCGGGCTTATGGACCCCGCAGCATGAGCCGCCGCTTCCCCGTTCGTCCGGAAGAATTCGAGATTGCATTTGTCGAGCAAGTGTTCGGCGCGGCTTCCGGGTCACTCAAATCCCTGACCCACAAACCGGTCGGCACCGGCCAGGTCTGCGACAGCTATCGCTTCACCTGCGACTGGGCGGAAGGCAGCCATCCAGCGACCTTCATTGCCAAATGTCCCAGCGCCGATGCGGTCAGCCGCGGTGCCGCCGCGATCTTTCATCTCTATGATATGGAAGTCGGCTGGTATCGGGATGTAGCGGACAATTGCAACGCGCTCTGCCCCCAATCCTATCACGCCGACATTGCCGAAAATGAGCAGGAATTCGTGCTGCTGCTCGAAGACATGGCGCCCGCATCGCAGGGCGATCAATTGGCCGGAGCATCGCTGGTCCAGATTGAAACATCGCTGGCCGAAGCCGCTGCGCTTCACAGTTTCAAGCCGGCGAACGGCTTCGAAAATCTGCCATGGCTCCATCATGGCGAGGGCAATGCCCAGTTTCTGGAGAATAGTCTGTCCGCCGGCTACCCGCTGTTTCGACAGCGATTCTCCGCATTGCTGTCACCGGATATACTGGACCTCGGCCAGCAGCTGGTCGACCGGATCGGCAACTATATCGCCCATCCCCCGAAGCAGCAGGCGATCACCCACGGCGATATGCGGCTCGACAATATTTTGTTCCACGATGATGGCCGGATAGCAGCGCTGGTCGACTGGCAAACCTGCTCGCTTGGCAATCCGGCCAATGACGTCGCCTATCTCATCGGAACCAGTTTTGCCGATCCGGCGATCCGGCGCGAACAGGAAGAAAGCCTGGTCCGGGCCTATCTGGCCCTCCGGTTCGATGGGCCTGATTTCGATCAATTCTGGACCGACTATCGCCGCCACGCCTTTTCCGGCTTCATCATGGCGATCAACGCCTCGCTCCACGTCCAGCAAACCGAACGCGGCGACCGGATGTTCGCCGCGATGGCAGAACGACCGGCTCAAATGGCAATCGATCTGGACAGTTTAAGCTTACTCTAGACGGCGGCTCCATGTCCCAAAGCAAGATAATCATCCGATTGCATTTCGATCAATCGAGACGCCGTACGTTCAAATTCAAAACTGCCGTCGCCAGCCGGATATAGCGCATCGGGTTCCGCATCGGCGCTGGCTAGCAGCTTGACCCGATATTCGTAGAGCGCATCGATCAGCGTCACAAAGCGCGCAGCTTCGTTGCGGTTCTCTTTGGACAGCACCGGAATCCCGACGATGATGACGCTATGATAATGGCGCGCGATCGCAAGATAGTCCTGAGCGCCGCGAGCCTCGCCACATAAACGCTTGAACGAAAACACACCAACCCCCTTGAGTGATTTCGGAACGGTCAGCATCCGGCCGCCCTGCACCGGGATTTCCGCGGAGGGGACATGGTCGCGGTCCTCGGGCGGATAGTCGGTGAGGCGGAAAAATGCCTTGCTCAACGCCTTTGTCGCAGCCTCACCATTAGGAACGTGCCAGAGATTGACATCGCCCAGACGCTCGCGCCGATAATCGGTTGGCCCGTTGAGAGAAACCACATCGAGTCTTGTCTTGAGCAGTTCGATAAACGGCAGAAAATGCTCGCGGTTGAGCCCATCCTTATACAGATCATCGGGCGGCCGGTTGGACGTGGTGACGATCGTCACCCCAGCCTCGACCAGCCCGGTAAACAGCCGCGACATGATCATCGCATCGGCGCTATTGTTCACCACCATCTCGTCAAAGGCCAGAAAGCGTGCCTCGCTGGCCAGAGCCTTGGCTACCGGGACTACCGGATCGCCTTGCTCTTTCTTGCGCTCCACATTGAGCCGGGCATGAACATCGAGCATGAACTCATGAAAATGGGCGCGTTGCTTCCGGCGGATATCAAGATTATTGTAGAACAGATCCATCAGCATCGACTTGCCGCGACCAACGCCGCCCCACATGTAAATGCCCTTGGGTGAAGGCGGTTTCTTGCCAAAAGTACGCCACAAGATGCTGCCCCGTGGCGGGACGGCTTCGAGCTCCTTCTGCAATCGTGCGAGCTGTTTTGCACAATCGTCCTGATCGGCGTCATGCTTGAGTTCGCCTTGCGCAATCAACGCCAGATAGCGCTGATAGAATGCGCTCATTGCGAATCTGTTTTCTGGCGGGGAGCTTTTTTCACGATGGCGGTGAAGGAAGCCATATTGTCCTGACCATCTTCGCCCTGCACAACCAGTCCGCGCATGAACAGGAAACGCCCGGTTTCACGGGTAATCTCCACTTGCGCTTCCAGCGGCTCGGTCATTCGTGCCGCACCGATGAAGTGGGTCTGTAATTCCAGGGTCACGGCAAAGCCGGATGGTCCCAGTTCGAGCACCCGCATCGCTGCAAACAGCGAACAATCGATAAAACCCATCATCGTTCCACCATGGACAACATCGCCTAGATTGCGGTGCCGTCTTTCGGGGAACATCCGGATGCGCGCGATATCATCGCTCAGCCCATTGCCGCCACGCCGAACGATCAGTTTGCCGAGAAAACTATTATAGCAATCGGGATCGTTCAGCACCCAGGTACTCCAACCCGGATAGTCCGGATCAGGATCGCTAATATCAAAATTACGCTCGACTTCGGTCATGAATAGCCGTTCAGCGATTCAAACTGCGCGCGCGGCGGTCATCTTCTTGATTTCGGCAATCGCCTTGGCCGGAGATAGGCCTTTAGGACAGGCGTTGGCGCAGTTCATGATCGTGTGGCAGCGATAGAGCCGGAACGGATCTTCCAGCTCATCGAGCCGTTCGCCAGTCATTTCATCACGGCTATCGGCAAGCCAGCGATAGGCCTGCAACAGGATCGCGGGGCCAAGAAACTTGTCGCTGTTCCACCAATAGCTCGGGCAGCTGGTCTGGCAGCAAGCGCAGAGAATGCACTCGTATAGTCCGTCCAGTTTTCCCCGATCTTCCGGCGATTGCAGCCGCTCCTTGCCCGATGGCGTCGGTGTGACGGTTTTGAGCCAGGGCTCGATCGAGGCATATTGAGCGTAAAAATGGGTGAAGTCTGGAACCAGATCCTTGATCACTTCCATATGCGGCAAAGGGGTGATGGTGACCTTGTTACCGCAATCTTCGATCGCGGTAGTGCAGGCCAGGCCATTTTTGCCGTTGATATTCATCGCGCAGGACCCGCAAATGCCTTCGCGGCAAGAGCGGCGGAAGGTCAGAGTCGCATCCTGCTCAGACTTCATCTTGATCAGCGCGTCGAGCACCATCGGCCCACATTCGTCGGTATCAATTTCAAACGTATCGTAGCGCGGATTCTCGCCCTTGTCAGGGTCATAGCGATAAACTTTGAACGGCCGTTTCTTTCCGCCGGTCAGCGCCTGATGCAACTCGCCCGTCTTGCGAATCTTGCTATTCTTGGGGAGCGTGAAAGTGGCCATGTCTATCGGATTCCCTTGTTCTGCGGATCGGCATAACCAAAAAATGCCACTATCTCAACCGTTTTGCACTGCAAAAACTGCGCCGCGGCTTTCAAATCATGCAATCACTTGTGGCGCTCAAAAAAGGCGACCATGTCATCGAGCACTGGCGCCTTGTGGCGAAACGGCTTGGCCAGTGCCATCATGATCTCGAGATGATCAATATCGGGATATTCGACATATTCGGCATCGCCCCCCGCCTCGAGGATTTTGTCGCGCAAAATCTTGCTGTTGCGTGGCTTGACCTGGGTGTCATTATTGCCGCTGGACAGCCACAAAGGCGGCGCATCGGGCCGAACAAAATTGACCGGCTGAGTCATCTCGGGCGTGTGAAAATCGCCAAAGCTCTGCTTCGTAGTTTCAGAATCAAACGGGTAAAAATCATAGGGTCCGGCCAGCGCCGCCACGCCCCGGATCAAATCCGGCGACTTGCCTTCGCGGCCCAGCCATTGCCGGTCGAGCGCGAGCATCATCGCATTATAGGCGCCTGCGGATTGACCGGAGAGGAATATCCGTCCGCTATCGCCGCCATGCTCGCCAATATTGTCATGGACCCAGGCAAGCGCCTTGGCGCTATCTTCTAGAAAGCCGGGAAAGCGGGTTTTTGGGAACAGCCGATAGTCGGGCAGCACCACGATATAACCGCGGCTGGCCAGCGCCCTGCCGGTGAAGGCGTAATGATCCTTGGCGCCGTCACGCCAGCCGCCGCCATAAATGAAGAAGATGACCGGAAGCCGTTCGGTCGTGACGTTTTTCGGCGTCCAGATATTGAGCCCCAGGCCCAGCTGCTGATCGTAGATCTGGTTCTCGACCAACAGCTTCGCATTGCTGTCGCCGGGCATGATATTATTGGCCAGATCGAGCTGTTTCGGGCCCGGTTGCGAGAAAAACCACCAGCCAAGACCAGCGCAGGCCAGCAGCAAAACCGAGATTATGACAAGCCATTTCATGCTCTAAGCCTTAACCAGCCGATCACGCGCTGGCAATGGCGCTCCAGTCGATTGGCTGATGCCGGTCCAGCGCAGCATCGGCGGCGGGCATGGGATATTTGAGACCATTGCCACAATTGAACAGCACCGCACGGTCGGTCTTGCTGACCAGACCATCTTCCAGCGCTTTCAGATAGGCAGCAGCGGTGGCCGCGCCTTCAGGACAGAGCAGCAGCCCGTCTTCCTGCCCGATCCTTTGCTGCGCCGCGATGATAGCGTCGTCCTCGACCGCAATCGCGAAGCCACCGGACTCGCGCACCGCCTGCAATATTAGAAAATCGCCAATCGCAACCGGCACGCGAATACCGGCGGCTACCGTATGGGCATTTTCCCACAATGGCGCGTGATCCAGTCCTTTCTCCCAGGCATCGACAATCGGCGCGCAGCCGGTTGCCTGCACGGCGACCATACGAGGCCGCCGGGATCCGATAAAACCGATGGCTTCCAGCTCATCAAAAGCCTTCCACATGCCGATCAACCCGGTGCCACCACCGGTCGGATAGAAAATCACATCCGGCATCTCCCAGCCCAGTTGTTCGACCAGCTCCAGTCCCATCGTCTTCTTGCCCTCGATCCGGTAAGGCTCTTTCAGGGTCGATAGATTGAACCATCCCATTTCTGCTTCGCCATCGGCAACGATCTTGCCGCAATCATTGATCAAGCCGTTCACCCGCCAGACCTTACCGCCTTGCAGGGCAATCTCTCGGACATTTACTTCAGGCGTGTCATCGGGACAGAAGACAAAGGCTTCCATTCCGGCGCGCCGGGCATAAGCGGCCATCGCTGCCCCGGCATTGCCGTTTGTCGGCATAGCGAGTCGTTTCAATCCCAGTTCCTTGGCCATCGACACCGCCATCACCAGGCCGCGCGCCTTGAAAGAACCCGTTGGCAGACGGCCTTCATCCTTGACGATCACGTTGGGCCCGAGCGAATTGTCGAGTCTAATCAGAGGCGTCATATCTTCGCCCAGCGAAACAATATTGGCGGCGCTGGCGACGGGCAGAAGCTCTCGATAGCGCCAGAGATCCGCTGGCCTGCTCGCGAGCTTTCCCTTGGTCAGCTGCGCGGCCACCGCGTCCAGATCATAGCGGACCAAAATCGGTGCACCGGCGGGCGACAGGTTGTGCACGGTTCCGGCGGGCAAACGCTCTCCGGTTTTGGAACATTCCAGATGGGTGACGAAATTGGCGATTTCAGCGGTGCGATTATCTTGGATCATCTGGCCTTGCTAGCAGCAGCCGTCGGGCAAACCAGCCTAAAATTCACCTTGGCTTGGCCTGACAAGCCATAAGATCAGGCAATTCGGCAATCGTCTCAACAAGAGATAGATAGAAAAAGCTGGATTATGCGATAAAGAGAGGCTCATCCGCCCGATAATATATTGGAAAAGTTGAAACTGTGCCGCGCAATTTGCTCACCAAATGGTCCCGCAGCGAGGATTCTCTCGTCCGCGTGTTTCGCAATAGCAGCTGGCTGTTTTCCGCCAAAGGCGTAGGCGCGATACTGAGCATCTTCTATCTCGCCATATTGACCCGGACGTTGGGCGTTGCCGGCTTTGGCGAGTTCATGGTGATTGTCGGCGCAGTTCAGGTTCTCGCCGCAATATTGAAACTCCAGACCTGGCAGGCGGTGGTCCAATATGGCGTACCCTATCTGTTGGCCGGTCAGGACCGGAAATTCCGGAAACTGTCATGGCAGAGTTTCTGGATCGAATTGCTTGGCGGAATCGCTGCTTGCGGCGCTTTGTGGCTGATGCTGCCTTTTGGAGCAACGCAATTCAACTGGTCCGGTCCCGTGGTGCAGGCGATCATGGGCTATGGCATAATCATATTCCTGTCGGTCCGGTCCACTCCGATTGGCATTTTGCGCGCGCAAGATCGTTATCGCGGCAATGCTTTTGGCGATGCCATCATCCCTATCGTCCGCTTCGTCGGCGCTTTAGTGTTGTTTTTGACGGTGCCCTCGATGACCGGATTTCTGATTATCTGGGGGTTGTCGGAATTTATCAGCTTCGTGGTGATGTGGGTGATGGTGTGGCGCCGCGGCGACACAACACCGCTGCCCGTCTCGACCGTGGCCGTCGAACCGCCGGGCCGAAAAGAATTCCTGGCATTTCTTCTATTCACCAATCTCGCCTATCTGGTCAATGTTGTGCGCGAGCGATTGGTGGTTGTCATTGTCGGTTTCTTCGTAGGCCCGGCTGCCGCTGGCCTGTTCCGTCTAGCTGACCAGATCGCCAATAGCCTAAACCGGCTCTCTGAAGTCTTTGCCCGGCCGCTATTTGCGGAACTGTCGCGACTGTTTGCAATCGGCCAGTCTCGGGAATTGCGCGGCTTGTTCTGGCGATCACTGAGGGTATCGGCGATTAGCGGCGCGGTGCTGTTCCTTGGATTGCTGTTACTGGGCAAATATATGATTGCCCTCATCTCCGGCCCCGAATATCTCGCCGCTTTCCCGATATTGTTGCTGCTCGGTGCCGCGACCATTATCAGTCTTGCCGGGCTCGGACTGGAACCCATGCTTCAGGCAGCCGGACGCGCGCGCAACGCGCTTGTCGCCCGGGTCGCCGGACTGGTCGCGCTTGGCGGACTACTGGTGGTTTTTTTGCCGACCTTCGGAACGATCGGTGCTGCGTGGGTGATGCTGATCTCCGCGATACTGACGACTGTCATGCTGTTCGTATCGAGCAGGGCCGCGATTATCCAACCCCGGGCGCGGACGCAAAAACCTCGCACCCAATAAATTGGTCAAAAAAAAGGCGACCCGCAGGCCGCCTTTTCGAATTTCGTTTGGTCTCGCTTAACGCTTGGAGAACTGGAAGCTCTTACGCGCTTTCGCCTTACCATATTTCTTCCGCTCGACCTTACGGCTGTCACGGGTCAGAAAGCCTTCTGCCTTGACCGCTGAACGCAGAGCCGGCTCAAATTTGGTCAGTGCTTGCGAAATGCCGTGCTTGACCGCGCCAGCCTGTCCCGAAAGACCGCCGCCTTTGACGGTCACGTCAACATCATATTGACCTTCGCGCTCGGTGATCGCGAAAACCTGATTGAGAACCAGACGCAGGGTCGGGCGAGCAAAATAGGTTTCCTGATCGCGGCCATTGACCGTGATCTTGCCTTTGCCAGGCTTCAACCATACGCGGGCAACCGCGTCTTTACGGCGACCAGTCGCATAAGCACGTCCGAATTTGTCCAGCTCTTGCTCGCGCAAAGGCATGGTCGAAACGGGTGGTTCAACAACTACGGCTTCTGCTTCAGCGTCTGCAGCAACTGGTGCATCAACCACGGCCGGGCCAGCGATATCTTTTAGATCAGCGAGATCGGTTTTTACGTCAGACATTATGAGCCCACCTTATTCTTACGGTTCATCGAAGCGACGTCGAGCGCCACCGGGTTTTGGCCAGCATAAGGATGCTCGGTGCCAGCGAAAACATGCAATGCACGCATCTGGGCAAAGCCAAGCGGACCCTTGGGAATCATCCGCTCGACAGCTTTCTCAATAATACGCTCGGGGAAACGACCTTCGAGGATCTTTTCCGCGGTGGTACCGCTGATGCCGCCGGGATAGCCGGAGTGCTTGTAATAGGTTTTCTGCTTGGTCTTGTTGCCGGTGAACTTCACCTTTTCAGCATTGATCACGATGACGTGATCGCCGCAATCAACATGCGGGGTGTAGGTTGGCTTGTGCTTGCCGCGCAGGATGTTGGCAATAATTGACGAAACCCGGCCAACGACCAGATCTGTGGCATCAACGATATGCCAATTTTTTACGACATCAGCAGGCTTCGCCGACTGGGTCTGTTTGGTGATACCCTTCATGGGGTTTGCTCCTTCTGGGAGAATGATTTGATTTAGAAATAACAAAAGCCGGACGCGATGATCCGGCCGACTGCGGCGCTATTGGCGTTGTTTTTACGGCAAGTCAAGCGAAAGCGGGGCTTTGCCGACGGGTATAATATTACCGAGGCGGGATTTGCAACTGACCTGCCAACCATTTTTCATAGCCGGAATTCAAAGCATCCGCTGTCCAGTGGAGAATTGCGGGCGTTTCAAAACTATGCAGCGCCAACAAACGCTCACCCGCCGGTTTAACCAGTTCTGCTGCGGTTTTGAACAGCACGGGAAACTCCTGGTCTTCGTGAAACTCCTCCCGATATTCATATTGCGACAATATCGGCGCGAAATGATTGGCGCAGGCGATCAGCTTTTCCATTAGCAATGTCTTCGCAACGCGCCGGGCTTCTGCCTCAGAACCAAAGGTCGAATAGATCAGCGATATGGAGCCGGTCATCGTGATTCGCGGCCGATCAGATGGATGCCCCAAATGGTGGAGGCGACGACCAGCGCACCGACCGCCTGATGCAATACGGCGAGTTGAATATTGATGCCGGTCATCACGGTAGCAATGCCGAGCAAGATCTGACTGCCGAATGCAATGTGAATAGCGATCGAGGCCTTGCGATCCATCGGCCGCACTTTCCGGGCTAGAAACACCAGGAAGCCAACAACGACCCAGGCCCACCAGCGGTGGATGAAATGCACTAGATAGGGATCATGGTTGAGTGCAGCCCAGAGTCCGCTATCCCAGCCGATCCCGCCGGGGAAAAAATAGTCGTTCATCAGCGGCCATGTGTTGGACACATAGCCAGCATTCAATCCCGCCGTATAAGCACCGAACAGCAATTGAATGAACAGAACTGCCACCACGGACAAGCCTAGGCCCGTCATCCGGGCCGGCCTTGCATTGCCCGACGCCAATTGGCGCAGATCGAGCGCAGTCCAGACCAGACCGCCGAGAATGAATAGCGCGGTCAGCAAATGCACCGCCAAGCGGAAATGACTGACATCCGTCCGTTCACTCAGACCCGAACTGACCATCCACCAACCTATCGTACCCTGCAGCCCGCCAAGTGCGAGCAGAGCCAGCAACCGCCAACCATAGCCGGATGGTATCGCCCGCTTGATCGCGAACCAGAGCAGCGGCAGCGCAAAGGCCAGACCGATCACCCGGCCGAGCAGACGGTGAACCCATTCCCAGAAATAGATAAATTTGAAATCCGCCAGCGTCATGCCGGCCGGACCGTTGATTTCAAGATATTCGGGAATCTGCTTATATTTTGCGAATTCCAACAACCAGTCCGCTTCGCTGAGCGGCGGCAGCGCTCCCGTCACCGGCTTCCACTCGGTTATCGACAATCCCGATTCGGTCAGCCGGGTGATGCCGCCAACCACGACCATGATGAATACCAGAAATGCGACCGAATAGAGCCAGTTGGCGATGGCTATCGGGCGGGTGGTTGCCATATTTTCGGGCTGTTTCAAGGTGCTCTGATCCGTCATTGGCCGCTATTTGGGATCAAAACCATGGCCTGACAACCGGAAACGAGGACCCCGGCGACAAAAAGCCCAAAAATTCAAAAATGTTATGTTGTATCTTAACACGTTTTTCCTTATATCCGTCTTACGCAAACAACAAGTGAGACAGTGAGTCGTGTTTACGGCAGCAAAATTGTGGAACAAAGATGGTCTTTTGATCAGGGATGGCCTGTGGGATCGACTGGCCGTACTGGTTTCTGGCCTCTGCCTTGTTCACTGCGTCTCGACTATCGCTATTGTTGCTATTCTCTCCTCGGCGGGTGGTATGCTGCTCGATCCGCTGGTTCACGAAATCGGTCTTGGTATCGCAATCGCGCTCGGCCTGTTTACCCTCGGCCGCGGTGTTCTGGACCATGGCTATATGATGCCAGCGGCAATAGGCGGCCTCGGCCTCGGCATGATGATCGGAGCGATCTCCCTGGGTCACGATAACGGACATAATGGAGCAGAGGTTCTCTACACCATGCTTGGTGTGGGCGTTCTCGCACTGGCCCATGATCTGAACTACCGCGCCACCCATTAAACTGCACCCCATTGCCCTTCCGGCGAAACATCCCTAAATTATCCCTATGGGAAAACATGATCATCATGAGCATCACGGCGATTCTCTAGCAGATGCCGCGCGTGCCAATCTGGAAAAGTCCGGCGAGAAATGGACCGATACAAGGGCCGCGATTTTTGACGCACTGGCGGGTTTCTCCCGCCCGGCCTCTGCCTATGATATAGCCGAGCTGGTTTCTACCGCACGAGGAAAACGCGTCGCTCCGAATAGCGTGTACCGGATTCTCGACCTGTTCGTGACCAACAATCTCGCGATGAGGGTCGAAAGCGCCAACGCCTATCTGGCCAACAGTCATCCGGGCTGCGCACATGATTGCATCTTCCTTGTCTGCGACACCTGCGGCGAGGCCACCCATATCGACGACGACCCTTTGTCCCAGCAAGTACGCACGGTTGCGAAAAGCCAGGGCTTTAACTTCATCCGCCCGGTGATCGAGGTGCGCGGCATTTGCCAAAAATGCAGCGAATAGATCCCGTGTGTCAGCAGCGGTTCACAGATAGGCTGCTGAAAGTTCGACAGACCACCGCGATGCCGTTAAAGCTGGGACCAATCAGGGAGTGAATATGCCAGTTTCGAATACACCATTGCTGGATGATGTCTCCTATCCAGCAGATTTGCGTAAGTTAAAACCGGCCCAGCTTCGCCAGTTTGCCGACGAGTTGCGCGCCGAGGTCATCGACACGGTGTCAACCACCGGCGGCCATCTGGGTGCCGGTCTGGGTGTTGTCGAGCTGACCACCGCGATCCATTATGTTTTCAACACGCCCGAAGATCGGTTGATCTGGGATGTTGGCCATCAATGCTATCCACACAAGATCATCACCGGTCGCCGTGATCGGATCAGAACTTTGCGGCAAGGTGGTGGCCTCTCGGGCTTCACCAAAAGGTCGGAAAGCGAATATGATCCCTTTGGCGCGGCGCATAGTTCGACCTCGATCAGCGCTGCGCTCGGCTTTGCGATTGCCAATAAATTAAACAACAAGCCTGGCCGCGGCATTGCGGTCATTGGCGACGGCGCGATGAGCGCCGGCATGGCCTATGAAGCGATGAACAATGCCGAAGCGGCGGGCAACCGGCTGGTTGTCATCCTCAACGACAATGACATGTCGATCGCGCCACCGGTGGGCGGGCTTTCAGCCTATCTCGCCCGCATCGTGTCCTCCCGCGAATTTCTCGGTGTCCGCCAGCTGGCACGACGCATCGCCCGCAAGCTACCCAAGGGTCTCTACGACGCGGCGCGCAAGACCGACGAATATGCCCGTGGCATGACCATGGGCGGGACCCTGTTCGAGGAACTGGGTTTCTATTATGTCGGCCCGATCGACGGCCACAATCTCGAACATTTGATCCCGGTCCTTGAAAATGTCCGAGATGCCGGCGAAGGCCCTTGCCTGATCCACGTCGTCACCGAAAAGGGCAAAGGCTATAAATTTGCCGAAGAAGCCGCCGACAAATATCACGGCGTCGCCCAGTTTGATGTGGTTTCCGGCAAGCAGAACAAGGGTCCCGGCGGCGGACCACCCGCCTATCAGAATGTTTTCGGCGAAACCCTCGCCAAACTGGCTGACAGCGACCCGCGCATCTGCGCGATTACCGCGGCCATGCCCTCGGGCACCGGTGTCGACAGATTTGCCAACGCCCATCCCGACAAGGCCTTTGATGTGGGCATCGCCGAACAGCATGGCGTAACCTTTGCTGCCGGCCTGGCCGCGCAAGGCATGCGGCCATTTTGCGCAATCTATTCGACCTTCCTGCAGCGCGCTTATGATCAGGTCGTCCATGACGTGGCGATCCAGAATCTGCCGGTGCGTTTTGCGATCGACCGGGCGGGACTGGTCGGCGCAGATGGCAGCACCCACGCCGGATCATTCGATGTCACCTATCTCGCGACATTGCCCAATTTTGTCGTGATGGCCGCGGCCGATGAGGCGGAACTAGCGCATATGACATATACGGCGGCGGAATATGACGAAGGGCCGATCGCCTTCCGTTATCCGCGCGGCAATGGCACCGGCGTTCCGATCCCGGATGTTCTCGAAAAGCTGGAGATCGGCAAGGGCCGGATTGTCAAGCAAGGCACCAAAGTCGCGATCCTCTCACTCGGCGCGCGGCTCGAGGAAGCCAAGAAGGCGGCAGAGCGGCTCGAGGCCAAAGGCCTGAGCACCACCGTCGCCGACCTCCGCTTCGCCAAACCGCTGGATCAAGAACTGATCCGCAAATTGCTGACGACGCATGAAGTCGCGGTGACAGTGGAAGAGGCCTCGGTCGGCGGCCTAGGCGCTCATGTCTTGACCTATGCTTCGGACAACGGTCTTACCGATGCGGGATTGAAAATTCGTACCATGCGCCTGCCCGATATTTTTCAGGATCAGGACAAGCCGGACTTGCAATATGCCGAAGCCGGACTGGATGCCGATGGCATTGTCGAGACGGTCCTGAAGGCGCTGCGCCACAATAGCACCAATGTCGAGGATGCGGGAGCGCGGGCCTAGCCTATATTGCCGCTTGTGATTGTCGGGAACGGTCTTTAGGCGATTGCGCCATGCCACCGGAACTCTCTCATATCGATCACTGGATCTTTGATCTCGACAATGTGCTGTATCCGGCATCCTGCGATCTGTTCGCGCTGATCGATATCAAGATGGGCGAATATATCGCCCGGGCGCTGGATTGTGATCTGGTCGCGGCGCGGAAGATCCAGAAGGACTTCTTTCACGATCATGGCACCACGCTGGCCGGCCTGATGCACCATCATGGCACCGATCCCGCCGATTTCCTCGATTTCGTCCATGATATAGAAATGGATCGCCTGTCACCTGCGCCCCTTGTCCGCGCGGCGATTGCCGCTTTACCCGGCGAGAAGCTGGTCTTCACCAATGCTGACCGGCCTTATGCCGAGCGGGTGCTGGAAAAGCGCGGGCTTGATAACCTGTTTCACCAGATGCACGATATCCTCGATACCGGCCTGATCCCCAAACCACAGGACGGCGCCTATCACAGCATGATCGCCGCAACCGGCATCGATCCGACCCGCGCCCTGTTTGTCGAAGATACCGCGCGCAATTTGCGTCCTGCCAAGATATTGGGCATGACGACCGTGTGGATCAACACCGGGGCCGAATGGGCTGGCCGGGAGCATGATCCGGCCTGTATCGACCACGAAATTACCGATCTGGAAAGCTGGGTGACCGGCCTCCACCATGTGAAGGAAGAAATTTTATCATGACCGCAGCATTGCAGAGTGTAATTGACGCCGCTTGGGACAAGCGCGAATCTTTGAGCCTCACCTCGCAGGGACCAGAGCGCGACGCGGTCAATCAGGCCCTTGCCATGCTCGACAACGGCAGCGCGCGGGTCGCGGAAAAGAAAGACGGCAAATGGGTGGTCAACCAGTGGCTGAAAAAAGCGGTACTGCTTTCCTTCCGGCTCAATGACAACCAGCTGATCGAAGGACCCGGCGGCGCCAATCACTGGGACAAAGTCCCGAGTAAATTTGCTGGATGGGGTGAAAACCGTTTTCGTGAAGCCGGCTTCCGTTCGGTGCCCGGCTCGATCGTCCGCCAGGGCGCATTTATCGGACGCGGCGTTGTGCTGATGCCAAGCTTCGTCAATATCGGCGCCTTTGTCGACGAAGGATCGATGATCGACGGCTGGGCCACGGTCGGAAGCTGCGCACAAATCGGCAAAAATGTTCATATATCCGGCGGCGCCGGCATTGGCGGCGTGCTCGAACCCTTGCAGGCCGGTCCGGTGATCATCGAGGACGGAGCCTTTATCGGCGCCCGCGCCGAAGTGGCCGAAGGCGTCCGCGTCGGCGAAGGCGCGGTGCTTTCCATGGGTGTCTATCTCGGCGCATCAACCAAGATTGTCGACCGGGTCACCGGCAAGATCTGGATCGGCGAAGTCCCGCCTTATTCGGTCGTCGTACCAGGCACATTGCCTCCGCGAGTGAATATTGACGGCATGCCAGGACCCTCGCTCTATTGCGCCGTGATCGTCAAGACCGTCGACGCCCAGACCCGGTCCAAGACCGGCATCAACGAATTGCTGCGCGACTGATAACAACGCCGGTGAAATTGGATGGGTATTTTCCTCTCCCTTTGAGGAAGAGGACAAGCTCAATCAAACAACTCGCCGTCCACTTCTTTGCCAGCAGGCGGGCTCAGCCCGAGATGCTTCCATCCGCGATCATTGAGCGTCCGGCCGCGCGCTGTCCGTGCAATCAGGCCGAGCTGGATCAGATAAGGCTCGATCACTTCTTCCACTGTGTCACGCGGTTCGGACAGGCCTGCCGCTAGCGTTTCTACACCGACGGGGCCGCCTTTATAGACATCCGCAATCATGAAAAGGTAACGCCGGTCCATCGCGTCGAGACCGATGCTATCGACCTCCAGCCGGGTTAAAGATTCATCGGCGATTTTCCGGTCGACAAGTTTCGTGCCCGCGACATTGGCAAAATCCCGGACCCGGCGGAGCAGGCGACCGGCGATACGCGGCGTGCCCCTGGCACGACGAGCGACTTCTGTAGCGCCATCGGGCGCAATTTCGAGATCAAGCAGCCGCGCGGCGCGGTGGACGACTTTTTCCAGTTCCTCGGTCGAATAGAAATTGAGCCGCACCGGTATACCAAAACGATCGCGCAATGGCGTGGTCAGCAAACCCTGACGCGTGGTCGCGCCAATCAGGGTGAAGGCGGGCAGATCAATCCGCACGCTCCGCGCCGACGGGCCTTCGCCGATGATCAGATCGAGCGCGCGGTCTTCCATCGCCGGATAGAGTACTTCCTCGACCACCGGATTGAGCCGGTGGATTTCGTCGATAAACAGCACATCGCCTTCTTCGAGATTTGTCAGCAGTGCCGCCAGATCACCCGATTTCGCAATGACCGGCCCCGACGTAGCGCGAAAGCCAACCCCCAGTTCGCGGGCAATGATCTGCGCCAGCGTGGTCTTGCCCAAACCGGGAGGTCCAAAGAACAGCACATGATCCAGCGCCTCGCTCCGCCCCTTGGCCGCCTCGATAAACACCCGAAGATTACCGCGCGCCGCCTCCTGCCCGATAAATTCGTCAAGCGTTTTCGGACGCAGGGCAGCGTCGACGTCTTCGACCTTGCGTTCCCCTGACACCATGCGATCGTTGTCCACTTCACTCATGAAGGCGACTTAGACCATCCGTCATTCCCGCGAAAGCGGGAACCGGGTTCTTCGTATCACCAACGGGCAGTTTTTCACGCGAAGCCGCGAAGGCGCAAAGATAGTGCGGCAAGCCCTGCCCCCTTTGCGCCTTCGCGGCTTCGTGTGATCCTTTAAAAACTGCGCCATTATATGCGCGAGAATGACTGTGAGCGCCTTCGATCACTGGCATCACCGCGCCGCCTTCTTCAACGCCAGCCGCACCAGCGCATCCAGCGTCGCGCCCTCCCCGGCCTCGGCATCCGCCGCAGCCACAGCGGCACTCGCATCCGCCGGTTTGAATCCCAGGTTTTGCAACGCACTAACCGCATCCGCGCTGTTGTTCGAGGGTGCATGCACCGCTCCGCCTCCAGCAACCGGATCGGTCGCGATACCGCCAACCTTGTCTTTCAATTCATTGACTATCCGCAGCGCCAGTTTCGGGCCGACGCCATTGGCGCGGCTGACCATCGCCTTGTCGCCCATTGCGATGGCGCGCGATATTTCTCCCGGTTC
>RCMY010000617.1_pt1 | contig 33612 bp, 31 predicted proteins | sample 2041341 | NCBI WGS metagenome assembly RCMY01 (sample SAMN09708234, study PRJNA481090) | Marine sediment metagenome, whole genome shotgun sequencing project. | reverse complement strand
TATGCCATGGCGTCGCCAAAGGGGAGCGGCGACTCGAGCGACTCCGGGAACCAACCGGCAAGCATGTGTTCGATCGCGGTCAGGTGCAGCAAGGTTCCCGTGATGTCCCAGTCGGGACACAGCCCCTGCACGCCCCATTGCTGTTCGTCCAGACCACTACACAGCTCGCCTATCGAGGCGAAACACTGGGTGAGGGCATCGACGATTTCTTGGCGAGTTCTCATCGCCTCACCCTTGCGTTTCCGCCCCTTGTTCGCAAACCGCTAGAACAGCGTCGTGACATCACGACGCGACCACAAGATCCTGGTCACCGGCGCGGCCGGTCAGATCGGGTTCCCGCTTGCCGAGCATCTGGCGAAGACCAATGAGGTGTGGGGGCTCGCTCGGTTCTCCGACGCGACGGCGCACGCACGCGTCGAGGCGGCCGGTATTCGGCCGATTCGCTGTGACCTGGCCGGCGGTGAGTTCAGCGAGCTTCCCGACGACTTCGACTACGTGCTTCACCTAGCCGTCAAGCAGGGTCCGGGGACCGACACCGACGACGCCTTGCGCGTGAATGCCGAAGGCACCGGCCTCCTGATGGCTCACTGCCGAGCCGCCAAGGCCTTTCTGTTGATGTCGACCTTCTCGGTCTACGAACCCAACCCCGACCGCTGGCATGCGTTCGCCGAGACCGACCAGATCGGCGACACCCGCCAACCGTTTTCTCCCACCTACTCCGTGTCGAAGATCGGCCAAGAAGCGGTCGCACGGACCATGGCCCGGGTCCTCGATCTTCCGACGACGATCGCGCGAATGAACGCCAGCTACGGTCCCAACGGTGGGCTGCCGGCCATGCACCTCGACTGGCTTCGGGCGGGGCAACAGATCGTCTTACGGGATCCCGGCCCGTCGACCTACTCACCGATCCATCAAGACGACATCAACACCCAGGCCACCGCCCTTCTCGAGGCCGCCTCGGTTCCTGCGACCATCGTCAATTGGGCGGGTGACGAGGTGGTCACCGCCGAGGATTGGATTGCGGAGTTGGCGACACTCACCGGCATCGCCCCCGACGTCGTCACTATGCCGTTCCCGAACAACCTCGTCGGGTCGGCCGCCGACTCGACGAAGCGCCGTTCGATCACCGGACCGTGCGCGGTCGATTGGAGGTCCGGGATGGCCCGTCTCGTCGCCGAACGAGCTGCTCCCTCGTAACGACATCCAACGTCATTCCGGCCGACAGGAACGAACGTCGAGTCGTATCATCGGTGACCGTGGTGAACGGCTCCGAGCGAATGAGCAAGATGGTGCCCGGGGGCACGACGCTGCGCCGTCGCGCCAAAACCATTCCCGCCGTCATGGCGTTACTGGTCATCAGCACCATCTTCCTGCCGGTGCTCGTCGTCGCTGCGCTCGTCGCCGACGTCGTCACCCTCAACCGTCACCTGCGCCACGTTCGGCTCTTGGCGATGGTCTACGGAGCCGCCCTTATCGAAACGTTGGCGATCTTCGCCTGCGGCGCCATCTGGATCGGAACCGGATTCGGTATTGCCATGGAGACCGCGCCCGTCCAACGAATCCACCACCGCTTGCAGTGGTGGTGGACGGGGTCGCTCTTGCGCACCGCAGAGCTCACGTGCGGGATGCGACTCGACGTGCGCGGCCTCGACGCCATCGGCGGGCAACCGTTGATCATGCTGGGCCGCCACATCAGCATCGCCGATGCAGCGCTACCCGCGACCTTGCTCGGACCTGCCCACCGGTATCGCTTGCGGCACGTGTTGAAGCAGGACCTTCTCTGGGGCCCGGCGCTCGACATCGTTGGCCAGCGCCTTCCGAATCACTTCGTCGACCGACGCAACCACACAACCGACGACTTCCGAGCGATCGCCGATCTTACGACGGGCCTGTCCGAACACGAGGGGCTCGTTATCTTTCCCGAGGGAACGTTTTACCGACCCGATCGTTGGCAACGCCGCATGGCGACGATCGAACAACGCGACATCGCGCGGGCCGAACGCCTTCGCCCGCTGCGCCACCTCCTGCCCCCGGAGCCGGGCGGCACCATCGCTGCCCTCGAAGCCGCTCCCGACGCCGACGTGCTGGTGATTGCGCACGTCGGCTTCGAGGCCTTCGAATCCCTTGGCGACATCTATCGGTCGGTGCCGTTTCGCGAGCCGGTCGTCGTCGAGATGTCGGTGATCCCGCGTTTCGAACTGCCGACCAAGCCCGCCGATCTGGTCGTATGGCTCGACGAAACGTGGCTCGAACTCGACGAGTGGATCGAAACAGCGCAGGCGACGAAACTACGGCGGTGACTACCGATCCGACGAACACCGCCGCCAACGAAGACGACGTCGAATTCGCCATCGATCTCGCCAGGGCAGCCGGCGAGTTCACCCAACGATTCTTCGGCCGCGCCGACCTCACCGTCGAGGCCAAGGCCGATGGCACCCCGGTCACCGAGGCGGATCGGGGCGCCGAGGCCGTGGTCGTCGAGGCCATCAGCCAACGGTTCCCGGACGACGCGATACTCGGTGAGGAACACGGCGCGCAGAACGGGACCACCGGACGCCACTGGGTGATCGATCCCATCGACGGCACGAAGGCCTTCGCCCGCGGGGTTCCGCTGTACAGCAACCTGGTGTCGCTGCTCGTCGACGGCGTCCCCGTCGTCGGGGTCATCAACCTGCCGGCCGTCGAGCAGACCGTGTGGGCCGGCACGGGTCTCGGCGCCTTCGTCAACGGTGCGCGCTGCGCGGTCAACACGGTGTCCGATCCCGCCGACGCATTTGTGATGACCAGCGGATTTGGTGCGTGGCCGGTCGGGGCGACCGAACGGCTCGGTGCGGCGGGCATGAAGTTGCGAACCTGGGGCGACGCCTATGGCTACTACCTCGTAGCAACCGGTCAGGTCGAAGCGATGGTCGATCCGATCGCCGAACTCTGGGATCTTGCCGCTCCGTCGGTCATCGTGCCCGAAGCGGGTGGATGCTTCACCCATGCCGACGGATCCCCCTTCACGTGCAAGCCGGGCGAGGCGCCCAGCGCCGTTGCGTCCAACGGGCGCGTACACGACACCGTCCGACGCGCGCTCTGGCCGTAAAACCCCAACTGGCGTGGCTCGAAGCCACGCCAGTCAGGGAAACAACTCGTCGTACTCAGCTCAGCGGCAAACCAACCGGCATCGGCGGGGCGTCGGCCTCGATGAGGTTGACGTCCTCCACACGGTCTTTCCAGTCGCTGTGATCCGCAATGTCATTCGCGTACTTCGCCTTCCGGCGGGCCACTCGACCGGTGACGTCTTCAGGCTGTGCCATTGGCTCGGAGGTGTACTGCGCCTCGATGCCTTCCTTCAGCATCATCAACGCTTCGGAGCGCAGCTGGCTGATACGTGACTCGGTCACGCCGAGGAAGGTCGCGAGCTCCTGCGAGGTACGACCCTCGAGGAAGTAGCCGATCACGACGAGCCGCTGGCGTTCGGGCAGCAGCGCAACCGCGTCGCGCAAGAAGCCGTTCATTTCCCGACTCTGCAACTCTTCGAGCGGCTCGGGCGAGTTCTGATCGATCAGGACGTCGACCAGCGTGAGGTCCTCGTCTTGTTCGTCGTTGACCTCGTGTTCGAGGGCCAACACGACGGAGCGGAACATGCGGCTCTGCAGACGATCCATCTCGGCGATGGACATGCCGAGCGCTTCACTCATCTCGTCCTTGTTGGGAACCCGGCCGAGCTGTGTTGCGAGGCGCTGCTCTGTGGCTTCGAGCTTGCGACCGAGGTTTCGCACCGAGCGAGGGGCCCAGTCGGCGGCCCGCACGGCGTCGAGGATTGCGCCGCGGATACGGCGGGCGGCGAATCGATCGAAGGGAACGCCGCGAGACTCGTCATAGCGACGAGCGGCTTCGACGAGACCGAGTGCGCCGGCTCGGGCCAGATCTTCACGATCGACGTGGCGTGGGAAGTGCACAGCCACCTGGAACACGATGTGCTTTACGAGGGGAAGATTGTCCTCGATCATCATGTTCAGCTGTTGTTGGTCGGTAGCGTTTTCACCCATGTTGCGTTTGCCTTCACCCTCTTGATTGATCCGAGTTGCCTCGGCGTTGTTTCCAGTGATGAAGGTTTCGTCGCGTTCCGAGCAGACCTTGAGGAATTTCTTTCAGAAGTTCGCCTGCAGAGGTCTTCGGCATCTCGGACACCGGCCTTTAGCGTTGAAATTCCAATAGTCCAAACGGCCTATGCCGACCGAGAGAAAGTTGCGAGATCTCTACTCGGAGGGGAGCTTCCAAGCGGTTTCGCCCTCGAACACCGCCGCTTTGACACCTCGCGTCGCCAGCTCGGCCAAGAACGGAACCGGCTCGACCAGGTCGGCGAGACCGGCTGCTCCGACCGGAAGAATTCGGCCCGCGAGCATCCATGTTGCGGTGAGGGCCGCGACGGCCCCCGCAGCGACTCCGGGCCGATCGACGGCGCCGTAGGCCACGACGTCACGTTGGTTGTTGCGGCTCCCCCAGAGCTCGACACGGACTGCGCCGACGCCGCCTTCCGGGCGATGCGGTGGGCGCAACATCGGTATCCCCATGGTCAGCCGATCTCGACGCGTGGCCGCCACCCGAGCGGTGATGCGTTCGGTGTCCGGGAACGAACGGTGCAATAGCGAGGGGTCGGGCAACAGTGCTCGATAACAATCGCGCGAGCCGACCGGATCCGGAAACCAGCGAAGTATCCGTCCGGATCCACCGCGGTGGGTCGTCCACTGCCCGTCGTGATATTCGTCGTTCGACAGATTGAGGGCATGGTGGTGTTGGCGAGCACATGCCGGCCCGCCGGTGCCGGATTTCGCCACGTGTATCTCGGCGACTTCGTCGAAGAGCGCAGCGCCGTGTCTGGCCAGCACACAGGTGAGACCCGGCATCAGGCCGGCTCCGACCGCCACGCGGGTGTTGCGCTCTCGAGCCCAGTCGTCGAGTTGCAGCAAACCCTCGATGTCGTGGACCGAGTCCGATACCGACACGACGTCTACCCCGGCCAGGACGGCGGCGCGGGCCAACGTCACATGCGTTCCCGGCGGCGAAGCCAACACGAGTACGTCGACCTCCGGCAACGACGCGGGACCGCTGATCTCGACGACCTCGGCGCCGGCGCCCAGCGAACGGGCGACTGTTGCACTGACGTGCGGATCTTGGTCGGCCACGAGCACCGTGTCGATCGCCGCGCTGGAAACGAGCTGGCGGGCTACTCGGGCGCCGACCGCCCCGACACCCACGACTGCGGACCGCATGGGGTGCTATCGCAGTTCGGGGCCGCTGAGTTCACGCCAGCCGCCCGATTGTGGCGGCGTCCCCCCGGTTCCCTTGAACCGCAAGGCGGCGGCGACCGCTCCGGCACCAAGGACCGCAAGGAGAATCCGTCGAAGCATCCGCATACCACCACCCTACCGTCCGCCCCCGGCGGGCCCTTTCCGGCCCGAGTTCTGAGCCCCCAAGGCGAAGAACTCGCTAAGGGCTTCGGGCGCCCCAGCGCCCGAAGCCGACGGCCTGCGTGGCCCGAACGCACCATAGAGACAGCGGCCAAAGGCCCACAGAACGAAAAATGCGTCCCCTCTGGGGACGCATTTTGACGTTCTGTGGGCCTAGCTGGATTTGAACCAGCGACCTCACCCTTATCAGGGGTGCGCTCTAACCAACTGAGCTATAGGCCCGCAAAGCTCCAATGACGGTATCGCTCCGCCGTGGGGGTTGCTACCTCATTCGCCCACCAAGTCCTACTCAAAAGAGCTCGGCGACCGCACAATCCAGCCCGCCGTCGACTCGCCGCCAGCACCAGGTGGGAAGCAAGGGTCCGAGGGACGAGGGCCCGGGTCAGCACCTTGGTGTGCAGCATCGAGGCCCGAGGTTCGGCGGCGACGTTGGCACTGGAGCTGCGAACTCGGTTCCGCCGAGCCGAAGCCGAGAGTGCGTTAGGTATTCGGCCACACTCTGGCGGTTTCTTCTTCGATGACGGTGACGCGGAGGCCGCCGGTGAGATCGGAGATCAGGTTGAACAACACGGCGAGCAGGACATGGAAGCCGGTGGCAGCCACGGTGAGCACGAGACCACCGATGGCAGCGCCACGAAAGATCTGAGCGCCGTTGAATGCGAACTCGTTGAGGACGAAGAGTTCTTCGATGAAATTTTCGACGTTGTCGAGCACACCCTGCTCGGTGGCCACTCGCCAGAGCCCTACGCCGGCGAGCAGGAAGATCGCCCACAGACAAAAGAAGAACAGCAACGAAATCTTGAGGACCGACCACGGCTCGACGTGTCGGATGAGGCGCCGTACTTTTCGGGCTCGCAGCTTGCCGGCGGTGCGACGATCGCGCAGCGTGGGTCGGGGTGCCTCGGTGTCGGTATTGACCGTCCGCGACACCACCGGAGCAGGCGCGGCAGAAACTGGGTCCGATACAACGGCCGTCGTGGTTGTACCGGGGAGGTTGGTCGTCGACCGACTCGAAGCGCCTGCCACCGTGGGGGCGTCTACCGATGGTGCCATTGACGACTGCACGCTCGGCGGTTGAGCGCTCGATGACGGTGCATCTGCCTGCGGCGTTTTTGGAGACCGCGTTCTCGGAGATGGTTCTCTTGCGGCCGGCGCACCGGCTCCACCGGGAAGCGGGGCCGGTTCGGCACCGTCGAGGAGCACTGGGTCGCGCCGCAAGAACCCTCCAAGCTTTGAGCCAAAGCCCTCATCTTGGAGATCGATTGCGTCGTATGCGCCAGTGGCGTCTGGATCGGCGTCGGCAGCCGAATCGAATTCTGCACCCACGGCGGGCAGTCTAGGACCTCAGTTGGCCGCTGCGGGTGGCACCCAGACAAGTTCCCAAATTGCTGTGGCCGAACGCGCGATTCCCGCCCGATCTACGGTGACCGCGAAACGGTCACCGGTGCGCTGCAATGACACGATTGTGACGTTGTTCAGTACGGCGATGCGCTGCGCTGCTCCGTCGTCGTCGGCTGCACCAGCCAGTGCTACCGCATCTGCAGAGGCCTGCGCCTGGGCCGCCCGAACCGCCCGCTCGTGGCCACCGAGGAGCAACATGATCCCGAGGCCGACCGTGCCGACAGCGATGCCAACCACCACCAACGCCGAGCCGCGATCCCCCCACCAACCGCATTCCCACGGCCAATGAGGTTCGCTTCGTCGGCAGATCGATGGTCGCATGGCGAACCCCCTCGCCGCGAACCTTGGGCTCGCGTGGGCAGAAACAACGGGGGGAAAGCGACAACTGCAGGCGAGCGAAGTGCTCGGGCCTACTCTTCTTCGTCGAGGCTACCGTCGTCAAGTGGTTCGGTATCGAGCGGCTTCACGGTTTCCTCGTCGTCCTCGTCACCGGCGAACGCCGGTGCGACCGCCGCCACCTCGTGGCCTTCGGACACCTTCATGACGCGGACACCACTGGCAGAACGGCCCTGCACGGAGATATCGGAGACCGCCATGCGAATGATGGTTCCGCCGTTGCCGATGACGAAAATCTGATCGTCGTCGCCGACCATGAACGCCGCGACGACTTCACCTTTGCCTTCGACCATCTTCATACCGCGTACGCCCAACCCACCGCGACCCTTCACCGGGTATTGGTCGAGTTCGGACCGCTTGCCGTAGCCGGCCGACGTGACGGTGAGGAACATCGCGTCGTCGCGACTGACATCACAGGCGACCAGATAGTCGTCGTCACGGAACTTCATACCTCGTACGCCGGCGGCGGTGCGGCCCATGGGGCGTACCGCGCCTTCGTCGAAGCGGATGGTCTGTCCCTTGCTCGAGACGAGAAAGATGTCGTCGCCTTCATTGGCCGGAATGACCTCGACGAGCTCGTCGTCATCATTGAGCTTGATCGCGATGAGGCCGGCTTTGAGGGACGAGTCGTACGCCGTGAAGAGGGTCTTCTTGACCCGGCCGGTCTTCGTCGCAAAGAACAGGTATCTATTGGTCTCGTAGTCGCGAGTATCGATGATGGCCGACACGACTTCGTCATCGCCCAGCGGCAACAGGTTTGCGATGTGGGTCCCCCGCGCCGTGCGGCTGGTCATCGGGACCTGGTGGGCCTTCAGCCGGTACACCTTCCCCTGATTCGAGAAGAACAGCAGGTAGGCGTGCGCCGTCGTGTGGATCATGTTGATCACATAATCCTCTTCCTTGAGGTTGGCGCCCGAGACGCCGCGCCCGCCGCGGGCCTGCGTGCGGAACTCGTCGGTGGAGACGGTCTTGACGTAGCCCGTGTCGCTCATGGTGAACACGAGTTCCTCGTCGTCGATGAGGTCCTCGATGTCGATGTCACCGGGATCGAAGGTGAGCTCGGACAACCGGGGCGTACCGAACTCGTCGCGCACCGCGGTGAGTTCGGTCTTGACGACCTCGCTGAGAACGGATTCGTCGCCGAGGATGGCGCGCAGGTCTGCGATGGTGGTGGCGAGCTCAGCCTGCTCTGACTCGAGGTCGGTGCGGCCGAGCCGGGTGAGTCGGCTGAGCTGCATGTCGAGGATGTGGTTGGCCTGACGTTCGCTGAAGTCGAACGGCGTCGCCATGAGGCCGTCGCGCGCGGATCCTTTGTCGGCCGACGCCCGGATGAGGGCGATGATCTCGTCGATCATGTCGAGGGCGCGCAGCAGCCCCTCGACGATGTGCAGTCGCTCTTCGGCTTTGCGAAGGCGGAACTCAGAACGCCGGCGAATGACGTCCTTTTGGTGTTCGACGTACGCCACCAACATCTCGCGCAAGTTGAGCGTGCGGGGCACGCCGTCGACCAAGGCAACGGCATTGACGCCGAAGCTGGTCTGGAGGGGCGTGCGCTTGTAGAGGTTGTTGAGGATGACCAGGCCCGGCGCGTCGCGCTTGAGCTTGATCTCGATGCTGGTCTTGCCACCCGACGACAGATCGTTGATGTCGGCGATGCCCTCGAGCTCGCGGCTGTCGACGAGATCCTTGATCTTGAGCATCAAGGCGTTGGGGCTGACCTGGTACGGCAGCTCGGTCACGATGATCTTCTGCGTGCGGCCGTCCTCGATGATCTCTGCCTTGGCCCGCATCTTGATCGAACCGCGACCGGTTCGATAGGCACTCTGGATTCCGGCGCGTCCCATGATGTAGCCCCCGGTAGGGAAATCGGGGCCGGTGATGAACTCCATGAGATCGTCGGGCGTGGCTTCGGGGTTGTCGAGCAAATGGATGACCGCGTTGCAGCACTCGGTCAGATTGTGGGGCGGAATGTTGGTGGCCATACCCACCGCGATGCCCTGCGAGCCATTGACCAACAGGTTGGGGAACCGTGACGGCAAGACCGTCGGTTCACGGAACTCGCCCGAGTAGTTGTCGACGAAGTCGACGGTTTCCTCGTCGATCGCCTCGAGCATGCGCAGCGAAATCTCGCTGAGGCGACACTCGGTGTATCGCGAGGCAGCGGGCGAATCGTCGGGGTTGTACCCGAAGTTGCCCTTGGGGTGAATCAGCGGATGCCGCAACGAGAAACTCTGTGCCATGCGCACCAACGCGCTGTAGATCGCGAGGTCTCCGTGGGGGTGGTAGTTGCCCATGACATCGCCGACGACGCGCGCCGACTTGATCGTCGGTCGTGTCGGCAACGCACGCAGGTCGTGCATGGCCCACAGAATGCGCCGGTGGACCGGCTTGAGGCCGTCGCGTGCATCGGGCAGCGCGCGCGAGACGATGACCGACATCGCATAGTCGAGGAACGAACGTTCCATCTCCTCTTGAATCTCGATCGGCTCGATGTTGCCGAAGTCGACCGCCGTGTCGTCACCGTCGTTCGGCGGATTCTGGCTGTCGTCGCCGGCGGATTCTGGCGTCTCTTCGTCGCTCATGGGTGTCCTACTCGTGTGCTCGGTGCGGGTGCGTTCCTTCGACTAGATGTCGAGGAAACGCACGTCCTTCGCGTTCGTCTGAATGAAGTGCTTACGGCTCTCGACGTTCTCGCCCATCAACACCGAGAAGACCTCGTCGGCGATCGCCGCGGTCTCGACCGACACCTGGAGCAGTGTGCGTTTGTCTCGATCCATGGTGGTTTCGGCCAGCTCGTCGAAGTCCATTTCGCCGAGACCCTTCAGGCGCTGGAAGTCGGCAGAGTGGTTCGGGTGTTCGGCGGTGAACAGGTCTTTGCTGTGATCGTCCTTGAGGTAGATCTTCTCCTTGCCGACCACCGTCGAATACAGCGGCGGCTGGGCGATGTACACGTGCCCAGCGAGCACTAGGTCGCGCATCTGTCGGAAGAAGAACGTGAGCAACAGGGTCCGAATGTGGCTGCCGTCGACGTCGGCATCGGCCAACAGGATGACCTTGTGATATCGGATCTTGTCGAGCTCGAAATCTTCGCCCAGGCCGGCGCCGATGGCCGAGATGAGGGTTTGTACCTCTTGATTGGCGAGCATGCGATCGACCCGAGCGCGCTCGACGTTCAGGATCTTGCCGCGAATCGGCAGAATCGCCATGGTGCGGGGATCGCGCGCTTGCACCGCCGAGCCACCGGCGGAGTCGCCCTCCACGATGAACAGTTCGCACTCGTCGGGGTTGCGCGACGAGCAATCCTTGAGCTTGTCGGGCATGCCGGCACCATCGAGTGCGGACTTGCGCCGGGCCTGATCGCGTGCGGATCGGGCCGCGATCCGAGCCCGAGACGCGGCCACGGCCTTGCCGACGATGGCCTTGGCCTCGTTCGGGTGTTCTTCGAGCCACTCGGCCAACTTCTCGTTCGTGGCGCGCTCGCACAGCGATCGAATCGACACGTTTCCGAGCTTGCCTTTGGTCTGCCCCTCGAACTGGGGGTCGGCCAGGCGAACGCTGATGATGGCCGTGAGGCCCTCGCGAATGTCTTCGCCTTGGAGCCGTTCGTCCTTGTCGACCTTGAGAATGCCCTTCTCGAAGGCGTACTTGTTCATCACGTTGGTGAGCGCCTTGCGGAAGCCCTCCTCGTGCATGCCACCCTCACCGGTGCTGATGCCGTTGGCGAAGGAGTGGATGCCATCGCTGTTGAACGCGGTGTTCCACTGGAACGCGATCTCGACTTCCTGCTCTTCTTCGACGGCCTCGAAGTACCCCACGGTTTCGAACAACGCCTCTTTGGCATCGTTGAGATGCGTCACGAAGTCGATGATGCCGCCGTCGTACTTGAACGCGATCCAGTTCTGATTCTCTGCGGTGGTCCGCAGATCGCGGAACTGGATCTGCAAGCTCCGGTTGAGGAACGCCATCATCTGGAACCGTTCGAGCAGCGTTTGCGCTCGGAAGACGGTCTCCTCGAAGATCGAACCATCCGGCCAGAACCGCACGGTCGTGCCGGTGCCACTTGGCGACACGCCGGTTTTGGTCAGCGGCGCATCGGGCATACCGCCGTCCTTGAACGACATGCTGTAACGATCGCCGTCGCGGTCGATGTCGACCTCGACTTTGGTGGACAAGGCGTTGACGACCGACACGCCCACGCCGTGCAACCCGCCCGAGACCTTGTAGCCCTCGCCGCCGAATTTGCCGCCGGCATGCAGGACCGTGAGCACGACCTCGGCGGCGGTCAGCGGCGCATACTGCTCGTGCACGCCGACCGGGATGCCACGGCCGTCGTCAGCGACCTCGCAGCCGCCGTCGTCGAGCAGGGACACATCGATCGACGAACAGTGCCCGGCCATGGCTTCGTCGACGGAGTTGTCGACGACCTCATACACGAGGTGATGCAAGCCGGTGGGTCCGGTGGACCCGATGTACATACCGGGGCGTTTCCGGACCGCCTCGAGGCCCTCCAGGACCGTGATGGCCGACGCATCGTAGGCGCCGTCGGCCACCTCGGCGCTGCGGCCGGAACGGAGGGCGTGGGCGGTGTCGTCGGGTTCGGCTTCGGTCGCGACGTCCGTGGAGAGGGACGGATCGGATGCGGTAGAAGTCTCGTCGGTATCGGCCATGGGGCGGCCCTTCTGGCTGGTCGAGTAACACAGGTGATCGTGCCGCAGCGGGAGCAAAGACGGCCGACAACAAGAGGGCAAGAGATCGCTGCAATCACAACGATTTTTGCCGGCTGTTGGACGACACTCCCCGGGAAATCACAACCGTGTCATCTTAGCAGCTCAAGGCCGTATTTCAGCCCATGCCAGCGTCCGGATCACGAGGGTGCAGAAGCGGTCAGCGTCGAGGGCGAACGCGGGTCTGTAGCCGGGTGATGGATGCATCGCCGACGATGGCATCGACCGCCTCGAGCAGGCGGGCCGCATCCCACTGAAGTTGGCTCGCCCAGGCGGGATCGTCGACCGCGATGACCAGGCACCCATCGGCGATCTGCAGGGGTTCGGTGTGGGCGGCGATGGCTGGTCCGGCAATCTCGGCCCACTGATCGAACACCGTGCTGACCGTCGACGCTTTGGGTGCCCCGAGGTGTCGCAACACCGCTTCGACCGAGCCGGCGATGGGTTTGGGACGCCCGTTGTTCAGCGCGGACGGGGTGACGGACCAAGCGCTCCAAGCGCCGTACTTCCTCATGACGAACCGAACACTAGCGAATGATTCTCGATGAACATCGTCTGCGCCGGTTGGGCCCGGGGGGGCAACCCGGCGGCGGAGGTGAGGATGGCCTGGCCCGGAGGGAGATGCTCGAGCAGTGCGTCACTGCGAGCGGGGTCGAGCTCGGAGAAGATGTCGTCGAGGAGCAGCACCGGCGGTTGACCGATGTCGGCCGTGATCAGTCGATGCGCCGCGATGCGCAGGGCAAAAGCCAACGAGCGCTGCTCACCTTGCGAGGCGTGCGTACGCGAGGCCAGCGTGCCGATCGTCAACGACAGCTCGTCTCGATGGGGTCCGACCGTCGTCACCCCGCGGCGGACGTCGTTCTTGCGTTGCTCCCGCAGCGCCTCGAGCAAACTCTCCGGCCCCCAACTGCACAGGTAGTCGGCCCCCACATGGGCCGGTGATTGTGCGAGCTGATCGTAGGCCTCACCGATCATCGGTCGCAGCGCGTCGAGCGTGTCGATTCGCCCCGCGACCAAGGCCTCCCCCGCCACCGACAGCTTGTCGTCCCACACGTCGAGGGTCGCTTCGATGTCGGGAGTGAGTCGACCTCCGGCTTGCTTCAGGAGTGCGTTGCGCTGCTTGAGCACCTTGTCGACGTCGGTACGCACCCTGTCGTGCTTCTGGTGCCGTCCGACGAGGGTCTCGTCGAGGTAGACCCGCCGATTGCTCGGGCCGCCCTTGATGAGCTCCAGATCGTCGGGCGAGAACACCGAGACCTGAAAGACACCCACGAGGTCACGGGCCCGGGTGAGGCGTTGCCGATTGACCTGCATCCGCATTCGACCCTTGGCCGGTATCTCTGCCTCGATCAACACCTCGCGCCCGTCGCTGTCGACTTCGGCGCGCACGATTGCTCGTTCTGCGCCGAGGCGCACGAGCGCGTCGTTGGGGGCACCTCGGAACGAGTTGAGCGACGCCAGCCACGAGATCGCTTCGATGAGGTTGGTCTTGCCTTCGCCGTTCTTTCCCAAGATCGCATTGAGCCCATCCACGAGTTGGGCATCCAGTTGGGTGTAGCCGCGAAAGTCGGTGAGCAACAGTCGCCGAAGCAGCACGTAGCTAGGAGACCCGGACTGGCATCAGGAGGTACACGAAGTCGTCGTTGCCGACCGAGCGCAACAGTGCGGGCTTCAGCGCGTCGACGGTTTCGAGGGTCACTTCCTCGCCGAGGGTCACTTCGATCCCATCGACCAGGTACTCGGGGTTGAACGCCACCGTGAGTTCCTCGTCGCCGTACTCCGCATCGACCGCTTCGTGCGCCTGACCGACATCTTGGGTGACGGCGACAAGCTCGAGGACGTTGTCCTTCATGATGATGCGAACCGGCGTCGCCTCCTGGGCCAGGAGGCGGACGCGGCGGACCGCGTCGAGCAGCGAATCGCGATTCACCGTGAGACGGTTGGGATGGTTCTTCGGGATGAGTCCGCGATAGTTGGGGAAGTCTCCCTCGATGAGTCGCGTCGTGACCGAAACATCGCCGACCTCGAAGGTGGCATCTTTGTCTCCGAGACGAAGCGTGAGCGCACTGTCGTCACCCAAGACCCGGGCGAGTTCGTTGAGCGACCGCGACGGAACCAAGACACTTTGGTCGCCTTCGAGCACCGACGTACCGGGAATGTCGCGCACCGCGAGCCGATACGAATCGGTTGCCACGAGGCGCAGGCCGCCTTCCTCGGCGGCCATGAGCACGCCGGTGAGGATGGGTCGGGAGTCGTCGCTCGACGCCGCCGGGATGACTTGGCGGAGCGCGTCCTTGAACACGGCAGCATCGAGTTCGACCGCTTCGCTCGAGGGTGCCGCCAACTTCGGGAACTCATCTGCGGGCATCACCCGCAAGGAGAACTCGGAGCGTCCGGCCGATATCTGCGCTTCCTCGCCATCGACGCTGAGCTCGACCTTGCCGTCGGCGACCGCCCGGATGATGTCGGACGCCAACTTCGCCGGCAACACGGCAACGCCGTCGGTGTCGCCCGCGACCGTGATCGACACCGAGATCGTGAGATCGAGATCGCTGCCTGTCAGGCGAAGCTGGTCGCCCTCCAGGACGACATGGACGCCGGACAACACGGGGAGTGCGCCGCCTCGGTTGCTGACAGCACGGGCCGCAATGGCAAAGGCCTTTTCGAGTGCTTCTCGTTCGCAACGGAACTTCATGGTGCTGAACTCTTTCTAAATCTCAGGAGGTCTGTAATCAGGTAGTGGGGAGTAGTAGGGGGTGTGGATTGTGGAGATAGTGACGTTTTGCCTGGTCAGCGGGGCGATTCTTGTCCCCGTGATTTCCCCAGCGGTCCACAGGGGCGCACGCTTCGAGAAGATGGCGAAGAGTTGTCCGGAGATCTTTGCCGATTTCCCCGGGAAAATCACAACCTGTCCACAGCCTTGTGCAGAGGACAACCACGAGAAGAACAACGCAGAGAACACCGATGTTGGACACTAGTGCCCAGCGGCGACGGAGTGGCCATCTGACAGCCCGGCATCGCCGGCACTACCCGTTGGACTTGATGCGCTGGGTGAGTTCGGTGACCTGGTCATAGATCTGTCGTCGCTCCCGCATGAGGTTGTCGATCTTGTCGACGGCGTGGATCACCGTGGTGTGGTCGCGCCCGCCGAACTCTCGAGCGATGGCCGGATACGACATCTCGGTGAGCTGGCGGAACACGTACATGCTGATCTGACGGGCGGTGACCAGCGGTCGTCTTCGGCTTTGGCCGATGATCTCGTCGATCGGAAAGCCGAACATGTCGGAGGTCTCTTGCAGCATGAGGCTCGGCGTGATTTGGCGAGGGCCCGATTGCGTGACGATGTCGTGGAGGACCCGCTCGGCCAACTCGACGGTGAGGGGTTCGGAGGTGAGGCTGGCGAACGCGGTGACGCGGGTGAGCGCGCCTTCGAGCTCACGAATGTTGTCGGTGATATGGGTGGCGATGAATTCGAGGAGGTCGTTGGGTACCGGATCGGTCTCGCTCTGGCCCTTTTCTCGCAAGATGGCGAGACGGGTTTCGAGATCGGGGGGCTGGATATCGGTGGTGAGACCCATCTTGAAGCGGCTCTTGAGTCGATCCTCGAGGGTGGACATCGAGTCGGGCGGCCGGTCCGAGGACAGCACCACTTGTTTGTTCGACTGATGCAGATGATTGAAGTTGTGGAAGAACTCCTCTTGGAGGCCTTCTTTCCCTTCGAGAAACTGGATGTCGTCGACGAGGAGCACGTCGACTTCGCGGAAATGGCGTTTGAACTCGATCTGTTGATTCGTTCGAATCGCTTCGACGAACTGGTTCATGAACGTTTCGCAAGAGACATAGCGCACGGTGTACTGCGTGTAGTGCGCCTCGACGTAGTGGGCAATGGCCTGCAGCAGGTGGGTTTTGCCGAGGCCTGCATCGCCATAGATGAACAAGGGGTTGTACGAGCGGCCCGGCGTTTCGGCGACGGCGAGAGCGGCGGCGTGCGCAAACCGATTTGAGGTGCCGGCGACGAAGTCCTCGAAGGTGTACCGCTCATTGAGCTCGCTACCGGCCATCGCTGCGGGGGTACGGGCCGATGTACGGTTCGCCGGCCGAACGGTGCCGAGGTCGCGCACATCGATGACACCGCTCATATCGCGGTCGTCGACCGGATCGTTTTCGAACGCGAGCTGCAGGGGACCCGACGGTGCGACGTCGATGGTGATGGTGAGCGGCGACCCGTTGGCCTCGGTGATCTCGGCCTCGAGGATTGGCATGTACCGCTCCTCGATACGGTCTTTGACGACTCGAGACGGGACGGCGAGGAGTAGGGCATCATCGCTGAGGTCGATGGCCTTCAAATCGAGGAACGTGGTTTGCCACACCGCCTCGGAGACCTGGTCGCGGATGGCCGCGGTGCAGATACCCCACATTTGTTCGACTGGTTCCACGAGCTCTCCTGACCGGTGTTTTCCACACCGCCGTCCACACTTGGGGAAAGTGCAGGTTATCCACAAGGTTGTGGATGTAGACAACGGGGAATATAGGCTGATATTTCGTTGAAATTCCGCCAAATCCACCGTCAACAAGCCCGGCCTGCTGTGGAAGGGTGGGGACCGTACCATTTGGCGAGACGCGTGCAAATCGGACGCCATATTTCGCGAAATGCCTGCTCAAACCCGTCGAACTACAGCGATGTAATGCACCCGACTTGGATTTCTGTCCAACCGGAGGATCCGGTGGTCGCGGGGATGGTGGCGCAACGTGCCGTCGATACCACCTTGGGTGGTTACGACGCCGGTGGTTACGGAGGGGGTTGCCGGGCGCCGAGGTGTGGTTTCGCGCGAATTGCTCGTAGCGTAAACCCCTTGTGCCGTCGCGCGAATCCGCGGAAGTGGAGGGTTTCGACGGTCCGTATTTCTGGCCGACCACCCGGTCGCCAGACCGCGACAGATACGCGTCGGCGTCGCTACACGCGACGACGCAGGAGACATCATGAAGAGGACCTTCCAACCCAACAAGCGTCGCCGTGCCCGCAAGCACGGATTCCGCGCTCGTATGCAGACTCGTGGCGGTCGTGCGGTCGTGCGTTCGCGCCGCCTCAAGGGCCGCAAGCGCCTCTCGGCCTAGTCATGTGATTGGTCGGATTCGTACGAAGGCCGACTTTGCGCATCTGCGCCGTGCCGGGCAGACCGTGAAGTCGGGCGGATTGCGGATCAGGCATGCGCCGCCGAACACCCCGGGCACCGAGCCGGCGGTTCGGGTGGCGTACGCAATTTCGAGGTCCGTGGGCAACGCGGTTGTTCGCAATAGGCTTCGGAGACAGTTGCGTGGCGTCTTCGAGCGTCTGCTTCGCCAGTCCGATGAACTTCGGCCCGGCGATTACCTCGTCACCGTCACCCCGGCCGCCGTCGGGTCGCAATCGACAGAACTGGAATTGTACGTGAAGGCTGCTGTGGAAGAACTCCGCACGAGAAGCGAATCCGCCAAGCGAGGTGCAAAGGCGTGAGCATCGCGGCGCGTCTCGCCCGCCGGGCCATCCGGGGATACCAGTTCGTATCTACGGGCCGTCCGTCTCGTTGTCGCTACATTCCCACGTGCTCGACCTATGCCGCCGAGGCCATCGAAGTGCACGGGGCGACCAAGGGCCTCTGGCTCGGGACTCGCCGCATTTGCCGATGTCATCCGTGGGGCGACCACGGTTACGACCCCGTACCGGTGAGGCCATCGACGGCCGTCGGTACGCAGATAGATCGGAAATCCCTTGTTTGATCTCATTGCCAGTTACCTGGCGTGGCTCTATGACCTGACCAGTTCCTACGGCCTCTCGGTGATCTTGCTCACGCTCACGGTGATGATCGTGGTGACGCCGCTGACCTTGAGCGGTACGAAGTCCATGATGCAGATGCAACGCCTGCAGCCGGAGATGAAAGAGATCCAGGCAAAGTACAAGGACGACCGCGAAACCCTCAACCAAGAGATGATGGCGTTCTACCAGGAGAACGGCATCAATCCGGTGGGTGGTTGCCTCCCGCTGTTTGTGCAGGCCCCCGTGTTTTACGTGTTGTACCGGGTGGTCGGCGGTCTCACCCGGCGCGTGACCGACGTCGGTGCATCGATTGGCAGCGTGTCAATCGGCCAAGGCGACACCCTTCCCACCGAAACCTTCACCTTCACGCACAACTTTCACCCGGAATACATCAGCGAATCCTCGTCGATGTCCCAGGACCTCTCGAACAACGACGAGATGAAGTTCTTGGGCGTCGATCTTGCCGACTCCGCGCTCGACGCGATTCGAGACAGCTTCTTCCACGGATTTCCCTACTTGCTGATGATCGTGATCGTCCTGGTCACGAGCCTCTATCAGCAAAAACAGATCAAGGGTCGCGCGAGCTCGACCGCTGCGGTGAACCCGCAACAGGAAGCGATCATGAAGATCCTTCCCTGGTTCTTGCCGGTGATCTCGTTCACGCTGCAAGCGGCGCTGGTGGTGTACTTCATCGTCTCCAACCTGTACCGCATCGGTCAGCAGTCCTACATCACCCGCACGTTGTACAGCGACGAACACCACGTTGGTGCCGCCACCTCCGGGGGTGGCGCCGGCAAGGCTGCGAAATCGGGAACCGGTACAAAAAAGAGCGCTGCGAAGAACACCGGCACGAAGAACAGCGCTGCCGGCAAGAAGCAGACAAACAAAAAGACCAAGGACCAGTCGGGCTCGAAACGAACGACCCCGCCCAAGTCATCGAATGCTCGACGATCGAGCAACGGTGGCCGAACGACACCCAAGGGGTCGTCGACGTCGAACCGACAAGGTCCACGAAGAGAGGCGTCGGTAGACCCGAAGCCTCGTAAGAAGAAAAGGAAGTAACTCGTGGAATGGGTTGAAGCAACCGGTCGCACCGTGACCGAAGCCAAAGATGCCGCCCTCGATCTGCTCGGCGTTGCCGGCGACGAGGCTGAATTCGAAGTCATTGCCGAAGCGGAAAAGGGTTTGTTCGGTCGGGTCAAAACCGAGGCGCGCGTTCGATCGCGCGTTCGGCCGACGCAACCTCGCCCCAAGGTTGAACGTGACCGTGGACGCGGTGGCAGAAACAAAGGCCGAGCCAAGAGTGGCGGTGACAACAAGAGTGGCGACAGGGCCGCAAACCGCGACAGCGGCAAGTCCGGCGGCGACGCCAAAAAGGGCCGAGACGCCAACCGTGGCCAACGTCAGCCGGTTGCTGCCAGCGGCGGCAATGGTGGTTCAGGGAATGGTGGTTCAGGGAATGGTGGTTCCGGAAACGGCCAGGCGAAAACCGACAGTGCCCGAACAAGCGATGCCGGGGACGCCGGCGGAGATTCCCGCCGAGGCCAATCGGCCCCACGCGACGCTGCCCCCGCCGGGACGGGCGTCTCGTTGGCCGAGCAAGGCACGACGGTTTCGGACTTCATGACCGGTCTGGTCGATGCCTTTGGGCTCACCGCCACCGTGAACACCGTCACCATCGACGAGGAAACCCTCGAGATTCAGGTGGAGGGTTCCGAACTCGGACTCCTGATCGGTCCCAAGGCCAACACACTGCGATGCGTGCAGGAACTGTCCCGCACCGTTGTGCAGCGTCAGGGCGATCGCGAGCAGGGCCGTGTCCGTGTCGACGTCGGTAGCTACTATGCCGAACGCCGTGCGTCGCTCGCTCGCTTCACGACCAAGGTGGCCGAGCAGGTGCGCGAGACCGGTGAAGAGGTCGCGCTCGAGCCGATGCGAGCGGCCGACCGGAAGGTCGTGCACGACACGATCGGCGAACTCGACGGTGTCGACACGATCTCGGAGGGTTCCGATCCGGACCGCCGGGTCGTGATCACCCCCGCCGGCAACTAGGACCGGGAAAAGGTCGGCCATGGAGAACACCCCCGTGGACGATCTCGAACCACTTCTGGCCGTACTACGAATTGGAGCGACGCAGGGCCTCATCGGCCCTGCGTCGCTTCGTTTTCACATCGAACACAGCCAGAGCTTTCTTTCCCTCGTGGACGCCGTCCCGGATTCGGCCGTCGATATCGGTTCAGGCGGGGGTCTTCCCGGTCTGGTGTTGGCGTACCTGCGCCCCGAGATGCATTGGACCTTGGTGGACGGACGGGCCCGATCAACCGATTTTCTCTCCGAGGCCGTCGAGGCGTTGCACCTGACGGACCGCGTCGCAGTGGTGCAGGCTCGAACCGAGGAACTCGGTCGTGAGGAGCAATGGCGTGAGCGGTCTTTGCTGGTGACCGCCCGCTCGTACGGGCCACCAGCGGTGGTTGCGGAAGGCGCGTCGGCGATACTGGCCGTCGGCGGCCGACTGTTGGTGAGTGAACCACCGGAGCAGCCGGCGCGTTGGCCGACCGCTCCCCTGGCCGAACTCGGCCTGGAGCCGGGTCCGACGCTCCGTACCGACTCGGGCACCTTCCAGGTGCTCACCAAGGTGACCCCGATTGGCGATCGATTCCCTCGCCGCACCGGTGTGGTCGTCAAAAAACCCTGGTTTTGAGCCAACTTTTCACGTGAAACCCGATCTGTTGTTGCGATCGGCTGCGACCACGGCGACAATGGTGGACTGTGACGACTTGGAATACTCCTTCGTCGGGCGATGATGGATCGAACGCTATGGGTGCCGGCGAGACTTCGGTTCCGCCCCTGCCGCCGGTAGTACCCGAACCCCAGCCCGAGTCCCCCCCCGAAGCACCTCCCGCGCGGCCCGTCGAGGCCCAGCCGGCGAGTGTGGGCGCAGAGATTGCTGCCCAACTCCGTTCGATGTCGGAGGTGCCCGCCGAACCGGAGCCGACGCCGAACACCTGCCGAATCATCGCGATCGCCAATCAAAAGGGTGGTGTCGGGAAAACGACCACGACGGTGAACCTCTCGGCGGCGCTCGCCGAAGCGGGCTATCGAGTGCTGATCGTCGATCTCGATCCCCAGGCGAATGCCAGCACGGGCCTTGGTTTGAATCCCCGTGCGCTCGAGAAGTCGATGTACGACGTCATCTTGAACGATGCGTCGATCGCCGATTGCGCCGAAGCCACCGCGATGAAGAATCTCTTTGTTGCACCGTCGAGCCTCGACCTGGCCGGAGCCGAGATCGAGTTGGTGCCGGCCTTCAACCGGGAACGCCGTCTCCAGAGCGCGTTGGCCGAGGCGGCACCCGACTATGACTACATCTTCATCGACTGTCCCCCATCGCTGGGTCTACTGACCATCAACGCACTGACGGCGGCGGCCGAAGTCCTGGTACCCATCCAGTGCGAGTACTACGCCCTCGAAGGTTTGGGCCAGTTGCTGCGAAACGTTGAACTCGTCAAGAAGAATCTGAATCCGACGCTGACGGTCAGCACGATCGTGTTGGTCATGTACGACGCCCGCACCAAACTGGCGGCACAAGTGGCCAAGGAAGTGCGTGACCACTTCGGTCCGGTGGTGTGCCGCCAAGTGATCCCTCGGTCGGTGCGTTTGTCGGAGGCGCCATCGTTTGGGCAGCCGATCATCACGTTCGATCCGATGTCGCGTGGTGCCATTGCCTATCGCGGGCTCGCCAAGGAGGTCGCCAGTGCAACGTCGTAGCGGAGGATTAGGGCGCGGACTTGACGCGTTGATACCGGGCGAACCCCGAGAGAACGACCATGTCGCGCCACTGGGTCTGACGGATCTGGCGATCGAGCAGGTGCATCCCAACCGATATCAACCCCGCGATCACTTCGACGAGTCGTCGCTTGATGCCTTGGCGGCGTCCGTGAAGGAACTCGGGGTGCTCCAACCGATTTTGGTCCGTCCGGACGGCGACGGCTTCGAGCTCATCGCCGGCGAGCGGCGCTGGCGGGCGGCGCGCAGAGTGGGACTGCGTACGATCCCGGCGATCGTGCGCACGATCGATGATCAGAGTTCGCTCGAACATGCCGTCGTGGAGAACCTGCACCGCGAAGACCTGAATCCCCTCGAGGAGGCGGCCGCCTATCAGCAGCTCATGCAAGAGTTCGGTCTGAGCCAGCCCGAGGTGGCCACCCGTGTCGGAAAGAGCCGATCTGCCGTCGCCAACACCCTTCGCCTGTTTCAACTGTCACCGGCCGTGCAGCGCTACGTGCTGGACCAGCAGATCACGGCGGGTCACGCTCGAGCACTCTTGAGCCTCGATGAGGACGGTGAACGGCTGAAGCTGGCCGAACGCGTCATCGAAGAGGGTTTGAGTGTCCGCCAGGTCGAAGCAATTGTGCGTGGGGACACCCAGGTTGATCTTCGCCCGAACGAACCCGAAGTGACTCCGGCGCCTCGTGGTGGCACCGGTTCCACCAAGCGGGCCGGCCGATCGACCAAAGATGCCGCACTGCTCGAACTCGAGGAGCTTCTGGCCGAGCAATTACAGACCCAGGTAGATCTGTCGATGACGGCCAGCCGGGGCAGAATAACGATTGATTTTGCCGATTTGGACGACCTCGAGCGCATTTTCCGGGTCATCAGCTCCTGAAAAGCGCCGGTTTTCCGGTCCGAACCCGAGTTATCCACAGGAGTGTCCACATCGTGTGGTTAACGTTGTGGCCCGTGTGGACAGTGGGCCTGCAGCCCGCTACTGAGGCAGGACACGGCCAACACGGCGTGGTCAGGACCGGGTAGTCGGAATAGGTCAGGCGTCGTCGTCCGGACCAAGTGGGTTTTCACACCAGGCGGTCAACATGGTGACAATGGTGTCAGCCAGGGCCGCCGTGCGCCGGACCACGCGACTCGCCGGACCGATATCACACCAAATGGCGGGCATGCGGGTCTCGCGGAGGATCGGGAGTCGTCCGCCTGCGATCTGTGCCTCTTCCAGGGCCAGAACCCGGGGCAAGAACTCTTCAGCCTGGAGCGCAAGGGCCCGACCGCCGTCGGAGGTGAAGCCTTCGGTTGAGAAGTAGGTGGCGGTACACAGCGCCTCGGCATGGACGCGGAGACCGAGATACACCGACCCGTCGAATGCGTTGGCCGCGGCGGCCTGTACGGACAGATCGGGCTCGTGGAGCGTGAGGACCTGGGCCTGATGACGGCGCAGCGCTCGGCCGATCGCGTCGACCAATGCCGGGCTTTCGCCGCATTCTCCGATGACGACCTGGCGGCCGGCGAGTTGCGGGGCGGCGCTGCGGAGGTTCTCGCGCTCCCGTACGCTCGCAACCGCCCGCTCGCTCTGACGGCCGCCGAAGCGGTGCAGTTCGGCGATGGTCCTGGGCCCCGCGATGCCGTCGATGGGTAGGGCGACGTTTCGCTGAAAATCGCGGATCGCCCGTTCGGTGTCGGGGCCGAGGATGCCGTCGACCCAGCCCGCGTCGAACCCCAGCGTCCCGAGTTGAATTTGCAGGGTGGTGACATCGCTACCCCGAAGCATGGGGCTCTGGCGGTACAACGGGCGGTCGCCCAGACGATATCCCGCCTCGACCAGAGCGATCCAGGTCCGCTCGTCCACGACGCCGTCGGCTTCGACGCCGCGGTCGGTTTGGAGTGCCTTGACCGCAGCTTCGGTCCGGGGACCGAAGCTCTGGCCGTCGTCGGCGACACTGAAGCCGGCATCGACGAGGCGACGGTGCAGGTCCTGAATCGGCGCGCCGGTACTACCGACGGTCAGGGGCAGGGGAGAAGCATCCAAGCCGCCCAGGATAGTGGATGGTGGTCGATCCGTGACCGGCGGCAGAGGAACGGGGGTTTGCGGGTGATCGTTACAGGAACTCGGCGAGTTCCTCGACCAATTGTTCTTTGCCCTTGGCACCGATCATGCGTTTGACCGGTTCGCCGTCTTTGAAGATGATCATCGTCGGAATGCTCATGACCTCGAAGCGGCGGGCGATGTCGGGTGCATCATCGACGTTGAGTTTCGCGATCTTGATGTTGGGCTGCTCGTCCGCAATTTCGGCGAGGATGGGAGCGATCATCTTGCAGGGGCCACACCATTCGGCCCAGAAGTCGACGAGTACTGGCGCTGACGCCGAGCCGATCTGCTCGTCGAAGGTTGCGTCATCGAGGTTGGTGATTGCGTCAGACATGGCGGTTCTTTCTTGGTTCGATCTTGCTACGAGTACAAACGCAGGGCCCGATGACTTCATTCCCGGCGGGGCCCGGCCTCAGTGGTGTCTCAGTGCTGGGCTTCCAGGTACCGCTCGGCGTCGATCGCGGCCATGCAGCCGGAACCGGCAGCCGTGATTGCCTGGCGGTAGTAGTCATCTTGCACGTCGCCGCAGGCGAACACGCCCTCGACGTCGGTCTTCGCGCTATCGGGATGGGTGATGAGGTAGCCGTTGTCCTTGCGCGGCAATTGATCCACGAAGAGGTCGGTGTTGGGCCGGTGTCCAATTGCGACAAACAATCCCGAGACCGCGAGCTCGCTGGTCTCGTCGCTGAGGTTGTTGCGCACGGTGAGGCCCTCGAGCTTGGTGTCGCCATTGATCGCGTCGACCTCGGTGTTCCAGTGCACCTTGATCTTGTCGTTGGCCAGGGCGCGGTCCTGCATGATTTTGGATGCCCGAAACTCGTCGCGGCGCACGAGGATGTGCACGGTGCTGGCGAACCTCGTGAGGAAGCTGGCTTCCTCGAGCGCTGAGTCGCCGCCACCGACGACGGCGATCTCCTCGTCGCGGAAAAAGAACCCATCGCAGGTCGCACACGTGGAGACGCCGTGGCCCATGAGCTTCGCCTCGTTGTCGATGCCCAGCAGCAATGACTGTGCGCCCGTGGAGACGATGACGGTCTCGGCGAGGTGCGTGGGCTCGGGGGCCTCGGGATCGCCGACCCAGATGCCGAAGGGGCGTTTCGAGAAATCGACCCGAGAGGCTTTGACCGTGTTTATCTCAGCGCCGAATCGGGCCGCTTGGGCCCGGAAGTCGGCCATCAACTGGGGTCCCATGATGCCTTCGGGGAAGCCAGGGTAGTTCTCGACGTCTGTGGTCAGCATGAGCTGCCCACCCGGCTGGTCGCTGGTGGAGGATGGTTCACCCTCGAGGACCAGTGGCGCGAGATTGGCGCGAGCGGTGTAGATGGCGGCGGTCAGGCCCGCGGGGCCAGAACCGATGATGACGACTTCGCGGACGTCGGGTGATGCACTCATGAGAGCCTTCTCGGGTGTTGGGTGAGAGAGATAACCCGGCGCCGGTAGGCGGCATTCCGGGGCGGTCGGGCGGGGTCAGCGCGCGGTCGGGGCCGGCGTCCGAGCCTTGTTCAGGAAGAACAGTCCCGGGAGGTAGAGCACGGCACCCAGGATCAGATACGAGTAGCCGATCTCCCAAGGGATGTAGCTGATACCGCGGACCACAGCGATGAGGATCAAGGCGATGAGGGCCGGGATCATGGTGAGCAGCGCAACAAAAGCGATGGCGCCCTTGGCCGCCGTCTCGACTGGTTTTGTGGTCTTGGACTTGACCAGGTCGATGCGGTCGACGACCTCGGTGGCGATCTTTGCTGGCCAGTCGAGTTCGGCGGTGTTGTCTTCCATCAGTCGATCCTACACCGCCCGTATCCAGGCGCTACTTGGGGCCGGCCGGGTCAGGGCAGCTGTGCGCCAATGCTGCAATCGGAGAGATACACCGTGATCGAGGATTCGTCGACAACGGCGAAGACGGGCTGTTGCAGCACGACGATCGACTCGACGACGTCGGCGTCGGTGGGGAGGTCGAGATCCGGGCACAGATCGACCAACGCCTCCCGGGTGGCGATCGCCGCATCGTCGAGGTCGAGCTCCTGGTCGACGGTGGGAAGTCGGCGGGACTCGACCTCGTCGGCGAACTCTTCGGCCGTGAGAAATCCGGGTTCGAAGTCGGTCGTGTCGAAGTAGTTGGCATCGGGAATCGGGAGACGGGCAGCAGCCGCGGTCGTGCGGGTGCTGTCACCGACGACCGACTCGTCGGCATCGGCTCCGGCGTCGCCGTCGTCGAGCGCCTCGGTCGTCGCAGCGGCCGATACGCCCTGGCCGTCGACGGTTGCATCGTCGCTTGCTTCGGCGTCTGTCCCATCATCACCAGGGGTCGCATCACCAGCCGGCTCACTGAGGGCGTCGGCCGTCGGTGCGTCGGCCGCGGGATCGGGCAACTTCTCACTTGCGGTCAATGCGGCACCGTCGTTCGCTTGGGTCGCCGCATCCTCGGAATCGGATCCGCCGGCGTTGAGCGCAAATGGCACCGCGACGACGAGAGCGAGCACACAGGCGGCTGCGGCCAACCAGCGGGGTGGGATTCGGCGACGCGTGCTGAGCGGTACCACCGGGCTGAGCTCGGGGTGCGGCTCCGGCTCGGGCTGGGGACCGGCCAGCGGGGTCGCAACTGCGGGCACGATGGAAATGTCGGGCGGCCGAGCGGCGAGCACGGCAGCAGCAATCTGGGAGGTTCGGACGGCGTCGTCCACCTTCTCCACCGCCGCGATGGGTGCGGCGAGGCTTCTGAACACTTCGACCCGTTCGAGGAGTTCAGGAGTGGACTGGACCAGAAGGATTTCGGCTTCGGTGGCTTCGCCGTCGAGGTATGCAGAGACGATCTCGTCGCGGTGCTCGGCCGAGAGGTCGGCAGCGACGAGCGGCGAGGATTCGACCCCGTCTGTGGGGTCGTCGCCGGAGGAGGAGGGTGTGCGATCGGTCATGGTTACGGAGTGAGACGTTCGTCGAGGGACTCTGGGTTCCCGAGGATGGTCGCCAATTGTGCCCGACCTCGAGATATTCGCGAGCGAACGGTGCCCGGCCGGAGCCCGAGGGTCTCCGCGATTTCTCGATAGTCCATCCCGAGAAGGTCGCGGAGCACGACGGGGGCCCGGAATTCGGCAGGAAGCTGCTTGAGCGCACGGTCGATCTCGATACTGGTGGTGACCTGCTCGTCGATCGCGCGCGGGGAGGCAGCGCTGCCGGGACCGGCATCGTCGTGACGCTCGTGCTCGGGAAGGCCCGGTTCGGGACGGCGGCCTCGCCGCCGCAGTTCGTCGAGACACGCGTTGGTGGACACGCGGTAGGCCCACGTGGAGAACTGCGCCCGACCGTCGTACCGATCGATGCGGCGGGCGATGGTGATGAGCGCTTCCTGGGTTGCGTCGAGGGCGTCGGCGTCGTTGCCGGTGAGCCGGCGACAAACCGCGTACACGCGGTCGTAGTGGCGATGCAGCAACGTGTTCATCGCTTCTTGGTCGCCGGCTTGTGCGGACGCGACCAGCTCGGAATCGTCGGTGTCAGCGATGGCGCTGCTCACGACGCAGTACTCCAGGATTGATCATGACACAGGACCCAACACAGCGATGCCGCCGATTCGCACTCGGACTCGGGCTGGACCATCGCCCAAGTCGGTTATCCATACCAGTATTGCACCAACCTCGGCGTCGAGGTCGCTGATGGTCACATCGCCGTCGATGCCGGTGGTCGAACCGCTGAACCGCCACTCCGCGAGGGAGTCCTTTGGTGCATCGGCAACATAGATCTCGGTCGCCCAGCCGGTGGTCGGGCTGGAGATGTGGACGGCGTCCACTTGCGTGACCCGATCGAGCTCGAGGATGACGCCGACACCGCGTTTGAGGTTGCCGAAGGACCGGGTGCCGTACCCCTCGGTCTGCCAATAGGTGGCGGGGTCGCCGTCGAGGAGGTTGCCGATGAGGTCCTCGCGTTCGGTCGGGCTCGGACCGCTGCCCTGTGGGTCGAACGACGTCGCGCCGACGATCGAGCGTTCGGGACCGAGGGGGACCGGCGGGCGCTGTTCGCGGGAGGTGTTCGTATCGACGCCCACGGCCCCTCGTGCGGAGTCGAGCAGGTCGCGACCAGCGGTCGTGGCGCTGAGTAACAGGGCTGCGACACCGAGTCCGACGACGATGAAGAGCAGCACGAGGGTCGGTACGAGCCAGCTGCGTTCGGACTCGGCGAACGACTTCGGAGGGTCGATTGCGGTCGAGGTTGTCGGCGGCGTCGCCGGTGGCGGTGGCGGTGCCCGCAGTGCCCCTTGGAGTGCATGGCGAAACGCTGCGGCGTCTGGGAATCGCTCATCGGGATCGATGGTCAGGGCGCGCAGCACCACCGCTTCCAGCGCGGGAGGAATCGCATTGTTGATGCTTCGAGGTGGTGCCGGCGGACCTTGCAGCCGCGCGAGTGCAGTCGCCATGTCGTTGTTGCCATCAAATGGCGCCCGGCCGCAAAGCGCCTCGTAGAGCACGACCGCCAGTGAATAGATGTCGCTTCGGCCGTCGACGTCGTCGCCGCGGACCTGCTCGGGCGACAGGTAGCGGGCCGTGCCCATCGTCGCGCCGGTCGCGGTGAGGTCCGGATCGGATGCCAGTTTTGCGATGCCGAAGTCGGCGACGATTACCCGACCGTCGTCGGCGAGCAAGATGTTCGAGGGTTTGATGTCTCGATGTACCAGGGTCATCGCGTGCGCGGCTTCGAGCGCCTCGGCCACGGTGCTGATCACCGCGCAGGCGTCCTCGAGGGGTGGATGGGGATTCTCGTCGAGCCAGGCCCGCATCGTGATGCCATCGATCAACTCCATCACGATGGCTTCGAGATCGGGTTCGGAAATCTGGTCGTAGATCGACACGATGGCGCGGTGGGTCAACCGCGCGGCCGCAACGCCCTCTGCTCGAAATCGAGCGACGAAGCGTTCGTCGGTTTGAAGGTGGTCGTGGAGCACCTTGACGGCAACCCGGCGTTCGAGCACCTCGTCGGTGGCATCCCAGACGTGAGCCATGCCACCGCTACCGAGCAGGTGCCCGAGACGGTAGCGATTTCGGAGTCGTCTCCCGGCGAGTCGTTGGTGCCCACCGACGCGCGGCACGTCAGACATGGCCATGTACCGTAGTGCCAACTTCGCGCCACGTCGCCGCGCCGCTGGTGAAGCGCCTGCGAGGTCTCAGCGGCTGGTCACTTGGCTCGTTGAAACGCCACGCCCATGACGCGCGGTCCGCCGTGGGTGCCGATGACGGCGCCGATCGGACTGATTCGCACTTGCGCCATGTCGACGTGGGGCTCGAGCAAGGCGATGAAATCGTCGACGTCGGGGGCCATTCCGTGCATCACCGCGAGGCGTTCGACCTCGCCGTACGAAAGCAACTTGTCACGCAGCCACAACAAGGCCTTCTTGCGGGTTCGCTGCTTGGCCAGTTCTTCGACTTCCCCGGTGGAGATATCGATGATGGGCTTGATGGAAAGGAGCCCGCCGAGCAGCGCCTGCGCCCCGCCGATGCGCCCACCCTTCTTCAGGTTGTCGAGGGTGTCGAGGGCACCGAATACGTGGGTGCGCGATTTCATGTCCTCGATGCTGGCCAGAATCGTCTGCGCATCGTCACCGTTGGTCGCGGCCTCGGCCGCGGCGCTGACCATCGAACCGAGCCCGGCGGTGATCGACGCCGAGTCGACGACGTGCACCTTGGGTCCGGTGAACTCGCTCGCCGCGGTTTGCGCCGACTGCATGGTGGCGGAGAGTGCGGACGAGAGGTTGAGGCAAATGATCTCGTCGGCGCCGCTGTCGGCCATGCGGGTGAACGCCTCGTTGAAGGCGCCGGGGGCGGGGGCGCTTGTCTCGGGAAGCTCGTCGGACTCTGCGAGCAGCTTGTAAAAGGCCTCGACGGACAGTTCGGTGCGGTCGGTGTATTCGTCGTTGCCGAACCGAATGGACAAGGGGACCACCTCGACCCCGAGCGCGTCGACCTCGGCGTCGGTCAGGTCGCAGGCGGAATCGGTGACGATACGAACGTTGCTCATGGGGCCGACACTACGCGTCAGTCGGAGCCGGGGCCACCATGCGCCCCGTCTTGCGGTGGGCCCAGAACTGGCGTGCCCACCAGGTCATCAAGACCAGGAGGGCGACCACCGAGATCACGATGCCGAGACCGGAGAACACGGTGGAGCGGACGGTGATCCGGGCCGGCAAGCCGAGCTGCAGCGTCTGATCTGGCGAGCGGACGGTTACTTGCAGCACGGAATCGCCCGTGGTCTTTGTATGCACAGCAACCTCGAGGCGATTGACCCCCGGGGCCAGTCGCTTGGTGATCTCGGCCCCGTCGGGAAACTCGAGCTTGTCGCTCTCCAGAAGCAGCACGGCGTTCACCGGAAAATCGAGCGTGTTCTCGACGGTGAAGGGGATGTCGAAATCGCGAGCGGTGATGCTGATCACCTGCGGCGCAGGGCCGATGACCGAATTGCGAATAGAGCGCACACTGTCGGTGACCGCCTCGAGGTATGCGGCTCGCTCTGCTTCGGTGAGGTCGCCCGCCGCGGAGACCAACAACAACTGGTCGAGGGGAGCGATCGCGTCGCTCGGCGTGACAACCGCTTCGTAGGATCGGAGCACGGCGGCGGCGGCGAAGAGATCGGCTTGGTAGTTGGCCATGCCATCGGGGGCACGAAGGTCCCCCTCGAGCTCCCGACGCAGTGGTTCCGTCCCGGCGACAGTGCCGCTCAGCACGCTCCCGTCGGCCGCGGCCGGGCCGATTGAGCCGAAGTAGTCGCTGACCGATGCGCTGGCGAGTTGCGGTGACCGGCCGAGACCACGCAGGACGATCGTGAGAAATTCGGCGTCGGGTTGCCAATCGGCCGGCGGCGCGAGGATCGTGCCGCGTTCGAGGCCGGGGCGGTCGAGCGCCAGCACTGTGAGGTCGGCGAGCAGGTGGTGCGCGTCGAGCACCGCGTTTGAACTTTGGCCGAAGTATCCGTGGAGAGCGGGATCGAGTTCTGTGGCCCGACCGACTCGCTGATCGGCCTGACTCGTGAGCTCGAACGGCTGCGTGAGGGTGATCGGGAACAGGTCGGGGTCGAGATCGCTCACCCGCTCGGGCGGCGCCAGGAATCGGCGAACGCCGAACTCCTCGAGCGATTCGATGGTCTGGACGGTGTCGGTCGGCTCGAGGAGGCGAACCGTGCTGCGCGGAAGGTCGTCCAGCTGGAGTTCGGTTTGCAGGCTCTGGCGGCCGCGGTCGATCAGGAACCGGTACCGATCGCCGAGCTGCGCGACGCGCCACGCTTCTTCGTCCACCTGCACGTACGGGCCGGCGACGACCTCGCGACCCGTCGTCGCCGTCCGCAGCACGCTGAGCAGCTCGCTTGCGTCGGCGTCTCCCTGCTCGCCGGCGAGGGTGAGGGCGTGGACGAACTCCGGTGACGGAGCGATCGATGCATCGACGCGAGGTGCGTTGGCGAACGCTTGGGCCAAGAGCCGGATGCGGTCGTTCGCCGCGCTGTCGAACACGATCGCACCGTCGCTTTGCAGCGCGGTAGGCGCCGACAGGTCGACGTATATTCCGACGAGGAAGGGAAAGGTGCCGGGTTCGCCGTCGGGAGGCGCAACGATGAGATGGCTGAGCAACTCATCGATGACGGTGTCATCGGCGTCGCGCAGCGTCAATCGAACGGGGTAGACCCCAGCGCGATCGCTGATGAGCGCAGAGACCGCTTCGGGATCGGCCGGCTCGTTGCCGGCGATGTGTGTGTCGACACGCAGGGTGAACAATCCACTGTTGCCGGCACGGAGTTCGGTGACCGGCGTCGGGCCCTGCTCGTGGATCGGCACACCGAGTTCGGCGTTCGGCTCGAGGGTGCGGGCAAACGCGATGCGCGAGGTGACGCGATCGAAGATCTGGGCGTCGACGGTGTACGAACCGCTGTCGCCGGCAACCCGAAAGTCGGCGGTGAAGTTTCCGCCGGGGCGAAGGACGGTGGTTTGCGCCACCAGCTGGATCGCGCCGCTTTGGGCGTATGCGTGTTTGGCGGGGACCGCCGCGACGGCGGCGACGAGCACCAGCGACGCCACGATCCGCGCGAATTTCACCGCCGCGAATTTCGACAGGACGGTACTCATGCCAGCGCCCGCTCGAGTACGGCGAGTCCTTCGGGGACTCGAGTGAAGCCGAGGTGCTCGTACAGACGTAGCGCTCCGGCGTTGCGTTCTTGCGTGTTGACGAGCACGGAGCTGCACCGATGGCGTCGGCTCCAGCGGAGCACCTCATTGACCAGTTCGGTTCCAAGGCCGCGGCCGTGGGTTTGGGGGTCGACCGCGAGCCGTTGGAGGTACCCGACGGTGCCGGCCCGACCGCTCACGGAGTAGCCGAGGATCGGCCCGTCGGACAGCACCCGAAACCGGCTGACCGGCGTCGCATTGATCGCCTCGTCGAGGCCGTGATCGTCGAGCCGCCAGAACGGCTCGAAGGCATCGTGATCGATACGGAGCACGTCGGCCCGGTCGCGTCGCTTGCCGCGGCGAATGAGTGCGGCGGCGTCGGTCTTGGGTCCGATGCGGCTCAGGGTGTGGCGCAGGAGGTGCAGGCGTTCGTGCACCTCGAACCCGTTCCCGAGAAAGGCTCGCTGCTCGGCGGGGTTGAGGGCGGCCGTGATGGCTCGCCCGAAGCCTTCACCAGCGAGGTCATTGCAGGCCCGGAGGATGCCAACGGGAGAGACGGGCGTGACCGGGGCGATATAGCCGACGTCGGCGGCGCCTCTCCACGCGCCAATGCGGTAGCGCTCGTTGCCGTACGTCACCGCGCGGAGCGGCGATCGTCGCCGCGTGCCAATCATGAGCCGATTGTACAAGCCGATTGTGCGGCCGTGGACGCGATCGGCTCAGGTGGCGGGAGCGGTGCGTAAACTCGACGATGTGAGTGTCGTCCTCTTTTCGCATGAACGTTGCCTGGATCATGATCCGGGGTATGGCCACCCCGAGCGGCCGGATCGTCTGCGCGCCGCGCTCGCTGGCCTCGACGCGGCCGAGTTCGGGTCCGATGTCGTGCGCGTGGTGGCGCCCCTCGCGCCGCTCGAGGCCATCGGTGCGGTGCACCCCGAGTCTCTCATCGCCGCCATCGGCGATCTCGCAACCGGTGGCGGTGGAAGAATCGACGCCGACACGGTGGTGAGCGAAGCCTCCTTCGATGCCGCGCGCCTGGCGGCCGGTGCCGGGTTGGCCGCCATCGACGAGTTGACGGCCGGCCCGCACGACGCAGCGTTGTGCCTGGTGCGTCCCCCCGGTCATCACGCGACGGCTGCGCAGTCGATGGGATTCTGCCTGTTCAACAGCGCCGCCGTCTCAGCGATGGCCCTGGCCGACCGCGGCGAACGGGTGCTCATCGTCGACTACGACGCCCACCACGGCAATGGCACCGAGTCGATCTTTTACCGCGATCCCCGAGTGCTGTTCGTGTCTCTGCACCAGATGCCGTTGTACCCGGGTACGGGCGCGGCCTACGACAGGGGGGAAGGTCCCGGACTCGGGTTCACGCTCAACGTGCCCGTCCCGGCGAGGACCACCGGCGACGTGTATCAACGGGCCTTCGACGACGTCATCGCGGCCCGTGTCGATTCCTTCGCCCCGACGTGGCTGATCCTCTCGGCGGGCTTTGACGGCCATCGGGCCGATCCCATTACCGAACTGGGACTGACGTCGGGCGATTTTGCGGCCCTCACCCGCCGCCTCGTTCCACTGGTCCCGCCGGGCCGTTGCATCGCATTTCTGGAGGGTGGGTACGATCTCGACGCGCTGGCGTCCTGCACCGCCGCCGTGACCGCAGAGCTGCTCGGCTCGCCGATTGCCGCCGAGGCGCAGACCTCGGGCGGTCCGGGCGTCGGTCACGTCGACGAGGTGGCGGCCCTCTGGGCAGCCGATGACTGAGAACACGAGCGAGTCAGATCCGGCTCTCGACGCGCTTCTGCTGTGGTGTCGGCCGTGGGCCGACGCGTTTG